>Ga0190308_1000225_pt1 | contig 18914 bp, 29 predicted proteins | sample 48700756_MG_FD_165050 | JGI IMG/M metagenome (GOLD analysis project Ga0190308, IMG submission 165050) | Hydrothermal vent sediment bacterial communities from Southern Trench, Guaymas Basin, Mexico - 4870-07-5-6_MG | ecosystem: Environmental > Aquatic > Marine > Hydrothermal vents > Sediment ...
TTGCAAATTCTACTTGAAGTATGAGGATGTGCCAGATGATTTAGTGAGGGAGCATCCCGAGCTTGCAGATGTTAAAATCACATGTGGAACGACACTTAAGGAGTTTGCCGAGCATCATGACGACAGCATAGATGATATGTTTCTCAATCTTGTCATTTTCAACAGTTGGCTCTTCAAATATGTTTTCAGAGAGGTTATAACTGAGGGGGCGAGGCAAAGTGAGGTTAAAGAAGGAGAAAAGGGAGGAAATGAAGCAGAAGATTCTTGAATTTCTGAAAAATACGGATGGACACATGGCGACAATTCCGATGCTTGCGAGAGCAATTCAAGCGTCATCGCCGACAGCGAAGTCAATTGTCTTTGAATTAGAGGTTGAGAGAAAGGTGAGCGTGGTGATGTTAGGCGGACAATATATGGTGAGATTGGAAGAAGAGGTGTGAGCAGTTATGGCTGGCGAATACAACGGATATGGATATGAGGGGGAAGAGGAAGAGAGGGAAGAGAAGGAGGAAGAAAGAGAGACAAGGAGTGATGAGGTTTTTGATGAACTTGAGGCGATAGCACCTGAAGGCAGACTGCCGACACCACGCATTCAAGCGGATGAAGCACTCTTTGACAATGAATTTGTTCGCTTCCTTGACACTCTCCTGAAAGATAGCACAACAAGAGAAATCGCAGAATATATACTTCGCTCTTCGCTCTCAATCAAAGCGAAGGAGAAACTGATTTTGTATGCATATACTCTCTTGCATAAAGAATTCGCAATCACAAGATTGCGTGGTGAGAGAGATTTGCATCGCATTCTCATTCAGAAGTCACTAATTGACGCTGACTTGCCACTTGGACTGACAAAGTTTGATTTGACGCCTGAATTCCATCATATCGTCGGATTAATCACAATCAAATTCCAAGCAAAGTTGTTGAGAAGTATGGATGGATTTGAGAGAATTGCACTCGTATCACAGAGGCAAATAGTGGCGAGGGAAGAAATGCGAATGGATGAATATGAATTAAAGGAGAGATTGAGGCGGTATCCGCAACGAAGTTTCATAGGCATTCTCCCATTCTTTAGGAGGAGGTGATGAAATGTGATTATCAGATGTGCTTGGTGTGAGAGGAGAATTAGACAAACAAGGAAGGCAATTTCAGCATCAAGGAATGGAAGAGTAGAATTCTTTTGCTCAAAAGAGTGCTCTCAATATGCACAAAAACTTGATAGGTATGTAGCCAAAGTCAGAAGAGAGGTAGGGGAGGAGGATTGGGGAGAAGTCTATGCCATTCTTCTTTGTGCGCATTTCCAGAGAAGGAAGTCAATAGAATGCAAAAACTGTCTTGGCTACATTCAAGGTAGATGTGAGGGGGGAGAAGACCCATTTGAGTGCTTCTTCAGGAAGGTAAAGAAGGCGAAAGAGATGGGGTTGACGCCAGATGATATAGTTTCTGTCTCATTCATTCCTTTAGGATTTGGCATGTATGGGGCTACGCTTGGAATTCATGACATAGGAAAGGTGGAGTAAAAGCGAGGGGGGTGATGATAAATGCTAATCGTTCCTGAATTCCTATTCTTTGGCTTCCTCCTTTGGGCGATAATTGCATCTATGGCTCTGATAATGTTTGCACTTGCAATCAAGAGATATGCTCCTGAAGCATTCATCTTCTGGAGAGCAAGGCGAGAAGGAAAGCCTCTCTGTTTGGTGCATTATCCTGAAGGTGTAGTGAGAGCATACATTCCAAGAGAGGAGAAGAGATTAAATCCATCAGTAACAAACTACTGGTATGTTGGTGATGTTGGAATCAAATTCAAAGGAAGTGGCTCAACAGTTGAGAAGTGGAATGGAAGAATTCCTATCTTCCACTACTTTGTGAACATTCCAGAAGCAATTGCAACAAGAGAAGCAGTGGCATTCTCACAATTCAAGGACTTCCTGAAAGAGCATAAGATTGATGTGAGTGGGATAGAAGATATTGCATTCTTTGTCATCTCTCGTTATGAGAAGTATCTGGGAAAATTGATGGAGCAGAAGGAGGAAATCAAAGAGAGATTGATGGAGCAATTGAAGAAGGAGAGGAAAGTTATTGATGAGACAGAAGTTGAGGAGATTGTGAGAGCAAACATAGAGGAGCAGGCTATGAGGCAAGCACTTCAGGATACAGGACTTGACAACGAAGAGATGGTGCAAAAGATGGTGCATTTGCTCAAGTTCATAGAGAAGAACAGAGAAGAGATTGAGAAAATGAAAACCAAATCAGGACAATTCACATATCAAGTGGTAGCAAATGCAATTGACATAGTTTCAGCATATACATCTGCAAATATTGCTCACACAAAAGCAGTGCTGGAGAGTGCGATAAGAGAGAGTTTGGGAAGCGAAGTGAAAGATTACATCAAGTATGGAATGCTCATATTCATAGGTTGCTTGGGTTTAGGCGTCCTATTCATTCTAACACACTCATTTATGTCGTGAGGGGGTGAAAAATGCCGAAAGTGCCATGTCCCGTTTGCGGAAAAGAGGTTGAGAAGCGAGCACTTCACATGCACATGCGAACACATGAGAAAGGGATACGGAATCAGATGCCTGAGAATCAGATGCAAAAGGCGGGAGCATCAAATCCTTCCGAGATGGCAGGTGAGGGAGGTGAGGGGGCTGTTGAGAGAATGAGGGGTGTAGGGAAAAAAGGACTGGATATTCTAAATGCATGGGACGAAGCATATCATAAACTTCTTCCAGACCTCTGGTGCGTGATTAATAACAACGGCAACGCATATATTACGCCAGTTCTCGCATTGCACATCAATTCAGATGGCGGATGGATTGCAGTTTGCGACAGAGATGGAAAGGTAAGAAAAGTTGAAGATTTGAATGGCGAATGCATTCTTTGCACATCAAGAAAGGAAGCGGAGAAAGTCCTGAAAGCACTCAGGAACAGCGAGAAGCAGCAGCGTAAGGAGAGATTGCTTGAGAGATTTGCGAAGAGATTTCGGGAGAGAATTCATGAGTTTCAGGAGTGGAAGCGCAGGAGGAGGGAGAGGAAGGAGGAGAAAATGAGGCAGGAGATAACACCTGTGGATGAGAAGACCGTGATGCAACTAATCTCCGCCTTGAGAGAATTCACAGCGAAGGCGGAGAAGGAAAAGAGAGATAAGGAGGTGTGGGATGAGGAATGACCTTTGATGAGTATTCCTCCGCATTCCCGCAATTTGAAGAGAAGTATGTCTCAAAACTTGCATATCCTCATCTGCTTTTCATTCAAATTCAGAAAATAATGGACAGTATAGATGCGGGTGGCGACGGCATGGAAGAATTGGAGAATTTGAAGGCATTGCTGAAATCTTCTTGGAGAGCGGAAATAGATATGAAAACGGAGGAATGCAGAAAGAAGATGGAGAAAGAAATCAAGAGAATCGCAAAAGTGAAAGAGAGAGTGGGCATCACCACATATAGAGAGATGAAAAGGGCAGCGAAAGTGAGATATGTGCGGGAATATGTGCAGCATGTGATTGAGAAATTGGATGAAGTCGGCTTACTGCTAATAGAGGAGCAGACAGTGCTGCGGGGAGGCGGCTTAATGCCATGAAGGATTTTTTTGATAGGTGGAGACTCATTGCACCAGATGACGAGCATGTGTTTGCACTCTCAAGAATAATCGCCAGCAGACCTGACATGGTAGGCGCTACTATATACGGAATGCAGCGAAGCGGAAAAACAATGTATTCACTGCTTGTGATGTATGATTTTTACAGAGATTGGGACGAAGTGCTGAGCCATGTCTTCTTCACATTGGATGATTTAATTCGTGCAATTAAAGAGCGTGTTCTCACGAACTTCTCTGCAAGCAAGCAACTGAAGGTGATATGCTGGGATGATGCAGGCGTTCACGGCTCTAAGTATCTTTTCTTCAGGGGCAGAGGCAGACAACTCATTGAGTATTTGCAGAACTTGTTTGATGTCATTGGACTGGCTGTGAAAGCGATTCTCATCACAACGCCGAATCCCGAAAATCTTTTGAAAGTAATCAGAGGTTATGAGTTCTACCGTGTGAGGGTTGTGAAGTTGCCAAAGGATAATAGAGTCGCAGTTGGCTACAAATCATATCTATTGCCTTCGGGAAAGCTGATTGTGAAACGAGTGTTTGAGGATTACTACAATTTGCGAATTCCAAGCGATGTCTATGAGCAATATTTGGAGATGCGAGAGCAATACTTGGAGGAGGCGGTGGAGAATTTGGAGAAATTCCTTCAAAAGAAAGGATGGGGTAAGGAAGCGGGAGAGGAGAGCGTATGAGGCGAGTGTCGGCGAAATTATCTGCAAGGTTTATATTATGCAAGGGGGAAGATAATAATATGAATATGAGTGTGAGCGGGGCGAAGATGAAAGGGGGTGACTGCCTGTGATTTTTGACTTTTTCAGATATGTAACGACAACATACTTCAAACCTCCAAAGCCAACACTTCAAAGACTGGAGCAGAGGCAAGAAGAGTGGAGAGGGAAGCATATGCCTTATGCCTCTCCGACACCAACACCCACAGTGACAAAACCTCCTTCTCCTCCCTCACTTCCACCTCCCTCTCCGACACCTAAACCAGTGCAAGTGCCAAAACCCCCTTCAATAACGCTTCCAAAACTCTCACTGCCAAAACCCTCGCTCAAACCTCTCTTTTCCTTCACAGAATCAATTAGAAGCGAATTGAGAAGAGAAGGAGTGCCTGTGTGGTATTTCAAGCCAGAGATTCATGCACCCACTCCTGAGAGAGTAGGAATGGGATTTCGCTACATCTTTGGATTTGCATCAAAATTCACAGAGCGAGTAGAAAGAGGATATGAAAGTGCTGTTGTGCAACCTGTCCTTGCAAAAGTTTCAACACCAAGTTTAGCACCAACAGAGCAAGTAAAGAGAGGTGTTGTTGGTGGATTGTTGAGAACACCTATGGCAGTCACAGGCATTCCACTGCTGAGAATGGGATTCAAAGGAATTGCAACACCTTCAGGATTGAAAAAAGAGTTTGTTGAGGCAGGAAAATACATTAAACAACGACCTTATGAGTTTGCTGCTGAGGCTGCAACATCAATTCTTGCTCCTTATGCCTATGGAAAGTCACCTGTGAAGTTGAAGTTGTCTGTTGCAGAATTTCCGAGAGGGAGAGTCGCCTCACTTGGACTTGAAATCAAAAAATTGCATGGTGAGGCAACTTTCAAACCTCTTGTGAGTTTTGCTGAACCTAAGTTTGTGAGAAAGATTGCATATCCGAGATTTGTTCATCCTGAAGAGATTGCAATCTCAACAGAAACAACAAGAGGGCCAGCAGAGATTATGCTTCATCCAAAGTTAGCAACTCCAGAGAGACTTTTGAGATACTTCAAAGGAAAGGAAGTATGGCACGCCTCAGAAAATCCATTCAAATCAGTCACAGAGGTGCTTGAAGGTTCATCTCCGACAAAAGGTTTGTATGTTGCACCAAAAGCATATCCTCGTTTCCTCAAAATCAGAGGTGTGGAATTAGGACTATTCAGGAAAAAGATTATCGCAGAAGGTAAAGCACCAACACTCTACAAAATTGAAGTGAAAGGTGTGAAGTTGCCAAAGTTTGCAGAGAGAATGAAACTTCCAGAAGAAGTGATGGAAGCAATCAGAGAAAGAGGTGCAAGAGGATTTCAGATAAAGAAGTTTGCATCACTGAAGAGTTTCGTTGAGAGAAAAGCACCAAGAGCATTTGCATACATCTCACCAGAAGCACTGTCAAAAATCACATGGAAAGGAAGGGTGCAAGTTGAAGCAGTCATTCCACATGGTGCAACTCTTGTTGAGAAACTCTCCTCAAGGCTCTTTCCAAAATACACTGTGTTCAAAGCTCCAGAGCTGAAGACAGGAGGGTTTGCTTATGTGAAAGTGCCAATCAGAGAGTTTTATGTTGGAAAGCCGACACTACTTCACAAAATCATTCCAAGAATTCCTGTGAAGCCAAAAGTCATTTCTGTGAGTGAGGCAAAGACACTCCTTTCACTGAAGGAAGGAGTATTCAAGCCAATCTCACTTGGAATACCTAAGTGGAAAGGAGAGATTTTGAGCATGGAAGCATACACACCACAAACACCATTTGAGCGAGCAATTGCATTTGAGTATATGCAAAGAAAAGCACCATTTGAATTCGGAAAGATGGAATGGGGAGTGAAAGCACAACAAATCATTAAAGGTGTGAAAGCAAAGCCCCGTGAGTTAGGAGATGTGATAAGAGATGTTGTGGAGAAGGAGCATAACCTTCCTGCTGGGACAGGTGATGTTGTTATCAAGGAGCTGAAGAGGGCAAAGGCAAGAGTGTATGGCAGTGTGATGCAAGAAGCAGTTGGAAGGCAAATTGGAGTGAAAGCACTCCCACGCACACCAAGAGATATTGATGTGCAAGTGAGAAATCCTACTGAATTTGCGAGGAGAGTTGCAGAGGCAATAAACAAGAAAGCAGGAAGAGAAGTGGTGAAGGTAGAAGGCAATACTGTTGTTGTGAAAGCAACAGGTGAGAAATTGTTTGACATTCATCCAATTGGATTTGGTGAAGTTTCAGCAGAAGGAGGAATTCTTGCAAGAGAAGGTGGATACTTGGCGTATGGATTCAAGACAGGCAAACTCATCAAAACAAAGGAAGGAATTTGGACAACAACACTTTCCGAGCAGGCGTTAAGGAAGTTCAGTGGTGCAGTTGAGTTAAGGGCAAAACCAGTGAAGTTTGGTGAAGTGAGAGGATACATAGCACCTGCACATGCAGGAAGAGTTAAGGACATCTTTGACTACTTCTTTGCAGGAAAGGCAACAGCAGAGAGATTGAGAATGCTTGGTAAGGCAAGGAAAGCAGCAGAACTGGAGTTTAGGTTAAGTAAGTGGATTGAGAGTTGGGGTAAGGATATTGCAGAGAAAGCAAGAAAGATGTGGGAGGAGGCACAGAGACAGGGAAGAGTGAGAGTTGAACTCGGAGTATTTGAAGGTGTTGGTGTGAGAGAGTTGATGAAGCCATCACTTGCAATTGCAGGAAAATCAACTGCAATTTCAGCATCCGTGTTTGCAGTGAAATCACCATTCATTTCCTCTTTCTATACGACATCACCAGCACTGAGAAGTGCTTTCACTTCACTCTCAAGTGCTGTGAGAAGTTCAGGATTGGTGAGTGTGAGTAAGAGTGTGAGTAAAGGAGTAAGTAAGAGTGTTGCAAGTTCTGTGGTGTCGGTATCTCCAAGCACTTCAATTTCACGCTCAACTTCTGTGAGCAAATCCCTTGTGAGCAAATCAACATCTCCGCTCACATCAGTTTCCTCTTCAGTGTCATCTGCATTCACCTCAACATCTTCAGTAATCTCACAGATGTCAAAGGGAAGTGTGAGCAAGAGTCAGTTATCAAAATTCTCACAGAGTGCAAGTAAGGTGAGAAGCATGAGTATGTCATCTTTCGCATTCCTCTCAAAGGCAGTATCATATCCGAAGCTGAAGAAGAGAAAGAAAGAGGAGTTTGAATTCAGGAAAATGTTGGAGAAGGGAGTGGCAAGCAAATTCCTCAAAATCACTCCAATTGCCACTCCTGAGGAGTTACTGAGAGGAGTGTTGAGGAGGTGATGGAATGTGAAGGTGGAAATCCCTGACCGAGATGCTGCCGTGATGTATTTCGCCATCCTGCAAAATCTTGCACAACGACCTGATTTGACGGATTTAGAGAGGCAAGCACTTGACTTTGCTTCATCCCTCCTATATCAAAGTATTTACAGTGAGGAAATATCAGAGGTAGAGGAGGAAGAAGAAAGTGGAAGAGAGGAGGAAATACAAAAGAGTGTGGAGAAGGTGAGAAGTGTGCATGAGTTAGCACAGGTGAGGAGGGCAAATGCTGAACAACAAGGGACAAGCAGGTGAGATTGCAGTATTTGTGATTTTGGTGTTCATGATAGCATTTGCCTACATCTTCATCTCGCCAATTGTGCAGAACATTAAGGATGTCGTTCCGATAGTGGCAGATGCGACATCATGGACAAACGCTCAAACACAAGCAATGAATTGGCTCTTCAGGGCATGGTATGCATTTCCCCTCTTTGCTTTTATTGCTCTGCTGGTATGGCTCATCAAAAGGGCAATTGAGAAGAGAAGCGGAGAGGTGGTGTGATGAATGGGTGATGAGGAAGGAATAGGAATCGGCACTGCAATTTTTGTTGTGATGCTGAATATCGTGTTTGCAATCATCTTCTTCTTTCTTGTAGGTTCAGTGATGTGTGGAATTCTACCACCACTCACATCAATAGTTGGTGTTGATGAGACATCACCATTCGCACAGGCACTCACACTTGTGCCAAATCTCGTGAATGTTTTCTTCTACCTTCCACTCATCTTCATTTTCACGATGTTCGTATGGCTGTTCAAGTATATTGTGAAGAGGCACAGATACACATATTATCAGCAAGGAGGTGAAGAAGAGGAGTGGTGAGAAGGTTACTCCTATTTTGTCTTCTGTTTAACTTTCTCACGCTTGTGGCTATTGGATGCTGTAGTGCAAATGGAGTAGAAAACTCCTTTCAGTATAACACAGACGGATGGAGTGGAAGTTCTTATGGCACTTATGTCCACACATACACAAAAGGCTTCTATTTAGCAGCAAAATATGATTGGGTAAGAACTTTGAAAAACACAGAGCCAAGTCCTTCATCATACTGGTCGTTCTATGTCATGAAAAATGTGAATTTTCTCGGAGATAACTGGGAATTTTGCGATGACTCTGGCGGTGGATGTGGAGAAATGCGAATAATCCTATACAACGAGAGCGGAGGTAAGTTAGGTGAGAGGTGGATTTGCAAAGCACCATACGATAGTATGCTGATAGAACTAATCTGGCTAAACAACAAGGTGTATATGTTTGCAAATGGTGAGTATGTTACGGAACTCCTTTCAGATTGTCCAGAAATGCCTGCATATCTTGAAATCAAAAGGGCAAGAAAGTTTAGTGGAGGATGTAGTCCTGAGACAGGATGGATTATTGGTGCTGTGAGTAATGAGGATGGATACATACTTGCGCTTGGAGAAGATAAGTATGACCATAATGCAACAGAATTTGATGATGAGGAGATTGATGTGAAATACATGACAAATCAGTATTATGATAGTGGCTCTGAATTCAAGATTGTTGTGAAAGGGCTCATAACTGGCGGTATTGTTAATGAAACAGTATTGAGTGATGCAAGTGGAGTTGTCATTTTCAATAGGACAGAGTTACTTGGATACGATTATGGACTATACACCTTTGAACTGACAAAAGATGGGCAACTCATGGACTATGATTGGCTATTTTACATACCTCCTGGTGAAACATCCTCTCTTGCATTTGACAAGGAAACTTATGCAAGTGGAGAGACAGCAACAATCACCTATGATATTGCAAATCCCGACTTCCCCTCACATAACTACTACATCAAAATTCTGGACATATATGGAAATGAGAGGGAGAAATGGCACATAACAAAAAAGAGTGGGAGTGTAACATTCAATACAAACGAATTGGGCAAAGGAATTTATTATGCGGTTTTAGTGCGATATTCAGAGCCGTTAGAGTTGGCATATGATGTGGCACAAATTGAGGAGAAGGTGAGTATTGAAGGTGTGAGTTATGATGCAAAGAGCGAGAGTGTATTAGGTGCTGTGAATGTGAATGCATCACAAGGAACAGTATGGCATAACACAACAACAAACACAACAACAGGCTATTACAATCTCACCGATTTTATTGTGGATGAAGTAATTCAGATGAATGCATCAAAAACAAACTACACACACAACAACTTCTCATTCACACCACTTCAGAGCAGATTGTATGAGATTAACCTCTTCTTGCTTCCTGATGAAGCACACATAAACGTCACAGCACCTGCAATTGTCGGACTGACGCAGTTATATCCTTTCCATCAAAATATCTCTTATGCAACTGTGAACATCTGGAATGAAACTTGGAATGCAAGCACAACAACAAACAGCATGGGATATTTTGCATTTGAAAACTTGACACCGGGAACATACTACCTAAATGCCACTCATATCAAATGCAAACCCTCTGAAACCTATGAGGTAAATTTGACAAGTGGAGAAATTGAGTATGTTTATATTCTGATGTATGGCTTATACAATCTCACAGTAAAGGCAAGAGATGCGGGAACACATGCAACAATTTTCAATTTCAAAGCAACTCTGAATGATGGAGAGCAGATAAAGGAAACAACATCAGGATGGCTCAACTTCACAGCTGTTGAATATGGCACTCATAAAGTGGAAGTTGGTGCTGATGGCTACTATTCTGCAATTGAGTATGTGTATGTGTATGGAGATGTTGAGAAGATTATTTATCTGACACCACTTGAAGGTGAGATGGAGCAGGGAGTTGGCATCTCATATCCACCACACCAAGTTGAGTTTGCTTGTGTTGATATGTTTGGCAATCCCCTTCCAAATGTTTATGTAGAGGCAACGCCAATTTCAACAACAACAGGTGCTTGGGATTGGCTTTTGAATTTGTTCGGGATAAGGAATGAGAGCATATCCTATTACACAAATCAAACCCTGAATGGCACAACTGACAGCAGAGGTGCAATAACCTTTGTGATGATGGAAAATGTGGAGTATGAAGTGAGATTTGTGAATGAGAGTTTGGGGATTGACAAGACAATCAGGATTTATCCAAAAGCAGACCATTACACAGTGATATTGACGCCAGTAACATCCTCAATTGTTTCATCAGAGGATTACATCACCTTCAACTTGAGTTATGAGATTATTGATGATGAAATCAATCTCTCACTCACCTACAACGACAGCCTCAATCAAACACAAAATCTCACCTTCTTCGTGTATAACTCCACTTCTCTCCTATACCAGCAAAACTTCACAAATGTCTCAAACATAACTGTGAGTTATACCGTGCCATACAAAGCAGGTGAAGAATACATGTGGGGTTATTCTGCCTTCCATTCAAGATTTGGAGAGATGGGAAGGAGTAGGATATTGAGAATTGCTTGGTTCTTGGATTTAGGCATTTCAAGAACATACTGCACATGGATTGCAATTGCCATCATTCTCTTCCTGACTGCCATGTTCTCATTCACCACAGTGAAATTTGGATATGTTGCAATTCCTATGGTGTCTTTGATATTTGCATACATTGGATGGCTTCCAAACATTAGTATTATCATAATCGCCTTATGCTTGGGAATTTTGGCATATATGAGCAAGAGAGAGAAGGAGGTGGGCGTCTGAATGAGGGCATATGATATTTTGCTCTTTCTGGTATGTTTGGAAGCAAGTATTGGATTTGTAGCATCTCTTGACCTGTTCTCAACAACATATGTTGACCCTTCTGCTGTTCAACTGACAGACTGGAATGTGCAAGAAATTCAAAATCAGTCATCAGAGCCTTCACTACTTGATACTGCAACAGATGCGTTTGTGAGAGCAATACCACAATTCCTTAATATGTTGCTTGCAATAGCAATTGTCTACATTCCGCTAACACAAACACTTGGTGTTCCAACAGAGGTTGCTCTTCTTTTCCAAGGTGCTGTGTATTTGATATATGTATGGGCAATAATCCAATTCCTATCAGGAAGAAGTGTGAAGTATATGGAGTGAGGAGAAATGTGGAAGGGAAGGTGGTGGAAAGGAATTTGCATTCTTGGCATCCTCACCCTCCTTGTAGCAACAGCACAGGCAATTGACATTACAGAAATCACAGCAACAGAGATGCAAATCAAAATCACAATCGCAAATGCAACTTCAAGTGGCTACATTTTTGTCAGTCCCTCTAATACCTCCTTCCCTTACGCTTACTCACATCAAGGAAATGGCACATATACAATCACTGCAACCTTCCTCAAGCCAAACAATACCTATTATGTCAAGGCGTGTGATAATGAGAATTGTTCAGATGTAGTGAGTGTGAATGTCTCAAAGGAGGAGAAGTTGGTGGAGCAGAATTTCACAGCACCATTCAATAACCTCATGCAAGGCGGAAATCTCCTGAACATCTCAAAGTTAGGAGAGACCATCCCAAGCGTTTATACCTCTCTCCTAACAGACATGTTTTGGGCGATGTTTTTCGGAGGAATTTTCCTTGCATACTGGATTAGGCAGGAGGATGTGATGCTTCCATCAATTGTAGGAATGATTGGTGGTGTTGCGATGATTGGATTGCTCCCTCCTTCAGCACAGCATATTGCATACATTTTGCTGGTGATTTCAATTGCAGGCACTCTTTACACAATCATTAAGGCGAGGAGGTGATGATATGAGGAGAATTGCTTTGGTGCTTGTATTTACATTCCTTTTGCTTGGCATAGGTGGATGTGAGGCGGGTAGTATCACTTATGATAGTGGTAGCAATACCATCATAGTAGTAGGATTTAATAAGAGTTCTCCTTGCACCTTTGAGGATATATATCAGGCGGATGTTGTAAATGGGTGGGGAGTGGTGAGTAGGCAAGGAAGTAATCAGTATGAGTTCAGATGCAAATTGCAAATTGGGGATGGAAGTAATGAAACTTGGCTTATTGATGCAAGCAAGGCAGTTTCACATACAGTTAATGATGATTTTATCTACATACCCGATTATGGACATTTTAGATGTGGAGTGGTGGTAGATGAGGAAAACAAAACAACAAAGGATGGGTGTTTTATCTACACGAACTCATCAGATAAATACATCATTAAGTTCTCTTGTTGGGGAACGATGGAATTATATTCATCAATTGTTTCAGCAGAAAGTTCAACAAAAATCCAATCAATATCGCTAGCAGGCACTACCGGGTGTGGAGGGTATAGAATATGGAACTGCAACTTCATACATGTAGGAATGGATGTTACTGGTCCTCCCCCAATTGTTGATTTTTACAGGGCAAATTGGCAATCAAGTTACACTGGTCCTGCTTTTACAACAATCAACGCAAGTGATATACTAATATCCGATTGCACTTATGGAACTATATGGTTCGGTATATCGTCCCCAGTCACAATCAAAAATTACAGAATGGTTGGGGAAACATATAGTTTCTTTTGCTTTCACCTTGATGCAGACTTGTATGCAATTAATGTAGAATGTAAATGGAGACCTATATGGTATTCCTCCAATGCTGGAAAAATTTATCGGCAATACACATTCACTCTGAAGGTCGTGGATGAAAATGGAAATCCAATCAGTGGTGCAAAAGTGAAGGTATATAATAGGAGTGGATGTCTTGAATTTGAGGACATAACAGATGCAAATGGAAGAATTTTAACACACATCATAACGAGAGGTTACTATGACAAAGCACATGGAAGCACTTTAGTGGATTTCTCACCACATACACTTGTTATTGAGAGAGAGGGGTATGATACATACAAAACACAATTCACACCGACAAAAGCAATAGAGGCAATTGACTGGCAAATCTCACTCAAGAAGGTATATGTTATTGAGATGGTGGAGGAAGGTAGAAAAGGAAAGAGTGATATAGGAGAAGGGCTTGTGCTTGGCTTCGGATTTGGAATTGCATTACTTGCAATTGCATTCTTCGTGATGAAAGGAGGTGGTAGAGAATGAAGAAATTACTTTTGCTTCTGCTTCTTTTCAGTATTCTGATAGTAGCACCAACACAAGCAATTATTATTGAGCATGAATTAGGCTCTACCTACATCCTCTGGAAATGGAACTGCACCAATCCAAACACAACTGTGAATGTGAGTGTGGATGGCGAAGTGGTGATGACTAATGCATCTTGCATAGATGAGTATCTATTGAGCAATATCAACGAGAACGAGATGCACATGATAAAGGTGGTGAATACCTCAAACGAGAGTGATTATGCAGTGGATATTGCACAGACACTTCCGCCATTCTCATTCTTCATGATACTTCTTCTCATCACCTTCTCACTACTAATGATTGTCTTTGCAACAACATCCACAACAAGAATTATTGCATCAATCTTTACCCTTCTTTTCACAGCATTCACCTACAAATACAGCATCTACTATGCATCACCACTCTCCTACCTTCTGCTATTTGCATTCTTCTTCACCTTTGCACTGATGCTGGTGGAAGTATTGAGAATACTCACATCCACAATTAGGAAGAAGCCAAAATGGGAGGAGGACTTCTGGAGTGAGTGGAGAGAAGGAGGTGGTGAACTATGAGCAGAGGAATTGGCTTTGTTTCTGCAATTTTGATTTTGATGTTTATAGTGGTGGCAGTATTCACGCTCTCAATAGCATGGAGCGAAATTCCAGTAGAGCCACAAGCGAATACATCACTCGCAAATACCTCAACAATCATTCCAACACTCACATCATTTCTGCCATATCTTGCGTTAGTGGTGATACTGGCGATGGCTATTGGAGTTTTCTTATCGCTGGTGAGAGCGAGATGAAAAAGGAGAATGCGATAACGGCAATAGCACTGACGCTTGCATTTGTCACAGGTTTCAAGAGCATCGTGCTCTTTCTGCAATACTCCTTCAGGGGTGCAATCGTTCTTCTTATTCTCTCCTTCTCCTGCGTTGGTATTGCATTCCTTGAAAGAGAGCAAAAGGTGATTAGCGGAGGTGATGTGAATGAGTGAGGAGAGAAGAATTAGGGAAGAGGCGGAGAGGATACTGGGGGAATTGAGAGTGCCATACTCGGTAGAAATTGTGATTGTGGATGATGAGAGCGGGAAAGTGATATTCAGATGGAGAAGAGGCAGAGGCAATCTTGTGAAAGGTATGCAGAAGACAATTGAAATCTTGGACAGAAAGATAGGAATTCCCGTAAAGGATTTGCTGAAGTGATGCGATAGAGAAAAGACATTCATTTTTCAAATGAGAGTTACCTTTTTAAAGCCTCCCGAAAGTAATATTAATATTAGGCGTGAAAGAGTGGGTGAGAGAAAATGAGGAGAAAAGGGAAGAAGGTGCGATGTCCGTTTTGCGGGTATGAGTGGTATGCGAGAGTCGAGAATCCGAAGGAATGCCCTCTGTGCAAGCGTTATCTTATCACACCACGCAAATCAAAGTCCAACAACAAAAAGAGGAGGTGATGAAAAATGGCAAGAAGGAAAGGGGGAAGGAAAACCATGATGCAGAAGATAATGGAGAAGGTGAGAAAAGGAAAGAGATTGACAAAGAGAGAGCGTGAGTATCTGAGAAGAAGGAGGTGAGAGTGTAAGTGGCATCAAAGTGTCCAGTGCTTCAAGCAGAGGAGTGGCATGAATATGGATATGTGCGGGGAGTTAAGGACATTAGGGCGATAAACTGTCACATCAGAGAGCAGATAAAGACAGAGGCAACAAACAGGGCGATGATTAGTGAGTTATTGCGTCGTTCTCTTTATCTCTACACACTGACATTCTCACCAAGATGGAAAGAGGCATTCAGAGGAAAAATAAAGCAGATGCGAAAAGCAGCAAGAGAGGAGTATGCGAAAACCGCAAAGGTAGCAAATGAGCGGTTGAAAGAGTTGGGAATTGGTGGGAGGAAATACAAAGAGAGAATAACACCGAGAAAGAAGAAGAAGGTGAGGAGAAAAAGGAGGTGATGTTCTATGGCAGAAATGGATATTGACAAACTCCTTGCAGATGAAGAGATAAGGGAGAAAATGAATGAGTGGAACAGGGAAAAGGCGAAAAGACGATTGGAGAGCATGAAAAACCTAAGCGAGCCTCACCGCAGATACCTTGAGAAAATCGCAAGCGGAGAATGGAAGGTATGGTAAGGAGGATGATGCAAAAATGGCTCTGAAATACAAACCCACAACGGCAAAGTATAAGGGCAGAACAAAAACCCTTTATATTTATTATGAGAGCAGAGATAGGGTGCGAGGCGGAAAGGTGCGATGGAAACCCCATGTGAAAAGGGTTTATGTTTCAGGGGCGGTTATTGAAATCAAGAGGGGGATATTTGAGAACAGATTTGGAAAGAAAGTGCATGGACTCAAAATCATCTATGAAAATCCGAGAAGGGCATTCACAGCACACAGAAGAGGGACAAGATATAAGGTAAGTAAGGCGACTGTAAAGGTAACGAAGGTCGTGGAACTGCCTAAAGATGCGAGGAATGTGCGCATTCATACAAGGAAGAGCGAAGTTGAGCCGACACTGATGAATGTGTTGTAGGCGTTATCGGTGTTGTTGTAGGTTGAAATGCCAAAAGTAAAGGAAACTGCGAATAGGACAGTAGTGCATGTCGGCGATTTATGGAGGCGTTATCATAGGGCATCGCCAAAGACAAAGAGGCGATGGAAGTTCAGGATAAAGGATGTCGGCAGGCTGAAGCATTCTGAATTGATACTGTGCAAACCGCCAAACGGGGACTGGCAAACTTATGCGTGGTCGTTCTCAAAAGGACAGGTTAAAAAGGGAAAAAGAAAACTGCTGATATACGATGCCAAAGCATTTGAAATATTGCAGAAACTAAAGGAGAACGGTGATTTGAGGGGATGGAAATTAGCATTCAAAGGATGATGCTTTCGGCATTTTGCAGGTATTCCGACAGATGAACTCATAATCAAAAGTTGATTCTGCGGCGAGATTTTTATCGCATCTCTTCTCTATTTTTTGCATTCAGCAGATGAGGCATTCTCACGCTCTTAAAAGTGGGTCTTTCTCAAATTTATTTTTCTAAACTCAAATGATGTGATTTGAATAAATATTTTCACACAACAATACCTTTTTTAAAAGTAAGGAGAAATTCTTGAGAAGAGGGGTGATTGCGAGAGGGGGAGAAAGATGGTGTTATATGTGGGCTATGTAAGGGTGTCAAGAACGGAGGAGAATCCAGAGAACCAGATGCGAGCAATCAAGAGGTTTGTCGGCGAAGATAAGGAAATACGATTTTTCGTTGATGTCGGCGTCAGCGGGGCGATTCCAGCAAAGCGAAGGAGAGGATTTGCGGAGATGCTGAAATTCATTCACGAAGTCAGACAACAAAACGATAAGGAGGAAATCAACCTCTATGTCTATGAAATCTCACGAATAGGGCGAGATATGCTTGACACTGTAACGATGATAAGAAAGTTAGAGAGAGAGCTGAATGTGAGAGTGTTCAGTGTAAGCGAGAAGGAGCAATTCATGAATGCACAAGAAGAGCATTTCAGAAATCTTATCCTCACAATCTTCGCATGGGTTGCCGAGAGGGAACTGGAACTAATTAGACAGAGAACAATAGAGGGATTGAGAAGAGCGGTAGCAGAGGGGAAGCATATTGGTCGTCCAAGAATTGAGCTGACGCCGAAGCAGATAAGGAAAATCAAACATTATCAGAAATTAGGACTGAATGTCTCTGCAATTGCAAAACTGCTCGGAATAAAGTATTCAACGCTTCGTGGGAAACTAATTGAGCTCGGCTTATATCAGGAGAGGAAGAGAAATAGAGAGCAAAAAATAATAGAATAAAGAGTGTTTTCTTGCTATTCTTCACTATTCTCCGCATCCCCCTTTCACCCGCCCTTTCACCCGCTCCAGCTGCTTCCTTAGAAACTTCCTTATCCTCTCAGCTTGTATCAGCTCCTGAATGGCGAACTCACGATAACGCTCATTCTCCTTCAGCTCTTCCTCTAAGAACTTAATTGCATCGTCGCCCTTAAGCTCGCTCAGCTTCTCTGAGACCTCTCTGACATATATCTTGAAAAGGAATTTGAAATATGCCCTCTCATTCATGCGATATCACCGCTAAGCCGAAATCGCCTAAAGTCCTTTGCTCTTTCACCATCCCTGCTTTGACCGCTCTATATAAAGACATTAAGCCCAAGCCTTTGAGCCATTCCATTCGCTCCTTATAGATTTTAGGGTCTATGTCCTTGAATTCATCTATTAAAAGAAATTCCCGTTCTGGGTCGTCTTCGTCAAAGATGCATTTTTCCTCCGCTTCAATCCAATTCCAGCAGAGCCAGCACATCTCAGAGCCTTCTTTATACGGGCAGGGCATTTTAATTACCTCCGTCAGTAACCCTCCAAGATGCTTCTCGCCCTCCTTATTAATTCCGATGAGTTCATCCCCTCCGTCTCCGAAGACGGCGAAGAAGGCGGTGAGGAAGGCGGTGAAGAAGGTGGAGAGGATGATGCAAACCTCTCTGCCACAATCCTCCGTGCCTCCTCTTCCGAACATCCCCATTCCTTCGCAAGTGCCTTGAAATCCATTTCCTCAATCATCCTGCGATGCCGACGAGACTCACGAGCCTTCAACATCTTCTCTGTTCGCTCACGCTCCGCAGCCTTCTCCACTTCCTCCGCATCCTCCGCCTCCTCCGCAGCAGAAGTGCCATTCGCATTCTCGCTGGCAGCAGGAGCAGTGGTAGGAACATCTGCTGTGGCAGTGAAAGAGGAAGAAGGCTGTAGGGAAGAATCCTGCAAGCCTAAAGCCTCTGCAACCTCACGAATCGCAATCGGATTATCATATAGCACTGCTGAGAGCCAGTTCAGCGGATTCGTGGTGAGCTTGTCCTTCCGTTCCTTATATATCTGCTTTATCTCTTCCAGGGTAAGATAACCGAATGAAGTCCTATACTTCTTCGCACTCGCCGCTTCTCGCAATTTCTTTACCTTCTCCGAGTGCCTGACTAACTTCCCACCCATCTCCGCTATTATACCTCTTGAGCGTTCAAGCTCCCGCTCAAGCTCACGAATTCGCCTGTCCTTCAGCTCGCACTCCTTACGAAGCATCTTGACCTCTTCTTGCAACCGCTCCTTCTCCTTCAAGACTTCCGTCAAAGAGTCGGCACTCAACGCCATCTCAACAGCTCCTCTTATGAAATCTGAACGCTCAACGCCTTTCTCATCAATGCGACGAAGCACCGACTCCTCCATGAGAATGCCCACGAACCTCGCATCCCGCAATTTCGCAGGTCGCCCAGGACGCCCCATTTTCACCCCTCACCTCGTTTTCTCCCTCCTTTTCATGAGT
>Ga0190308_1000228_pt1 | contig 18723 bp, 37 predicted proteins | sample 48700756_MG_FD_165050 | JGI IMG/M metagenome (GOLD analysis project Ga0190308, IMG submission 165050) | Hydrothermal vent sediment bacterial communities from Southern Trench, Guaymas Basin, Mexico - 4870-07-5-6_MG | ecosystem: Environmental > Aquatic > Marine > Hydrothermal vents > Sediment ...
ACTTTTACCCCTACTCTTAAGACCTTTAACATAATCGCTCTTAAGGGGTTCATATCGGCGGTATTAAGTTTATCTACTAAAATAACATATTTAGTAACATGTGACCGAATTTTTAGGTTATAAAGTATTACCAGAATTGCGGATTAACCAGCCATGTTTAAAGGTTTATATACTATTAGAACCCTTATATTAACCGTCCTATGGCGAAAAGGAGTAAGGAGCGGAGCGATAGAAAAACCGATAAGAGCCTATATATAGCGGAGACCACTGACGGTTTTATTAGTGATTTATCTGCTTCTCCTTGCTCCTTTCCGCCAAAGGAGTTAGGGGGTGAGGCGAAAATGGAAGAGAACGACAAAGAAAAACTTACGGTGGAAGACATCGGTGATTTGGTTAAGAATTCGGGTTTTAGCGTTGATGCGAAGACCAAAGACGCAGTGCTCGGTTTTCTGCTACGATTAGAGACTTTTATGACCATAGAGAAGAAGAATGGGGACAATGACGAAGCTGTGATACGCAAACTCCTGTCTGAGGGCATACTGAGCGAGAAAGAGGCAAAGAAAGCGTTGGAAAAACTCAATGGGAAAAAGACGAGTTCTGGTGGCATCAAATTCCAAGAGAACCAGAGAAATGCCATTAACTTCAGTAGAACCTGCGTTAAGCACGTTATTCGGTTAGTGAAGCGGTTATAGAGGGTTAAACGCCAAATAACCCTCACATATTTTTTTTTCTGATGTCCCAAGCGGGGCAGAACCGTAAAGCAGAGAGCGGGAGGGTGGCGATGAACACCCTAAATAGAACAGAAAGAGGAGGTGAAAAGGAGAAAATGGCGAAGGTGGATATACCAAAAAAGTTGGGCATGATAGAAACAGTCTTATCGGTGCTTGACGAGGACATAGTGACACCAGAAAGGCTTGATGCTTTCGCTGACGCAGTTGAACTATACAGGGAGTGGTTGAGGTTGAAAGAGCAGGAATGAGGACAAAGAGGAGGTGACAAAAAGAAATGGCAGAAAGGTATCTTGCGACATGGTATGACGAAGCAGGCGAATATCCCGATAATTGGCATTACTGGGACTGGATTCGCCTGCAAGAAGGTAGCATGGGCAAACGCAGAGGAATCGTGTATCCAGGAAACAGAGAGCACAGGTATCGGGTAGAGTTGATGCAGTATGATATGACACCTGAGTTCGTGAAAAACGTGTTCGTGGACAGCAAAGAGGAAGCGATAGCGACAGTGAACAGGTTCTTGGGACTTCAAAACTGAAGGGTGAGGGCGATGACAGAAATGAACACCAAAAACTTTCATATTTTTTTTTCTGTCCTCTCAGTGAGGGCAGATTTGTATCGTGGTGAGTGGGGGAGCAACAATGAATGCTCCAAATTGTTGTATCCCGACATGAAAGAAAAAGGAGGCGATGAAAATGCCAACAGAGTATGAGATTGAGGAGTGGATGTATGAGTGGCTCAGGGCTGTTACACCTGAGGAGGATGAGGAAGAGGCAAAGAAGGTGTATGGCATAAACAGTGAGGGTGAGGAGAAATGAGGGAAGATGTGGAGATTGAAATCAAGGAGAAGGAGCACGAGGGTTATCTGGTGCTTGTCAAGGGTGCTCGTGGGGTTCTAATCAAAGAGTTCAACGAAATGGGGCACGAGCACGGGAGAGTCTTCGTTTATTGGGAGGAGCTGTTGACCTTGATAAGTGAAGTGGAAGAAGAGGCTGAAAGAAGAGGAGGTGGATTGTAATGGATAGAGTGAGTGAGTTGAACCTGTTAAGGGACTTGGGTGTTATCTCAGAAGAGAGATACAGGGAAGTGGTGGAAGAAGCCAGAAAGTTAGACGAGCAAGAGCGAGCAGAAAAGAGCAAAAAGCTGGACATTTACGTTAATAGACAGGGAGAACTATGCGTTATATTCAGGTATAGCCGACGTCAGTGGAACATCAGGATACCGCTCTTATACGATGCCTGGCAGTGGCTGGAAGAGCATTATCCGACAAGAGACGACATTGCGAAGATTAAGGGGCAAAAGTCCAACAAGGCACTGTGGCGGATGCTACTGCGGAATAAGGACAAAATCAGTGAGTTGGATAGAACAAGGAAGGAACAGTTCAATATAAAGAGAAATGAGTGAAATCACAGTTTTCATGGAGTTCAAAACGGACAAAGGGGAAATGTCATTCCGCAAAAAGTTCAGAGCAAACAGCGACGCCATTATACGCATCGCACACATCATCAGTGAGGCTCTCGACTTATACAAGGAGATGTGCCCAGAGGAGGAGAACTGAAATGCGACAGATTAAGGTTTACGTATGCGGAGTGAGCGGATGCATGCGGGAAGACCTTGACAAAGAAATCCAGTATTGCAAGCGAGTAATCCCAAAAGCAAAAGCAAGCACAGTGCTTCACAACATAGTGCACGAATACAAGTGGCTCAAGGTGGCGACCACAACAAGAACACCACTAAACGCAATAGCACTCGTAGAACCGCCACCTGATGAGTTTGAAGTGATTAAAGAGGTTGGCGACGAGTGCTTTTTGCATGACAAAGCCACAATTGAACTGCAAAAACAGATTTATAACAAAGAATACAAAGAGATAGAAGGTGAGCAAAAAGCACAATGAAAACAGAAAAGGAGGAAAGATAAAATGAAACACTGCAAGGTCTATGTCTGTGGGGTTTCAGGATACGCAACAGAGAACCTTGACGAACAACTCCAACGTTGCGTGAAAGTAATCCAAAATGCAGACGCAAACGCAGTGCTTTGCGGTATAAAAGACGAACGTGACTGGCTCAGAGTGGCTACCACAACAAGAACACCGTTGAATGCAATGGTGCTCGTAGAACCGCCACCAGAAGAGTTTGAAGTGCTTGAGAACGTCAGCAGTGACATCGCTTGCTGGGACGAACGCATACTTGAACTACAAAAGGCGATTTATGAGAAGGAATACAAAAAGGTGGGAGGTGAAGAGGAAAACCAATGAAAATAGAGAGCTTGCAGGCAAATGCCGATAACACAGTAGGGTTCGTGCAAGTGAAGCAGTTTAAGGGACACACCACAAGGATTTCGGTGGAGAAGATGCTGGAGTTGCTAAAACTGCTCAAAGTCCTGTATGGACAGGGCTTTGAGTATGTGAAGTTAGGAATAGAGAACGACAGCCCGCTTCTGATATTCTTCGGTGAGGACACAAAGACGGCATACGCAATCGCACCAATGAGAAAAGAGGATATAGAGTGAAGATGAAAGAGCCAAAACATAAACAGTTCAAAAGTTGTGGAGGTTTCACTTTTTTCCTCCACTCCTCACCACAAAAAAACGATGTCTCCTCAACGACCGTGAGGCGTGAGGGGGCAAAGGAGGTGAGAACACCAAAAATGGGAGAAGAATATGGGAGAAGTAGAAAGAGAGGAAGAACAGTGACGGTAGAGCCATCAGCAGGCGTGACACTCGTGGACGAAGGCATATACAGGGCAGAATTGATAGACATTCAGGACATTGACACCCAGTTTGGTCAGTCATGGCGATGGGTCTTTGACCTCGTGGACTTCGCAGAAGAGACACTCGTTAGCGGAGTGTCTTCTCAGAAGATGTCCCTGAGGTCAAAGGCGTATGAGTGGGCATCAACACTCTTGGGCAGAGAGCCAGAGCCTGGCGAAGAGATAGACTTTGATGACCTTATCGGGAGACAAGTGATGGTGACAGTGAAGAACAGGACAATGCGGGACGGGACGGAAGTAAGTAATGTGGTTGCTCTGGCAAAAATACCAGAGCAAATGAGTATGGGAAGAGTGGATGAAAAGGTGGAGAGAGAAGCAGAAAGAGAAATAGAAGAGGAGACAGAAGAAGAGACAGAAGAGGAAGCAGAAGCGGAGACAGAGAAAAAACAAGAGAAGAAAGCGAAGAAGACAAGGAGGAACAAGTAAATGGAGACAGAGTTAATATTTGTATTGCCAGAAACGCAGGCACTCGTAAAGAGGATTGAAGAAATCAGGTATGACCAGCGAATCCACGCCGCAATTGCAGTTGCGGTGTGGCTCACTTATCATTTCAGCAAATCGCCCATAGAATGGATTGGAGCGTTGAAAGTCGCAGGAGACATCGCAAACAAGTATCTTGAACGCATGGCAGAGGAGAAGGAGGAAGAATAAATGCAAGAGACAGAGGAGACACCACTCGCACCAGAGTTCCAAGCTCTGGTGCATAAAATCAAGACATACCCAGTAGAGCAACAACTCGGACTTGCCACCACTGCCGCAGGTCAGTTAATTCAGGCTTTTGCAGACAGCAATTACGAGTTGATAGGAGTGCTTACAACGATGCTCTTCTTAGTGATGCGGTCACTGGAAGAAGGGCTTGAGGTGGACTAAAACGAGCGAGTTGAGAGGAGAGCAAACCTCTCCTCTCAGTATTTTTTGCGGAGGTGTAAAAATGTATGTGGATGATGTAATAATAAAGGCTTTTGTTGAAAAGCAGAACCTGACGAATAAAGACAGTTATATCCAAGCAAAGGTGGTGTTGGAAGAGGCACAGGAACTGCAAGAGGCGGTTCTCAGCGGTGACGAAGAGAACCTCAAAGAGGAACTCGCAGACGTAATCATAGCCACAGCAGTGCTCGCAGAAATAAAAGGCTATCTCAACAACATGACAGACCTCATCGCAAAAAAGATGCAGGTGAACCTCAAAAAACCAATACGCAAAGACGGAGGCAAAGTGCCAAAGGAGTGAAGAGATAAAATGAAGATAACAATTGAATTCAGAAGCGGAAGAGTGAGGTGCTACTCAAACGCTACTCTTGATACGAACAGACGAGTGGTGATAGCATACAGTGATGAGGACAATTCTGACTGCATTGCGGTCAGAATCATTCCTTTTGAAGCCATTGAGATGCTGTGTATTGAGAAAGAGGAAGAATGAAAAAGAGGAGGTGATGTATAAGAAATGGGAAAACTGCATGAGGAGATACGGAAGGTCGTTATTGACCTTCAGAAGATAGACGGATACCAGTTGAGGAGAGTGAGTTCGGCAAACAAGGAGGGGACAATCCCTTCCTTGACAATAACAGCAGAACTCAAAGAACTCGGCTACAAGCGTGGAGACTGGGTGCTCGTGGGCATTGAGGACGGGAAGATTATAATCAAGAAGCCAGAATGAACGCAAAATGTTCAATAAACTGCTTGAGTATACGCTCGCATCAGCAAGTATCAAAGAATTCCTCACAGAACAGGGACATAAAACGAGAGGAACACTTAACTTATGGGTCAACAGCCCATACGGAACAGGAAAGAGCAGTATCATGAACTCAATAGTGCGGCACGAACTGGGAGTGATAATCCAAGACTACAGTGTTCCTGGGATTATCGGGACAATCAAAAGAGACGGGATTGCAGTAATAGGCAGTATTAAGCACCTTCCGAACACCACAGCAATACTTGAAGAGTTCCAGAACACAACAAAAGACCAGCGAGCAGTTATGCTCTCACTCATGGAAGACCAGAGATACTCCAGAACACTCGGATTTGAGATACTCAAACCCGAACACATAATAGAGGATGGGTTCGGGTTTGTAGCAGAAGGCACAAGTCTGGAGATACACTTGCGAGCATCATTCGTAGTGTTATCAATGACGTATCAGACACCTACGGCTCTTGATAGGGCACTCCTATCAAGATGTGTGCCAGTGTTTCTCGACACCTCAGTAACAGAACAGACAGACCTGTTCATTAAGGGCAAAGAGTTAAACATTAATACGAGTGAAATCAAAAGAGCAAGAGAAGAACTAAAAGGAACGTCAGTTATCATACCAGAAAAGACAAGAGAAATAATCGCAAAGAAATACCAGACCGCAAAGATAAGACCAGAAAACCTAACACGTGCGATGTGGGACTTCGCACGTGTTGCATACATTGAAGCATTCGTCAGCGGAGCAAACGAAATAACAAAAGAGATAATAGACAATATTGACTGGTTAGTCAGAGTGCAAGAACTCGGATATGCGAAACGGACACTCACAAAAACAGCCTATGACATATACCTATACCTTGCACGAGAACAGAAAGAGATGACAACAACAGAGATAAGCGAAGCACTCGGTTTGAGCAGAGAATATACAGCAAGGTTACTAACAACTCTCGTGAAGAAAAATTTGCTACATAGAGCAACAGTTTCAAAGAATATTGTGTATTGGGTGGATTGATATGGGAGGTGATAATATGGGAGAAGAAAACACAGAAGAGCGAAAGTTTAGAATTCTGGGCACGACAAAGGAGGAATTCAACAGGTTGCCTGTTGCGGAGCGACTCGGAATGTTGCGGGAACTTGAGGCACGCATTGCTGAAGAACGACAAAATGTTGCAGAGCGTAAGTCAGAACTGATTAGCAGATACAGAAACGTTGAACGCTCTCTGGAAGAGGCAAGAGAGCGATACTGGACACTACGTGGAACACGAGTGAGAATTGCGATAGCAGAACGGAGGTATCGAGAGGCAGTTCACGAAGAGCGAGCATGCATTGGCAGAATAGGTGCATACACGAGACTATACCGAAGAGCAGTGGCAGAACACGATGAGGGGCGGGCACGACACTATGCAGAACTGCTCCGAACCGAAAGAGCAAGACTGCCAGAATTGAGAGAGCGAGTGGCAATCGCAAGAGAAACACTTGCAGGGTTGCCTGATGTGAGGACAGTAAGTGCAGAGATAGAAGAGACACGCAGGCTGATAAATTATTACAGACGCAGGCTTGACGAGTTATATAGTGCATACGAGTATGTATCAAGAAGGTGGGAAGAACTGGATAAACTGCTTGAGGAGGTCAGGAGAGAAATAAAAGAACTTGAAGTGATACCTGTTGTTATACAGCACAAGTATAGAGAGGTTGATTTTGAGATACATAAAGCACTCAAATATCCTGCACGGAGACGAGAGAAAGGACATGATATAGACATAGAGCTTCTCATATCAGGAACATTCAAGATGCTTATGCCGACTGCATACAGTGACGATGAGTGCTTGTGGCTTGCAGATATAGAAGTGCCACTGCAAAACGTGATTGAGCAAGTTTCGGACTCATGCTTGGCAGACCCCATCAGAGGATACGGAGTGCCTATTCCCGAAGACACTGAAATCAAATGCAATGTGGTTGGGAGAGAAATAGTCAAAAGGACAGTCGTTGATGTAACAGAGTATTATGCAAAATTAGAACCGCCACTTACAGATACAAAACTCAGAGATGCTTTGATAAGAGAGATTGATAGATATTCGTTCATTAGTTTCAGTTCAGTCATAGTCAGAAGGTCACACACGATTGGAGAGTCAAAAGACATAAACTACGAAGCAGGAAGTGTTGTATTACAATGTATGCAAAAACGCAGTAATGAAATTCTCAAAAGACTGATAGACTGGACTGAAGAGAAAGAGCATTCTCATTTGAGGGATGCTCTTACAGGAGGCACACAACAATGATTACAGATGCGGATATACTACTGGACATAGACCGCAAACGCATAAGTGCAAGAGAATTCGCAGAGAGGATGCGGTTTATCTCAATATTTACAGCAATAGAATTCAAAAGGCTGACCATATACGAAACGCATAAGGGCTTGCATGTATATCTCTGGTGCAAGGATAAGAAGCCATCACCGCAAGAGAAGGTGGTGATACAGTTGGCATTAGGTTCAGATTACAGGCGTGAGATTTTCAACTGGTTGAGAGTCAAAGATAACACCGAAGATGCCAGATGGAACATACTGTTTCAGGGCAAATACGATGACAACGGTAAACGTGTATCACGAGAGGAACACACCGAACTTGCGATAAGACTTGAGGAACAGATAATGGCACTATACGAGATATTATATGAGACAAATTAGTGAAGTGCGATTGTATCACGGAAACGCAAAGGATTTGGTCTTGCAGATAGAGGACAAATCGCAAGACCTTATCCTCACAGACCCGCCTTATGATATGAAGACAAGTAACATAAGAACACCACCATTAACCGCATCCACAAAAGAGATACTGGTCAAAAACTTCAAACGCATACTCAAACCCACAGGCAACCTCGTGATATTCGTAGGCTTACATGACAAGTTCAGGTGGCACGAGAAACTCACAAAATACGGGTTCGCACTGCGTTCAGAGATTATTATGGTGTATCCGCCAGGAATAAAGAGCAAGAAGCAGTTTTTACCAGCACATGAAAGTGTTATGCACTACAGCATCAGCAAGAACTACTACTTTAAAGAGGACAGCCTCTACAGTGATGTGTATCAAACGATGCGAGCACGTGGTGTGACAAGGAATTGGGGTTACGATTACAAGACCGCACCTGCGGAGAAGATGCACGTAACACCCAAACCTTTAGGGTTGGTTCAACAATTAGTTGAGACACTATCGCCGCCAGGCGGTAGTGTCTTTGACCCTTTTATGGGTTCAGGAACAACTGGTGAGGCATGTGTTATAACAGGACGGAAGTTCATAGGTGGCGAACTCATAACTGATATTTTTGAGTTTGCGAGAGAACGGATTGAACGTGCTGTTGAGAAGAGCAAGAACAGGTGGTGGTGAATGCTTGAATATGGTGCTTTACCGCCGATAGAGCAAGTCAGTCTGTTCTTACTTGGCAAGCACGTTATCACGCTCTCTTTTGTTGATTCTGTTGAGGATACATGTGGAGCAAAAAGCAAAGAACTGTTGAGGATAATCTTCAGAGGACTGTATGAGACTATCTATGAGACTGATGAAGGAGCACCTGACGATGATGACAGTAAGTATGAGGTAATGCGAAAAACAGAACGGTCTATATTTGATGTGATTAGAGAAATTACATGTGCAGAATTGCAGAAGTGTTAATTTAGTAACGTGTGACATAAGGGTTTTTAGGCGTTTTTGAATTCAGCCCTTATGGTTAGAGATTTGGCGTTTTACTCTTCTCTGGAGGCTTTAAATCCGTCGTCACAGAATAGTTCTTTCAAAAACGGTTTTTAGGGGTTTTTGATTTGCTCTATAAGGGTTCTATTTTAGTATTGCGGTCGTAAGAGCGGTTATTTGGCATGCATATCTACTAACGTGTGACCAAAATTTTAGGTTATATAAGGTTAGGGTTTATGACTCAAAACCTAAATTTTTTAGGTTTACCTAAAACTAACCATGTCATATAAAGTATTATATGACGTTGTATGATTTGCCCCTCACAAAATGCTCCAATCGCTAATCATGTCACACACCACCAGAATTGCATTATACCATAAAATTTTTATACTTTTACCACAAATGTTATACTGTTGAAAAAGTTAGGAGGTGAGACACCCAGATGGCGGACTTAACCTACATGATTGGAAATGTGGTTGACGCAGTAATCTCGGTGATAAACACTCTGGTTTCTGTGCTTGCAGAGAATGCTGAGGCACTTGCGTTGATAATGGTCATGGGTCTCGTGGTCGGTGCTGCTGTGAAGTTCGGAAGGTCAGCTTTCAGGTCACTGCGGGGCATAATACCTGTATAAGCCAGTCCAGAATAGTTAGGGGGTGATATAAAATGCCAGAGAAAGCAGATGCACATTTGTTGGGTATCAAGGTGGGAGGCTTGCAGGAGGGTAGGCAGACCCCAACATCGCCAGAGGCGAAATACGTTGGGGGACGTGCTGAGTCCAAATACGCAAAAGCCTTCTCAGAGTATGAAGACCTATACATAAACGTGATTCTGCCTGCTATCCCCGAAGACACTCCCCCTGCCATGCGTGGTATGCTCAGGTCGGTGGGCTACAACCTCTACAAGAGGCTGAAGAACATAACAGACTCAGTTGCAGCGGCGGCTGAGCGTGATGCTGTGGTTGCGAGGTTCACGAGTCTGTATGGCGATGCACTTGAAGATGCAATCACTTCGGTTGCCAGTGCTGTCATGATACATCGTGGATTTACGTAAACATCATAGATACTATCGGGGGGACTATTAGGGATAGTAACAAGAATGACGGCAAGGACAAGAATAGCACGTCAAGACATAAAAAGTTTGTGGAGATTTTGATTTTTTTCTCCACACATATTCCTGTAACATAAAAATAAGAATGGAGGTGAGGAATGAGGAATGGCATTACCAACAATGTTGGCGACTGCAGCTTCTACTGCACAACACATAGGGAATATATTGACAGATGAACTCAAAGGTATTCTACCCACAATCGTGGGTATGGTTAGGCAAGTGCTCATGTTCATCTGGGGATGGACACAGCACATCTGGTCAAAAGTCATGGAAGACCCCTGGGCTTTCGCACATCTCAGTGTTACAACAGCGATTTTATTTGCATAAGGAGGTGTGAGAATAGAAAATGGCAGGTATAAATCCACAAGGTGTGAATCCGCAAGTGAACCGAGCGGGATTATTGCACTTCATGGCGGAAGGTGTTAAGAACAAAGTGCCAGAAGCAGACGTGCAGATTGTAAATGAAGGGTTACAAGTGGTATTCACTAAAGAGGCAATCGTGAAGAAGATATTTGACAGCAACCCAGACCTTGCGAGAATGGCATCAGTAACGGTTGACTCAAGAGGCATAGTCGTGCTTATTAGAGTATAAAAGAGCAATGGCATGGTGGGATGACGTCCTCTCAGCGATAAGCGATTGGGGAGCGGATGTTTGGAACGGACTTACAGGTTTTACAGACGAAGTAGGCAAGGGTATCGCCTATGTCGGTCAGGGCATAGCAACGTTCGCAAGGTCAATATGGGATGCAATCGTTTCCTTTGGGACATACCTCTGGAATGCACTCATCAATATGGGTCATGCACTCCGCAATGGTCTCACTGACATCGGAAACGGTATATGGTGGGCATTTCAACAGCTCGGTCACTATCTCAAACTTGCATTTGACTCGCTAAAGGCAGGTTTTGACTGGATTGGCAACAAGCTTTACGATTTTGGTCAGTGGTTATGGGGAGGCATATCGTGGATAGGCTCTCAACTCTACAACTTCGGTGCATGGTTGTGGGACGGTATATGCTGGGTAGGCGAGACTGTCTGGGATGGACTCAAGTGGATAGGTGGTAATATCTGGAGTGGACTCAAAGCTTTTGCACAGTGGCTTTGGTCTGGAATATGCTGGCTTGGTGCACAAGTATCAAAGATTGCGGGCTGGATATGGAACACCATCACTGGCTTCTTCAAGACGATATACGATACAGCCAGAACATGGATAGGCGGTTTGACCACTGGAGTGAACACTTGGATGTCAAGCATTCTCACCAATTTCAAGAACAAGATTGATGACATACTCTTTGCGAACATGATGGTTTTGGGTTCAAAGAAGATAATCACGAACTTAACGGAACATGCTGGCGATGCTCACTCATTAGGTGATGTGGGCTACCATGTTATCGGCAACTTGTGCAGTGGAATAGCTCTGCCGATTGTTGGAATCGTAATGAAAGAGGTTCTTGCGGCAACGGTCAAAGGAGTTGGTGGCACGAACATAGAAATATTCCCGCCTGAGAGTGCAGAGTTGAAATACATGCCTGAGTATGAATACACAGCAGAGGAAGTTCCGATAGAGGATAGAGAACCATACAGAGAGGACACGCCACAGTATGATTCTGGATATACACCTTCAATTGGACACGGCAAGCCTGAAGCGGGAACACCACCGAGCACGCCATCCGAAGTTGGAACACCGTTTACACCGCCTGAAACGCCAACTCCAACAGAACCACCTTATACTCCTCCAGCACCAGAAGAGCCAGAGACCCCACCTGCACCTCCACCGCCACCACCTGTGTATCCAACATCAGAATTTACAAAGATGGCAACAGTCGTAGGAGAAGCGGTTATGTTAGATGCATCACCGTTAAGTGGAACGGTTACAGGAGAAACGGTTATGTCGGATGCATCACCGTTAAGTGGAACGGTTACAGGAGAAACGGTTATGTCGGATGCATCACCGTTAAGTGGAACAGAGGTTGGAGAAGCAACGATGGAGGACGCATCACCACTAAGTGGGACTGTAGTGGGTGAAGAAACACCTTAAAAAGGTTAGGAGGTGATATGTGAAAAATGACACTATATGAGAGAAGTTATAGTTTTTTAGACCCGAATTGGAGTGACGACCCTGTGGTCGAAAATGATGAGGGCACGAGAACGCATCTTGGTCAGGTGAGGTCAGCGGGTCAGCAATACATTGCGGTGATAATACAAGAAATAACCGATACTGAGAACACGATAGTGAAAGTCATATCAAAAGACGCAACCGAAAAATATGAAGTGAGCGTTAATAAGCATGCGGTATTGTGGGATGTGAATGACAACGGAGAAGTCTTGCTATACACCGAAACGCAGTCAGGCGAAACACTTGTGAAGGAATTGGTGTGTCTTTCAAGCACGGGAACAGTGAAATGGACGGTGGATTTAAGCTCTGAGTTAGGCGAAGGCAGTGTTGGTGGCATAGAAATCGGAACGCAATGGGCAGGCATAGTGTATAATGACATCGTAAAGTTTTACGATGTGAGTGACGGGTCAGAGGTGCAAACTGTTGATACGGACATAAACTGGGTATCGAACTCAAATGGCGGTCTGTATCAGGAGTGCTATGGTTCAAACGATGGATTCACTCTGGTGTATAAGGGTAGTGACGACAAAGTAGTGTTTGTAAACAAAGACGGAGACATTTGGGCGCACGAACCTTTGTTCTATTCCAGTTATATCAGACGTCTTTGGATAACTGGTAGAGACATTTATTGTGGCAGAGTATCTGTAATAACCAGAAGCTCCACATCTGGCTCTGGAGGTGGTATGTATGACTACCATCATTGGTATAACATAATGTGGAGAACAGGCGAAAAGATAAAAGTCGCTGGTAACAACACACCCGACTACAAGTGGCTGATAAGCCCTTGTGGTGAATGGGCAGTGTTGGCACAGAACAGTAAAATCGTATTGTATTATGCAAAGCAGACAGAGCTGGTGGAAATCAACAGCGTTGATTATGCGTCTGGTCAATCAGGACAGCAAAGCATAGACCTTTCATTCTACGGAAAATACGCAATTGTTCTTCATGACAGTAACGAAGTGTATGCATACCAGTTAAAGGACGGAGTGGTTAAAGACAGCTTGTCTAATCCATTACAGTCAAGAGCAGTGATGGTATGTTCCGATTAGAACCATAAAAGATGTCAGCGGTAACAGAAAGAAAGAACATAAGGACAAACCCACCACCAACAATAGAGTTTGAATCGCCACAGGCGAGACGTGTATGGGCATCATCAATGCAGACGCTTATAGCCTCACAAGAGCGATTGCGGAGAGCGGGCATAGCATCAGTCATGCGTGTCTCGGTGGATAAAGTGTTAATCTCTATGTCGCTAACCTCAATCGCCAAATCGGTTGCGAAACAGATAAAGGTATCGCAGGGAACAGTGAGTGTAGAACTGAAAGAGAAGGCGTTGGTGGTGATTGTTACCAAATAGGAGGTGTTAAATGGAACAAAAACCGAATATAAAGAATGTGGGAAAACCCAAACCCAAAGTGGATACAACTGCTAACCTTACGATTGCGGACTTACAGCGTGCGATTGATGTAATCAACCAGTTCACTACGATATACCGAAGAGCCTCTATGGCGGTCAAGTCGCTTGAGCGTGCACAGGGACTTGCGGGTTCAAGTCTTCAGAACCCGATGATGAGAGGCATGGCACAAGACCCGTTCACTGCCATGATGATGCCCGTGATGGAACAGGCGATACAAGAGCAGGCGAAGAAGATTGCGGAGAAGAGGATGGGCAAGATGGAAGCGGAGATACCTGACGAGGAGATGCAGGAAGCGATGGAGGGTTTGGAAGATGAAACAGAAGAGACAGAAACGGAAGAGGAAGGAGAATAGACTTGAGGAGCTTATTGATGAGGATGAGTTATTGTGGTTGAGAAAGAAGGGTAAGATAGGAGGTGATAAGAATGGCTGAAGAGGAGATAGATTGGGATAGTGTGGCATACACATTGAGACGCATGGTAGAGAACATAAGAGCAGGCATGTCGGAACTCTGCGAGTTGGGGTATTACAGAGGATGCAACACTATAAGTCGGCAGGTCTTACCAGTCCTCAAGCGGATGATGGATTATGCGGAGTCAAGAGTTGGCGAAGAGGAGGTTTATGAGGTGCTGGAAATACCGCCAACAGAGGAGACGCCTGAATACTATGAGCGGTATGGTGGTGAACTGCCACCACGAGGAGAAGGCTTGTATAGGGGAACAGCGGGTGAGCGTAGAGGTGGTGTTCCACGCACTGAGGCGGAGCGATTGCGTAGGCATCGTGAGTTATACAGAGAAGAACTTTAAATAGGTGATTGAGATGAACATCAGACATAGCTGGGAATACTGGAAGGATGTTACGAGAGTGCTTGAGAGAAGCGGGAAGCTTGATGCTCTTGATGACATGCTTGAAACAGTAACCACGAAGGAGGACTTGTATAATGAGCTGTTGGCTTTAGCGAACACGATTGAGGAGTTAGTGGTATTGGCTTATTCTGCTGGGCTTTGGCAAGCTGGTTATCTCATGGCACGTGCAGAGAGATATGAGCTTCCTGGTGGTTGGCTTATGGAGACAGGAGCATAACGGGAGGTGTAGTGGTTGTCAGCATCGGAGAAAGAACTGCGGAGGTTGATAGAGAAAAAGAACAACCATGAGGATGACTGTTATGACAGCATACGCATACTTGCACTTGCAATGTTGGAACTCAAACACGACATGCGATGGGTTAAGACGTTACTGATGATACTGCTCACTGCGATGATAGGTTTAGGTTCTATGCAGGTGTTGTGAGAGGTGGTGAGAATGGCTGAAGAGGAAGTGGATTGGAATGCGGTAGCGAGCACGTTGAGACGTATGATAGATGAGATAACAGCGAGCATGTCTGAACTGTGCGAGTTAGGATACCCCAAAGCGTGCATCACTATATCTGAGCAAGTCTTGCCAGTCCTTAATCGTATGCTCAGATATGCAGAGTCAAGAATTCCTGCTGGATACTATGAGCGTGATACAGAGAGGAAACTGAGACAAGAAATCTTTGCGGTTGCACGTAGCATAAGCAGAGAAGAAGCCAAAAGAGTTGGTCGTTTGATGGCTGAGATTAAGGAGCATCTGCGTTATGGAGAACTCAGGGATGCGGAGCGTGCGTATGTGGACTTCATTGATGACTATTTTTTGAGGACTGGGAGTGAGCCTGAGTATGAGGAGGCTTTATGCGAGTGGTTTTATGTGGTGGCTGGATGGTATCCTCCGTCACCGCCTTTGAGGGAGATGTTTGGGGCTATGAGAACAGAAGAAGAGAGCGAGGAGGGATTGTGACGAAATGAAGAGCACGTGGCAAAAATTAAGGGAGTATGCATTGTGCAGGGAGTTTCTCAGCGAGCCCAGTGAGGTTCATGCATTGTGGTTTGGGTTCTACTCTTCTTTTTTCAGACTCAGAAGAGCGAGCATGTCGCAAGAGCTGAGAGAACAGGTAGAGAGCGAATACCACTACTTCACCGCAGGCTTCTTTCTTGGAAGGATAGTGCAGGCAGTGCTGGTGTTATTGGGACTGAGATTAATGTTATAGAGATAAATGGTAAGAGAAGACGTAGTGCAGGGTTTAGTCAAGCGGTTTAAGAGTGCGAAGGAGATGTTTGAAGCCACGAGGGGTTTGAGTGTAACCAAAGAAGAGTTAGCGGAGGCGGTTGCTGTTTTCTATCTCAAGGAGTATTATCAAATGGAGTTTTCGGAAGTGTCTGCTTATACACGTATGGAGGTTGGGATTGTGTATCAAAAATATGAGGAGGACGTGTGGAAGAACTTGTTTAAGGTGAGAAAGATAGGGTTTGTGGACAATAGAAAGTGAGGTGATGTGGTATGAAAATCAACATCATGCATAGCAAATGGGGAAGTCATGCGATGATTGCTGAGTGGTTAGCGGATGCGTTTAAGAGGAATGGGCATGAGGTGACGGTGTATGCGAGGGACTGGCATAAGTTCAAGACTGTGGAGGGTGAGATAATATTTATAGGTGGCGAGCCACGCTTATTGAGTTATGTGAACGCATGCAGACTATACCACCGCAAGGCGTTGTATTGGATTGACTTCTTTGTGTTCCGTAGTTTCATGGGTTACAAGATACAGGAGAAAGAGTATAGAGCGCTTGGTGGCAAGTTAGTCTGTTGCAGTAACACTGAAAGAGAATACCTTGAAGAGGCGGGTATTACTGTTGATGCTGTCATACCGAGATGCGTATCCGATGATGCGTTCAACTACAAATGGATAGGTCTTGAGGATGATGACTGGACGGGTGAGAAGAAGGAGGTTAAGAAGGAGGTATTGAGTATAGGTTTCACGGACTACAGGCGTGATAACAAGATTTATTGTTCAATCAAACCGCCGAAGGAGCTGGATAATGTGACAAGGAAGGGGCATGAGTTGCTGGTTGAGTTTGCATCTAACAATCCTGACTGGAATGTGAAGTTAGTGACGAGCACCAAAGAACTGCGTAAGGCGATAGAGATACCTGAGTTGAGTAATCTTGAATTGATAGAAGCGGGAACGCTGACGCAGGAGCAGAAATATGAACTTATTGCCAACACTGGCATTTTCTGTTTGCCTACTCGTTTGGATAGTAACCCGCTTGTGGTTATGGAGGCACAGGCGATAGGGACACCCACCTGTTATACTGCGTTGCCACCGCTTGTGGAGATGAGTGGTGGTTTTGAGATACCTGTTAGGGAGATATACTGGTATCCTTCTGGTTTATATCTTGCGGTTATAGAGTATGGTGAACTGGAGAAGGTGATAGAGAAGACGTATATTTTTGCTGATGCGATTAGTGGTTTTGGGCGTATGAATGCGAGGAAGTATAAGGCGTCGGTTGTTGCGGATAAGCTGTTGGAGGTGTTGGAATGATAGCACACTTTGCATCTGTTGGTCAGGACTTCTTTTATTCGCAGTATCTTGCGATTATGAGTGCGTATCGGGTGCATAATATTGACAAGGTTATTGTGTGGACAACTGAGATACCGTTAAGAAATCCGTATTGGAAGCGGATTGAGGAGATTGCTGAGATAAGGCGTGTGGATGTGCCGTATATACCTGGCATCAAGCGTTTCCCGCTGGTTCAGCAACGTTCAATCATGTCTGACTGGATGAGATGGCATGCGTTATACGAGTATGGAGGTTTATACTTGGATTTGGATACCTTATCTGTAAGGGACATCACTGAATTGCTTGGTGATAAGGATGTATGTGTTGGTATGGAGAATCCGAATGACTATACGTGGCTGGGTTCGCATACGATAGTTGCGAAGCCGAAGTCTGAGGTGATAAAGCATGCGTGGGACTTTATGATGTCGTATCGTAGGTCTTTCAGGTGGGGTATGACTGCGCCTGGTGCGCTTGCGGATGCGTATAAGAAATATGGTGCTGAGCGGATGAGGGTTTTGCCGTATGAGGTAACGTCTGCGTATTCGCCACAAGGTATGGCTGAATGGTTTAATGAGGATGCTGTGCTACCTGAAGAGAGTAGAGTGATACACTTTTGGGGTTCGGTTCACAGGAGAGAGGTTGAGAACATATCGCCTTCGTGGGTGAGGAAATCGAGATGTCCGTATGCTGTTGCGGTTAAGCGTGTATTGGACGAGAGCGAATGGGACATTATGCCTGACCATACGTATTGGCATGTAGATTTTCAGTTTGGTGTAAGGACTGGGACGTGGGATACTGAGATAATCAGGCATGTGGATAAGTATTATGTATCGCATGGTCTTGCCATTCGTGAGGGTGATGTGGTGGTGGACATTGGTGCTCATATTGGTGGTTTTGCACTTTATGCTTGTGAGCTGGCGGATGAGGTGCATGCGTATGAGCCTGCACCTGACAATTTCAGGTATTTGCGGTTTAATATTGAGCTTAATGAAGTGGATAATGTGTATCCTTACCAACTTGCTGTTATGGACAAGTCTGGTGAGTTTGAGTTAATGCAAACAAGGTCTGCGAATACTGGTGGGTATAGTATAACGCTTGAGAACATGCCTAATGCTTGTGATGACAGGAATGGCACTTATGAGCCTGTGGTGGTGGAGGCGACGACGCTTACTGATATTGTGAACAGACTTGGTGAGATAGACTTCTTGAAGATGGATATTGAGGGTGCTGAGTATGCGGTATTGTTATCGACGCCTGCTGATGTGCTGAAGAGGATAAGAACAATCGCACTGGAGACGCACAATCCTGCTCTTAATGGTGGATTAATGGAGCATCTTGCGGGTGCGGGTTTTGATGTCAGGTATTATCCTGACTTGATACCTGAGTGTAAGGAATTGGGGATAATGCATGCGGTGAGGACTGGCGAGAACTGAATCGTTTTTTTAGTAGATATGGTAGCCATATATAACCTAAAATTTTGGTCACACGTTGGTAGATATGCATGAGAAGAACCCGTTATAAGGGCTTAAATAGCGGAATAGAGCCTTTTGACCCCATCTTAAAAAATTTAAATTTTTCATAACCATGTCGTATAATCCCTATCTGTAGATTAGCCAGAATTGTTTTTTAAAGTTACAGGTATAACTCTGGAACTAAAACTCATGCCAACTCTGAAACTAAAATTCACACTCTCACAGGTATTCTCTCAAGTATGAGGTCTGGAGTTAAAACTCATACTCCCACTATACCCCCCCACCAAGCACTCAAGTGTTACTCCTTTAGGTGTAAGTATCACTCTTCCCA
>Ga0190308_1000231_pt1 | contig 18653 bp, 30 predicted proteins | sample 48700756_MG_FD_165050 | JGI IMG/M metagenome (GOLD analysis project Ga0190308, IMG submission 165050) | Hydrothermal vent sediment bacterial communities from Southern Trench, Guaymas Basin, Mexico - 4870-07-5-6_MG | ecosystem: Environmental > Aquatic > Marine > Hydrothermal vents > Sediment ...
TATTTATTCTTCTTTTTTTCCCATACATACTAACACATGATTTACACATAGAATTATGTTTATCTTTATCTGTACTATTTTTATTTTTACTAAATTCACTTAAATCTTTAACTTCTTTACATTCACAGCATCTCTTTTCCATGTCACCACCTTGTTAATACAATAGGATCATTATTATTAATTACTACCACATGTTCAAAATGTGCTGCGTATCCCCCATCCTCTGTTACTACGGTCCATCCATTAATTTGATATTTTACTTCATTATTCTTTTCTACCAATATCGGCTCGATACAAATCACCATTCCATTTCTTAATAAATGACCTGTATTTGCTTTTCCAAAATTATATACTTGGGGATTTTCATGAAGCATTCGGCCAACCCCGTGCCCAACGAAGTCCTTAACGACACTAAATCCCCAGCTATTAGCCTCTATTTCAATCACGGAAGAAATGTCTCCTACCTTATTCTTATGTATTGCTGCTTCTATTCCTTTTTCCACGCAACTTCTCGTTGCCTTCAATAATTTGGTTTCTTCCCCATCCACTATTATTGTTACGGCTGAATCAGAATTGTATTCATTTAATAACACTCCAGAGTCTATAGTTACTATATCGTTTTTATTTAATATTTTATTTTCAGGAAAACCATGGATTACTTCGGAGTTTACTGATAAACAAGTTGCAAATGGAAACCCTTTATAATTCTTAAACCCTGGTATGGCACTATTGCTTTTTATTATATCTAAAACTACCTGTTCAATTTCTTCTGCTTTAGTACCTTCATGCATTATTGAGGTTGCTTTTTTTAGTACTTTAACTAAAATTGAACAACTTTTTTCTATTTTTCTTATTGCCCCGACAGTTTTTATAATACTATAATCTATCATTATAAGAACGTCTAATTGTTTCTTTCGTTTTATCTCCTTCTAATAAATTCTTCTTTTTTAATCTTTTTATTTCACTTCGAATCGAACTTATACTGCGAGCTGAAAGGAGCTCTTCTAACTCTCTATTTGTTGATTTGTTATAATTTTCTATTAATATTTGCTTTTCATATTCTGCCCATCGTCTAGCCATTATTTCATCTCCAATTTCTGTTTATTATTAATATACACTTTAGTCAAAAGAATATACTGTTCTTTAAAAAATTCGTTCTGAATAAATTCTATTGTTAATTTTCTTGGCATCTAATTGCCTTTTATTTTAAATTAGTATATTGTACGCCCATCTCACATTGATAACAGTCTTCTTGATTGCTAACACTTATGTATTCAGATATTAATGATTTTATATCTATAAAAAAAGACCTATCCAATGATTTTTGTGTTGACCTATTCCATAAACAAAATACACCTTTTAATATGCCACCATTTTCCTTTATTACATTAAACAAATTATATATTGTTTTTCCAGATGAATAAATATCATCTACTATTATTATTTTTTTTCCCTCAATAAACTCTCTAAAACATTTTCTTAATCTAAACGTACCGTCAAGATTTTTTTCACTATATACTATTGGTTTTGCTAAATTCAGTGCTACAGGGGCCCCCAAAACTACCCCTCCTGCAGACGGGCTTGCTACACAATCTATCTCGACATCACTCTCTAAAATTAGGGTAGTTAGCTCATCAATACACTCTTCAAACAATTCATTATTACAATATATTTTATCTTTATAAATATATTTATCTGTATGTTTACCCGAATTCAATACAAAATGACCGCCCACAACTATTCCTTCTTCATAAAACCTGTCTTTCAACTCATTCATACTTTTTTCCTTTTTATAATAACAAACATCACAAATTTTCCTATGTTCTTTATTTATATGTATTATATGTGTTTTTTTATTGCACTTTTCACAAAACATCACTCTGTATCTTTAAAATAATTTATAATATCTTTATTTCTTGCCCCACATTTTACCTCTTTTAAATTATTATGTATTAAATCTTTCATTATATGTAATACATCAATACTAGAAGTATCTTTTGACATCGCTATTGCTTTTTCAATATCATTTACTAAATTATTTTTTACAGATTCTATAGATAATTTTGTATCCACTCGATTTCCCCCTAAAAAATTATTATTTTACATCATCATAATTATCTGTTACTTCTGAACACCAAGGGCAAATATCTAACCATATAACATGAACATCCATTCCGTATTTCAATTTTGCCTTTGGCCTGTAAATCCACTGTGATCTATTACAATATATACAGTAGAGTAAAATCCATTCGGAACCACACAAAGCCTCCGCACACTCAATACATATAGGTATTTTGATAGCGTTTATTCTATCATTTTTGTCTTTAAAATTTTGGCATAAATAATCCACTGCTTTACGTTTAATTCTATCTTTATGATCTAAACAGCATGTTTCACCCTCTAATTTTAAATTATCAACTATATTTTGAATTTCAAAATTAAATTTAGTAACATTGTTTGTATAATTTTTATTATCCATAATAACGCACCTAGTCTACACTAATTATTTTTAAAGCATTTATTTTATTTTTTATTTTTAATATATCAGATACTATTTTATTTATTCCTTTATAATTACCATCTACATTTTGGTAACCAATAACATTATCTACTATAAAAGTTTTTAATTTTTTATCTACTTTCTTTGCTTCTTCTTTACTTTGTATTCTTCCAACATTATTATATTCTTTTGTACAATTTATAAAATAATTTAAATTATTAAAACTATTAAACAACTCTAAAGTTAACTTAATAAACGTATCAGAAACAGTATTATACACCAACCCTAATATTAACGGGGAATCCGTTATTATTACATCTACTTTATTATTTAAAATATACATATTATGATATTGGTTACCAGTTACATACATTTGATTATTTAATTCATATAGACTTTCTTTCCACACTAATGACTTAGCAAACTCTGTTACTAATTCACAATTTAACCCCTGTAATTTTAATAAACTAAATACACCTGCAGATGTAGTGGAATTATGTGTAACTGTAAAATCAGATAAAAGAAATAAATGATCCCCATCTACTTCAAAACCATAAAAATTTTCTTTTCTATACTTAATTACTGATAAACCTGTTCTCAATGTGCTCTTTATTTGTAATCTTTTTGAACATTTCTTTCTTTTTAATAAAACAGGTATATCCTTTAAATCACCACTTATTAAAATTCTATGATATGATTTATTATCTACTATTTTTTTAGATTCATAAGCCGCGTATCCTAATGATCTGCAAAGAAATTTTATATCTTCAGACAAGGCATCATATTTTGTAACTATTTCTATACAATTATGGGACCTACTACCATCAGTATCTATTAAACCTGCTAATAATAACAACCTATTATGTCTACTATTTATTTTATAAATATCTGGTATATGTTTATTATGTATTAAATTTAATTTTCTTAATATATTTAAAACTTCATTTGGTTTACCACCACATTGTCCATTAGTTATATTTACTCTAACAGCATTTGTTCCTGTTTTTGCTACTAAAGTAGTTTTCATATTAAATTTCTCAGCAATTTTTTTAAGATAATATATTATCTCATCATCTATTGTAGTTATTCCTTGATTAGCACAATTACCATCACCAAGCCAACACCCTATAAAATATGGATCCATTAAAACTTCTTTTTCTGGAAAATTTATACATTCAGATCTATATAGTTTTAACCTCTTCTTTCTATACTCTCTCAATTTTATAAATTCCTCTATACTATATTTTTCAACTTTCTCCTTACAATGGCAATTAAATTTTAAAGGTAATATATGATTTCTAGTAACATAAAATGAGTCCCCTTTGACTGGTTTTACCTCAAATAAAGTATCTTTACCTTTACTTAAATTAAAAACTCTTCTTTTTTTACTGTCAGGACCCATTAAATAATCCCCAACTTTTATATCTTCTACTTTTTTAATCATACCATCATACATTAATACCTTGGTTCCACTACGAAAACATTTCCCAGCGCCAGGTGCTCCAAATAAATTTACTACTAATGTTTCAACCATAAAAACTTTTCCTTTACATTACTACTTTGTTTTGTAGCATATCAGCTACTTCTATTAAATCTGAACGATAATTATATTTTAATTCTACATAGGCTATCGATTTGTGCGGTAATATTCGTAATGTTTTTAAAAGACCAGATTCCGCTGGTCGTATTGTTTCATAAGATTGTTTTGGATCGCCTGTCATAATTAATTTAGAACCATTACCAAATCTAGACAATACAGTAGATAAAATTGATATACTACACAATTGTACTTCATCTAAAAGTACTAAATCAGATTTTAAAAATGATACTCCTTGAATAGTCTCTAATGACATCATTTCAAAATATTTTTTAAATATAGCATCTTTTACAAAATCGTATGTTGGCCCACCCCTCATTTTCATATCTGTTTTATCTTTAGTACCAGAGTATATATAATATAAAGATGACATTATACCTGTTTGCCATTGAAAAAGCTTATCATTTAATTGCCCAGGTAAATAACCAACCTGTAATCTACTATCTACCCCTATATTAGGTCTAGTTATGTATGTTTTTCGATCATTAAATGCTAATGAGTAAGCTGTTGTCAAAAGAGACTTACCAGAACCGTAACTACCGCATAATAATACATTGGGCGCTTCTATCATGGCATATATCCCACAATTTTGATACTCATCCAAAGCATTTATTGATGTGTGGGAATCTATATTTATTTTTCTATATTTTGAAATATTATCTATGCGCTCAATTATTTCTTTTATAGGATTGTTAGCATATACAATTGGAGATCTACCAGATACATTTATAAATATAAATACCCAACTATCCCTTTTTATAGGACGTTTTGTTATATCACTAACTATTTTTAATAATATATCATAATCTCCATTATCATATTTTTGCCCAAAAGAAAAAATATCATCACCTGTAACCTCGTATAACTCTTTCTCATCTACATAGTAATAAGGGTCAAATATGCCATTCATCATAACATCATACATTTGTGTATCTACTCCACGTGTGTTTGCTATTAGCCCCATAGATACATCTTTAGTTGCTAATGTAGCATCGTGTTGTAGTGCAACTTCTATTATTTTTTCATCGTTTTGAGATATTTCATGATCGTTAGTAGAAAATAATATTTTATTTGGGTATTTTTTTTGGAACTCTTTAATTGACCTTAAGGCACATCTTGCGGAATAGGATTTATTTTTATCAAATTTATGTTTATCTAATTCTTTTATTGTTGTTAAAGCAAAAATTATTTGGTCATAATCTTTTAAAAGTTTATATATTATTTCACTATCATCCATTATAATATTGGTGTCTACAACTATTTTTTTTGTCATGGTTCTCCTTAATTAAATTTAATTTTTAATATTTTAATTATTTTGAATAACTTTTCCCATAACATTGTTTGTATCTCTTTAAAATCGTTGTCATCTATTATTACACCTCCAAACACATATTCAGTTTCAGCTATATATCTACTAATAAATTTTTTATTGACTTTTGGATTAAATAAACCTATCACGTTTGCTGTTCTATCTGCCAATTTTACTATTTTTGATTTTGAAGACATTTTTAGAACTTTTTCTTTTAGCGCGATTTTTTTTGGTCTTTTATCTTTAATTGAAGTAACTTGCCAAACTATTTCTGCTATTTCCTCACCAAATATTTCATGGATATTTGTAATTTTAACTTTTGTATCCTCTACTACATCATGTAATAGTGCTGCTACTAACATAACCTCGTCTTGCGTATAATGATTAACTATTTTATATGTTCTTATTAAATGGGTTAAGTATGGCTTTTTAGAAAATCTTCGTATTTGTCCCTCATGTTTTTGTTTTGCAAACTTATACGCTTTTTCTAAATTACCATACATTTTATACCTTAGGTTTCTTTTGTAAAACTTGAATTATATTTTTAATTTGATCATCATCTATTATTATTAATTCTGAACTTAGTTCAAATTTTCCTGTAAATAAAATTTTAATTGATGTTTTTATTCTATTATACGCACAATATATTTTTTCTAAAAATTTATTATTAATATAAGTACAGTCATTCCAACTCAATGTGCTATACATGTTTATAGACTCTTCATCAACAAGTAGCATTAAATCACATTCGGAGTTACCACACGCACAACCAACTTTGTACGCCCCATTACTTATTTCCATTATTCCTTTACTTATCATTACTATCCTTTATTTTTTAACTGGTTTACGAGGCCCACCGCCGTCACGTTTTCTTCCGTCACCGCAAGAACCCTGACCACCACGACCTCCAGTTTGGTTTTTATTTCTACCTTTTCGAACTGTCATATAGTCACCCCCTTCTATATCATTATGGTTAGTTAAACAACTTATATCTTTGGTTTTTGGTTTTTGGTTTTTGGTTTTTAAATTTTTTGAACGATTTTTACATTTTCAAGATATGGATGATTCTTGTTTTATAACTGGAAAATACAAACATTAACTCGCTATAAATATTATAATCATTGATTTGCCTTTAGTCAACCTATTTTTTACTCGCGGGGATATGTTTTTATATAGTACTATGTGGGGCATCCAGTTTAAAATAGGCTCTCAAATATTTTTCAATATATAAATATATATATATATATAAAATAGTAGAATGTGGTTGGTGTGGTCACTAATATACTACTATTTAAGATATAAATAAAAGAATGTGAAAAGATATAATAATACTATGATTGGAATATTACTATAATTATATACTACTATAAAACGGTATACTACTAGGGGTGGTTAACTATTAGGGGATGATTAATTGTATACTACTATAATTGTATATGATATGGTGGTATGGGTAGTATAACTATAGAACGGTATAAACGGTATACTATAGAACGGTATACTACTATAATTGTATATGGTATAATGGTATACTACCCTATGTAGAGCATCCAGTTTTAAAATTACGAAAAAGATAGTAACAGGCACCTATATATAGAGGCTATATATATTTGTTGTTTATTTAATTTTATAGGGGCCCATCTTCTTTGCCTCTTTCTGTTACTATTTAATGAGTAATTAACTTACAACTATCAAAAGTTATGTGAAAAAACTAAAACACAACAACCACTCTGTTCCAGTTTTATGAATAATAAACAGCTCTATCATAAGATGAGCTAACTTAATAGTTAAAGGAGAAACATTATGTTTAAAACAGCACGTAAATTAAAAAAGGATGGGTTCACGGTTGAATATGAATTAAATAAAAAAGGAGAAGAAATAAAACTTCCGAGAAGGTACATCTGTCCAAAATGTATAGAGGTAGCAAAAAGAAAAACGACAAAGCCTTCATTACAGAGAGCACTGGCAAGAAAAATCATTATAGGAACCAAAAAGAGAACAAAATTAGCCATATGTTCGAAATGTGGCTATTGGCGAAAAAAGGTCGGACGAAAAACTACATGGGCAGCAATGGGCAGCAATGGGCAACAACAATTAAACAACAATTAAACAACACTTAAAGGAGAGTAAAAATGAAAAGTAAACTCGTGGAGATTTATGAAGAAGATATACATGAGATAAAAAATGCTATAAAACGTTTACGTCCTATCTCAACAGCGGGATATGACTTAGAGATATTTAATTTGAGAAGTATTGTGGATAGGTATGAAAAACAGCAACAGTACCACAACAAACAAGGGGGAAATAAAAGATGAAATCGGTTGGAATTATAATAGTGATATCGTTGGCGGTAGTATACTTTGTGCTCATAAAAGACCAAAACATACTGGAAAATTATAAAAACAACGTTACAGCACGAATGGAGGCAATAGAATCAGTAAAATAATCCTCTATTGTACGCTATTTGTACCCGCCCCGCCTATTTCACCATCAACTACGCTGCTCTATAACTGTGCATTACTAAACCTCTGAGCCGCTCCGCGCCATTCCGCTTCGCTCCATGGCGCTCCGCTACTATCTCGCAATTTGGTAATGCACAGCCAACCCCCACACCCTTCGCTGCTACGTTATGTCTTCACTCCGTTCGCTGCTACGTTATGTCTTCACTCCGTTCGCTGCTACGTTATGTCTTCACTCCGTTCGCTGCTACGTTATGTCTTCACTCCGTTCGCCCTAACTACGCTGCTCTCTCGCAATTTGTTGCTATAAAAAAGAAAAACAAAACACATCTGTCCCTTTTTTATGAATGACGTTTAACAAACAACTTTAAACAAGGAGATATTATGAAATATCGTGAAATAAAAAGTTCGACCGGAACCGATGAATTAAAAAAATTAGACAAGGTATACGTTGCAGATAGTTACGCATACTCCATACATTTGTCTGTAATAGACAAGTGTACGGGTTTCGGTGGTGTTAGCCAAAACTCACCATGGGAAGCAGTTTTGGCAAAAACCCAGACTGGGGGGTACCAAAACGGGCCATGGCCAAAAGACGACAAAAAGGTGGTGCCGTTAGGGCACATCAAAACCATCATGGAGTATGAAGGGCTGAACTTTAAAAACGCCATTCAAACACAGTTTTCGGGGATGGACACATTCCTGATTGGCGAAGAAATTTTTTCACAGCTCGAAAAAGCAGGGATTGCGGACGAAAAAAAAATTCGCAGCAAAGTAGCGGATGCCCTGCAAGAGGCAGGATGGGAAGACCTGATTAAAATTGCGGAGCTATTAAAGGTAAAACTTTAATAGAACATGCTACATCAAAACAAAACATTCAATAACTTAAGGAGATTAAAAATGAAAAAAGTAATAAACTTTACCGGCACAATGGGGATGTCAGAAGTAGAAAAAATAGCCAGTGTGGCTGAAGGGCTCCAGCTAAAACCACACGGAATGTTCATGATAGAAGGGGGTCACAACCAAGCCCTGATTTTTCATGCTGGGAATGAGAAAAACTCTATAGTTATTAAAACTATAGACAATAATAATTGCCAGATCGATAAGATTATTGTTCCGTTGATGGAAGCGGAGAAAATCTTTTTATACGAACCACAAATTTAGAAAAAATAGCGATTAAAAAATAGGTAGCATCCTTAGAAATAAGGGTGCTACCCAACTTTTTTTATTTTTTGATGTAGTGTATTCCAGGTCCTTCGCCACGCTCTCGCAATTTGATATTGTATATCACCAGTCATCTGAGCCGCTCCGCGCCGCTCCGCGCCATTCCGCTTCGCTCCATGGCACTCCGCTACTCTCTCACAATTTGGTAATGCACGGCTAACCCCCACACCCTTCGCTGCTACGTTAGGGCCTCACTCCGTTCGCCCTAACTACGCTGCTCTCTCGCAATTTGATATTGTATACCACCAGTCATCTGAGCCGCTACGCTGCTCTCTCGCAATTTGATATTGTATACCACCAGTCATCTGAGCCGCTCCGCTGCGCTCCGCGCCGCTCCGCGCCGCTCCGCGCCATTCCGCTTCGCTACATGGCGCTACGCTACTCTCTCGCAATTTGATAATGCACAGCCAACCCCCACACATCTCTCCGCTACGTTGGGCCTCACTCCGTTCGACCCAACTACGCTACTCTCTCGCAATTTGTTGCTATGTGTCATCAATGACACCTTGTACGCAAAGTGTGTAGCAAGGAATAAACATTAATGCTACACATATTATGTAGCATTTTCTGTTCCCTTTTTTTTGATATTTTATAACATTAACATTCATTTAAACAAAGGAGTAACTATGAAATTAAAACAACACGGTGTTACATCAATTTTATATTATAATAACATCGAGAATTGGGTAATCCAATTAATTATCCAATGCCTCAATTTTTATCCGGAGGCTACCAGGAACGTAAAAATGATCCTAATCAGGTCTTCAACAGAAGGTCAAGAAGGCAATGTCGGATTAGCAATACCTGATATAAAAGGATTTGTAATCTACTGGGACACGATGCTATCTATGGCAGAAAAACACGCCAAAAAAGGCGTGAACCCAATGGCAACATTGGCTAACCTGATAGCGGACACAGTGTTCCATGAAAGTCACCACGTCAACTCGTACCATAAGGACTATGAATGGACGTGTGATCACCGAAAACAAGAAGAAACGGATGCAGAGAAGGTCTCCATGGACCTCTGCATAGAATTCTTTAAAACAATTCCCGTCGACATACCAATGGGCGGACTGCCTTATGTATATAAGGATGGGATGAGTTTAATAACAGATATGAGGGAGTATTTCAACCTGCTTTTGAATCCCGATGAAAAGTGGAAATCATTAGATATTAGTCTTTCTACCCCGGCGGCTGAAAAACCAAAGAATAATTACACAGATCCATTGGCTAATCAACAGCAACAAATGATAACTCCAAAACAGGCTAAAGGGTTGTATATAACTTGTTTTGAAAACATATTTGGAAGTTGCGGACCAACACTCAATGGGTTTAATACCCCAGAAAAGATACTCGGACCTATTAAAATACCATCTATCGTAAAATCAACATTCACAATGTTAACTAATGGCAATACAATCTCTATAAATAATCCCAAAGAACTAACAGGAATTATTTATAAAACATCTAAATTACCAGGGTATGATTTCACTCTATTAGACAATAAAAATAGACGAGTTATACCACAAAACCCCCAAAAAAGAAACAACAAAGGAGAATACACCAAGGAGGCTCTACAGGCCCAAGAAGGCAATAAAATTGGATACGTTATTGATATCAACTCAAATAAGTTTCTTTTAAAATATAACAACGGAATTTTAACTCAATACTAAATAAAAAAGGGAAAAAGAGAAAAAATAAAACCCCTCTGTTCCCTTTTTTTGATATTTTGTAGCATTGAATTAATACTATAAAGGAGCTTTGATGTTAGTAACATTAACAACCAAGGGCATTGTAATAAACATTAACAAAAACGGAGGTATAGTTAGATTAAACACAGGTAAAATTATTACTTGTGTGCACAAAGAAAAGTTAACTATCGGCCAGAATGTTCTGGTCCATAACAACACCATTTTAAACGCTGAGGAAAAACCTTAGCAAAAGGAGCAACAATATGTCTAATGGAATCGTAACAATGCAAATAATGGGCGCACGCATAGCTACATCAACTGAACCTAAAGAAGGGAGCAAACGTATGACGTACTATCCAGAGTATAAGAATCAAAAAGGTGAAGACGTCAACACCAGGTTAACGATACCGATCCTGGTAAATGTTAAGAACCAGGGACAGCCATCCAACATGCTGATAACAGCATGGGGCAAAATAGCAGACGTATGCGCCAAGGCACTCTCTCCTGGACGTGAGATAAACCTGGTAGTCGAACCGAAACAATATCAGACACAGTATAAACAGAAGGGACAAGTCGTGCTGATTGGAGGACAGCCTCTAAATATTACAGGGTATTCATACACCCTTCAAAAATTCTCTCTTGGTACAGAGAGCGCTAACTTCATTGCTAGTGAAATAGCACGAGGCATCCGTGGCGTGGATTGGTTCAAACCAGGTTCAGCAGATCAGGCAGCATTAGAAGCACATAGAAAACAAATAAACGCGACTGTGTACACCCCAGGAGCTACATCCTTTGGGTATGCAATTGTAAATGCATCTACCCCTACTATACCACCAAATACACCTACAATGCCGGCCGGTGTAACACCAGAGATTATGGCAGCTATGATGGCATTTATAACTGGCCAGCAGGGAACAACGCCAGCACCAACTCCACCAACTCCACCAATTCAGAAACCAGTCGCTCCAGTAATGCCTGCAGGAGTAACCCCGGAAAGTATGGCCGCTGCAATGGCACTTCTGACCCAACCACCTACAGCACAAACAGTCAACGATGAAATTTTTTAACTAACCATTTCGGTAGCATCCTTAGAGATAAGGGTGCTACCCAACTTTTTTTCTAACAACTCCCAACTTTTTCCCACCCTATTTGAATTTAAAATCTTTAATACAGTTATACTCATTTACTTCTGCAGTATTAACTTATTTTTAATTGCGCGGAATAAAAATATAGTAGTATTAAACTATAATAAATATAGTAGCATACCAATAATATACCAAGGAGAATTTAAAATGAAAAAGAATCAATTAAATGAAATTATTAATATTTCCATAAATAAAAATATGAAATATGGTGTGGTTATTAATAAATTGTTAGTAAAAGGAATAAATAGAATAATTAAAAATAAAGAATTTGAACTTCCTTTAAAGTATCAAGGACATAATATTTATAATATTTATTATACTCCTAATAGTACTGAAGAAGAACGTACTCTTAGTCATCATAACTATACTAAACAAATGGATAGTATGGGAGAAATAATTCTTGATGAAGGATTAAAAGAATATTATAATAATGAGTGTGAATTTTAAATAATTTTTTAATCGCGCAAAAATATAATTTTTATTAATAAATAAAAGGAGATCTACTATTGTCAATAACATCTACTTTAATAAGAAAAGCTTTAAAAGAAAATCGGCCTAATCCAATACTTCCCTGTGGTAAAGAAACTTCTATTAAAAGTTGTATTACTATAGAAGATCTTAAAAAAGGAAAGTCAAACATGCTAAAAATGGGTATGCTATGGTATAACACTACAGGTAATGGCGGTTCTACTAATTGTGCTATGATAACTTTTTAATCTGTGAAAAAAATTTAAACTGGTAACTACTTTCTATAACAAACTATGTATTATCTTTTGATGTAGAATGTAATTAATTTTTAAAAGATCTTCACGCAATAAAGTTTTTGTTATTTTAAAAACTTTATTGCAGTATTAATATAGTCTAGTAATATAGTATAACTACGGAGGGACATATTTGGGGTTGATATTCACCAATATCGGTATCATTTATGTCCCCGATATTCACCAATATCGGTATCATTTATGTCCCCGATATTGAAGATAGTATATCAGCATAGTATTTTCTATTACCATCTATAAGCCTTCCTAGTACGTATATGTTATAGGTTTTATAATTATTCTTATTGCCCAATTTTATTTGTTCTACTTCAATAAACCCTATTTTTTTTAATTTTTTTAGCCAGCGACTAATAGTTTTTATACTAACATTAAGATGATCACCCATTACTTTTTCTGATATAGAAGTGCAAATTTTTCCCTGGGCAAGATAATACTTATTATATAAATCAAATTTATCTTTTTCTATATCATACTTTTTTTTATCCCAAGTACCTTTATTATGTTTTAAATATAAATATAATGATGTAGCATTAGGTATTTTATTTATCATATTGTAAATAGATTCATTGCCAACACGTTCAAATTTATTCTTTCCAAGACCGCGTATTGGATCTGGTATTATTTTCTTTTTATACTTAATAATATTTTTTTTAACTAATTTCATAATTAAACCTTTTCTTTTCTTTTTTTTCTATAGAAAGCATTATTATTTATATGAGCGCATATAGCTTTTTGAAAAGTTTTGAACATGTACTTTTCTCTTTTAGTAGTATCATAACTGTCATGTAGATCTACTGCATCCCGTACATCTAACTCTGCCATCCATCTATGCTCACGATTGTATGCGTTTGCTAGTATAAACCATGCTTCACCATAAAGGTCATCCTGTGCTTTCTCTCTTAGTCTTTCTTTTTCAAGCTCTTCTTCATTATTGAACATGTTTATGATTTTTCCCATAATAATTTCTCCTATATAGTTTATTATTCATATTAATATGATAACCATTAGTTTAGATTTGTCAAATAAAACTAGTCGCTGTATAATATAAGATTAGTTTAACATATAATCCCTCTGTTCCCTTTTTATGAATAGAGTTTAATAATTTAATTTTAACAAGGAGCGAATAAAATGATACATTATTTAAAAGGTGACGCAACAAAACCTGTTGGTGATGGTGAGAAAGTAATAGTTCATATATGCAATAATAGAAGTGCATGGGGTGCGGGTTTTGTTATTGCTTTGTCCAACAGATGGCCTGTAACAAAACAAACATATCTTAATTGGGGAAATCCTGATCTAGGAATGATTCAAAAAATAAAAGTAGAGGAAGACATAACCGTAGTTAATATGGTAGCTCAAAATGGTACAATAAGTAAAGGTAATCCTACCCCAATTAGGTATGGCTCGCTAGAATTGTGCTTAACAAAGGTAGCATTTAATTTACCTCCTAGTACGACTATACATATGCCTAGAATCGGATGTGGGCTAGCAGGGGGTAATTGGGATCAAGTAGAAAAAATAGTAAACAAAGTATTTAAATTTAATATAGTATATATATACGATTTAATATAATATATACGATTTATATTGCTGGGCAAAATAAATTTAATTTTAAAAAAGGATAAGTATATAGGAAAATGTAAAATATATGCGCTAACTTGTTCAAATACGGGAGAATTCTTAAAAGATAATAATACCCCCATACTAAACGGTGTGGGGTACTACTCATTTTTTTTATTTTATTAAAAAAGGAGATGGTTTTTTACTTACAAAAAATGATTCTTATTTTATTTATAGATAATTATTTACTAATCTATAGGTAATTATTTACTACTAAAGATGATATTTAAACTTATTTTTAACTTTATGTAAAAGTATAATAAAACATAATATGTACCATACAAAAACGTGATAGTGTCTTATATAGCCTCTAAAGTCCCTTCTCGTTGATATTAGAGTTATAGTATATGAATAGTTTTAACCTACTAAAAATGACATTTAAACACATCTTTTAACGCCCGAAAAGGAAAATATACTGTGATAGAAATTTCAAAAGAGGTTCAAATTTATTATAAAAATTCTATAAGTGGAAAAGTAATGTATACAAAAGCTACTTCTATAATAGTTAAAAGAAGGCAATCCAAAAAGAAAGTTATGCAAACCCTACAAAAGATGTTTATTAAGGCTATTTAAACCAAACCGACCAAGAATACCCATAAAATAGGGTATTAGGAGGTCAGTCGGCCGCAAACGCATACAGGTGTATTGGGGCGGATAATTTGAGGGCGATATAAATGAGTAAAAAACAAATAAAAATAGGAGATAAATTTGGTAAATTAAAAATTATTACCATGCACCATAAAAACAACTATAAACCTATTGGACATGTTTATGTAAATGTAATAGCGATAACTTTATACGCATTGTAAGAGAGGATCATTTATTATCAGGGCGTACTCAATCCTGTGGATGTTTAAAGAAAAATATATATAATAATATGAAAAAATAAAGGATTAATTATGCTATCAAAAATACCTGATCGTAGAAAAATTTATTATAAAATCACCAATCAAAAGGAAAATCACCATGGTTTACAGTACCATGATGGGTTGATACTTGACCCTGTAGAATTTAATGGTAATCCTGAAGGTTTATGCGTTAAAGGAGGAATTTATTTCACTACAAAAGAGTATATTCATAGATTTTTTGGCTATGGGCAGTGGATTCGACCGGTAAAATTACCCTCAAATGCTAACGTTGTTTTAGACCCATCGGGCGATAAATATAGAGCTGATAGATTATTTTTTAGACCGCGAAAAGATTTTAATTTCTATTTCGATAGCATGTTTAGTAGAAAAACTTTTTCTAAAAAAGATTATTGGTATATAACCAAATATTGTTTAAATTATTTTAATAAATGGTTCAATAAAAATACTTTTCCAAAAGCATACTACATGTATCTAGCTATATATTGTCCAGAATACTTTGATAAATGGTTTGATAAAGAAGTTTTTCCTATAGAACAGTATTGGAGTTTAGTTGAGTATTGCCACAAGCATTTTAATATTTGGTTTAATAAAAAGACTTTTCCTAAAGAAAAATATTGCTATACTTATTTGGCTATGTATTGCTCAAGTCATTTTGATAAATGGTTTGATAAAGAGACTTATCCCAAAGAAGAGTATCAATATTTAATTAAGCATTGTTCAGAATATAAACATATTTGGAAAAAATTTATAAAATAAATAGTAGTATACCTTTTAATAGATATTGGTGTACTACTGCCCTATTTTTTTAACCCCCGCAAAGGAGAGCATTATGACTTATAAAGATCTTATACTTATTATGGTAAGCCTATCAATTTTTCTAGTATTTATGATGTTTATTAGTTCAACTCGCGAAAAAACTATTCAAAAAGGATTCATTATCAATGAGTATGAACAAATAATCAATAAGACAATATCTAAAATTTATCAAAAGAAAATTAAAGAATAATATCGTCTATACATGCATAGGGTCAAAAGTAGTCTTTTTTGCACATACTTAGTATTATCAATAACTTAACTTTTCGCCCTACATACAAAAGGTGCTAAAAAGGTATGGTTTTGACCCCCTATAAACAAAAAAATCAATTATTTACTAAAAATGATGTCATTAAAAATACAAATTATTATTAAAAAAGGAGAAATAATGACAACAATTAAAGAAAGAATAGCTAAAAATTATATAGATTACCCACTTAATAAAAGAACCAGCACCATGATCTTAGATTTTGAAGAAAAATACTATATAAAGATAGAACAATTCGCTAAAGATAACAATATAAGTATGGAAGAGTTCATATTTATGGCTCTAATTGATGGATTAGAGAGAGAAGACCTTACTCTTTCAAATAAGACTGGGAATGATTAATTAATGGTGGGGTTACTACTTTTATATTTTTTTATACTATGGAGTATTACTACTCCTATACTATTTAATACTATCCCTATACTACTTGATACTACTATTTTATACTTTTATTCTCAGACCCTTCTAAAAGTAGTCTTTTTTGCACATACTTAGTATTATCAATAACTTAACTTTTCGCCCTACATACAAAAGGTGCTAAAAAGGTATGGTTTTGACCCCATGCAAGTACAAAAGTATCATTTTTGGTCCCGCGCAAGAAAAGGTTAAAATGCTCTAAGAGCTATGGTATCAGTAACTATACGAGGATTTAGCTAAAAAGAGACAGCTTTTCCGATATTTAGAGTTTTCTAAAACACCAAATATACCTCATTTAATCCCTTATTTATTTTTGATATAGTCGTTTTTAGTAGTATAATCGGACATTTACCACTCATTTTAGTCAAAAAAGACAGCTTTTTCAATATTTTAAGTTTTCTAAAACACTTTTATAGCGCTTAATTAGAGCTTAATAGGATAAAATACTATTACATAAGAGCGTAACTATAACAAAAATTCTATTAAGGCCCTTATATATAGTGACTATAAGACAAAAATAGACATATATAACTATATAATAGACAAAGATATAGCAAAATATAAAGATCCACAGCTATAATTTTATCAACAATTAGAGTATTATAAAGAGCTAACTATTTAAAATAGTTAAGTATAAAGGAAATAAGTATGGTTTATATATTATTAAGTTGTATAGTACTAGCAATACTAGTAGGATACCTATTATTTATTAGAATAATAAGCATAATAGACAAAATAAATGAGCTAATACCTGAGGGTTGGACCGACAAAAGTAAGAAGAAAAGGGTGAAAAAAAATAAATACCTATAATTAGTTTAGATAGTATTATCAATTAGTTACTACTACTAAAATGATTTTATTTTGTCCTTTAGAAAATTTTAAACTACTACAAAAATTTAAAATAATTTGAAAAAAGTGAAGGGGCTTGCCAACTAAGAATATAAAATAATAATAGTAGTATACCATAATGAATCTGTATTGATGCCGTATTAATACCGTATTGATGCTATATTGATACCGTAATAGATCCGTATAAAATTATAATAGTAGTATAACAATATCATAATAAAATCCATACAGTAGCACAATGAAATAGCAGTAGAATACCGATAAAATAGTAATAATTTATAGTAGTATTTAATCTCAAGTCTTTGTCCCTTAGCCCTATGGTTGTTGGTTTTTAGAGCCAAACAAGCTGTCCTTCAAATGAAACAAAAAAAAAAAAAATAAAAGAGAAAGAAATTAAATTGAAATAAATTAAACCGACTCAGAGCCTCATAGACTGGAGTATAATTTAAAATGAGATAATGGTTAGAGTATAGTAGTTATAATTCATTGTGGTTAGAATGAGGTATTCTTATACTATGTTATAATATAATTTAATTAGGGTTAATATCAAATTAATTTATAAATTTAAAACAATTAAAAAAAATTTAAAAACAAATTAAAATATATTTTTCTCGCCCGGGAAGTAAAATATAGCTAAATAACAATAGTTTAATTAAATATAGTAATGATAACACAAAGGTAAGATAAGAATTAATGGTGTAACACTATTATTATAACAAAAATAAAGGATTAATTATGCTATCAAAAATACCCAATCGTAGAAAAACCTATTACAAAATTACCAATCAAGAAGAAAATCATCACAATTTACAATACCGTGATGGTTTAATAATTGACCCTATAAAATTTAACGATGATCCTGAAGATTCCTGTGTTGAAGGAGGAATTTATTTTACTACGAAAGAATATTTACATAAATTTTTTGGTTATGGTTATTGGATTAGACCAATAAAATTACCCTCAGATGCTAAAGTTATTTTAGACCCATCGGGTGATAAATATAGAGCTGATAGATTATTTTTTAAACCAAGAAAAGATTTTAATTTTTATTTTGATGAGCTATTTAATAAAAAAACTTTTCCTGAAGAAGAATATAAATATTTAGCTGAATAT
>Ga0190308_1000232_pt1 | contig 18579 bp, 11 predicted proteins | sample 48700756_MG_FD_165050 | JGI IMG/M metagenome (GOLD analysis project Ga0190308, IMG submission 165050) | Hydrothermal vent sediment bacterial communities from Southern Trench, Guaymas Basin, Mexico - 4870-07-5-6_MG | ecosystem: Environmental > Aquatic > Marine > Hydrothermal vents > Sediment ...
CCTTTTTTCACTCACACTGACTCATTTCCAAAAGATTAATATTACTGATAATCAGTTTAGTGTTAATTTCTAATCTCAATTCAGGGTGATGTTTTTGGCTAAGGAAAAGCACATACCACTCACTGTGATTCGTTATTATCTCGAGAAGGGATTTAAGGGAGAGAAAGTAATTATTCCTAAAGAGGTACTAGAAACCTTGCAGAAATATATAGAAGATATGCTAATTAGTCTAGGCGAGAAGCTCTTTCACGTGATTGCTCAATCAGGGAGAAAGAAGATCAATCCTAGTGAATTGAAGAGCCTTCTGCTAGAGTGGACAAATGTAGTATAAAATAAATTTAATCAGAAGTAAATATGTGGTGTTATATTTGCTTTATTTTTCGAACATTATTTAGATAAATCTGTATCTAAGTTGATAAAGATCTTAATTATGCTTTCCTTTAACTCAGAGACACTCTTGAATCCTTTTCTAGAACCATATATCAAGCCCTTATGGAGTATATCTGTTAATTCCTCGGCAATGTATCGATTATACAAATATGTTAGCACGGTTTTTATGAGCGTTGTATCGATTTTGGTCTCTAGGGTTGGATAATTCTTAAAGAAGAAGAATGGTAATTCTTTTGTCATAAGATATAGGATTGTTGAGCAGATTGACCAAATATCATATTGGAATTTCGCTCCACCGAGATTATATTGCTCTGGGGAAGTAAAGCCTCCTAGTGAATAAACCTTCTTAGGTGCGTATCCTGGATCATTTAGATTAATAGCTGTTGCGAAATCTATCAATTTCAAATCCTTTGCATCTGGACTTACTAGTATATTTGGGGGTTTTATATCTCTGTGTACAATGTTATTCTTATGGATATATTCCACCGCTTCCAGCAACATAGTAATTACTCTAATGATTTCTATGAGATCTAGATTTTTCTTTTTATGGAGAGGTTGATAGTTCTCGTAATAGGACATGATGATAACTGCCTTTAAGCCAATATTGCAACAATTTAAAATATCTTGCACGTATTTGTGCTTTAGTTTAGATAAGATTATGCACTCATTCTTCATGAGATTGTTAAAAGACTCTTTTATTGCCATTTTAATTAGAACTTTCTTATTCTCTTTATTTTTCGCGAGAAAAATAATTGATGCATGTGTCTGCTTAAGTGTCATTAAAACTTCGTATTCCTCGTGATTGCATTTTACAGATGCCATTATCTGTGTACCTTAATTACGTAGCATGCTTTCTTATTTTTTAGATACTGTGCATAAAAAAGATTTGATTGATTACAAGACTATAAAGTAGATAACTGTGAGCTAAATCTGGCTTTTTATTCCTTATTTATGTTTCAAGGGCACTTAATAGGCAAATAAAGGTTAATTTTCTAGCAAAAAGAATATTTAGGATCATAGCTACTAGAAATCTATATTTTATTTTAGTTTCCAATGTGGAAACTTAAATTATAATTATTTATATATTTTTGTCATCTTATATCCTAATGGGGAGAAAATATGAATGAATCTGAGATAAAAGTTTTAATCCTAGTTTCGCGTCTTAGGAGTGTTAAATCAAGGGAATTAGCTAGTATTTTGGGTCTTAGTTACTCACGTGTTTTCCAGATATTGAAGAAGCTTGATAAGTGGGGGTTAGTTAAATTACATAGGGGATATGTTAAATCGGTGCCTTTCTTCGCTGATATTATAGTTCAAGTGGATAATAAGTATGGATTAATACATATTCTCAAGGGAAGCACTCCAATTATTCTCTCGAAGATATTTGAGCCAAAGGAATCTATCCAGATTGCTATTGAAACAGGCTTATCTGAGAAGTATGTTAAGAGGATCCTTAATGAATTAACATTAAAGGGGATTGTGGTCAAAGAGAATGATAAGTTTTGTCTTGTTGATGAGCCATTGGTGAGAACTCTTGTTTTGCAGTTCTCTAGATTTATAGAGGGTATTGAGGCTGAGGCGCTTGTTGTTTACAGGGATGCTTATTGCATTATCAAAGAGGTTCCCCGAGGATATAAAGCGCTTGGAACTAAGACTGCTTTTAGCATTTATCATAAATATGGTATAGTCCTTAAAATACCAAAAGACTATTACATTTATCCCCCAAGAGATTTAAGTGATGAGGAAGTAATCATTCACTCACTAATCGTGGCTAAAACAAAATACGAGCATACTCTAGCGGCACTTATCTATGCTAAACTATACTATAACCTTGATCATAAGAAAATGTATATCTATGCTAAGTGGTTTAATCAGATTGATAAATTATCTATGATGGATAATTACTTACATGGGACAGAGTATCCTATTTTTCTAACATGGAATGAATTTAAGAAATTGGCAAAGATGTATAATGTTGATTTAACGCCGTTTGAAAAGAGACATTTTCATGTAGAAGTTTTCGATTATATTGGTAGTTATCTACCTAGGGAATTAAAAATATATGTTTTTGGCGGCGCTGTTATGGTTCTTAGGGGATATAAGATAAGCACAAAGGATGTTGATGTTGCATTGTTAGATGAAAATGATCTAGAGATCTTGGAGACAGCATTGCATAGATTAGATTATAATCTTAAGTTAACGGGAAAAATTAGAGTATACGAAAAGAGGAAAGTCTCTAGAATTGATGTTTATCTAAGATGTGTTGGGGAATTAAAGCTCTCTAGAAATATGTTGAAACGCGCTGAAAAAAAGTATTATGGTAAATTAACTGTAATGTTATCTAACGACACAGACTTATTATTATCAAAACTAGTAACTGGGCGTCCTCGCGACATTGAAGACGCCAAGATTATCATACGGAGAGGAAATATTGATTGGATTGCATTAATCAATGAATTATTGGAACAGGAACAATTATTAGGTAAGCATTTATGCATCACTGTTTATTTAGCTTTAAAGGAAATAGCTAGAGTAGGAAAAATGCATATCCCTTATCTCAGAAAGCTCCAAAATATAGCGACTACTCATGCTGTCTTATATGCATATAGAGAATTAGGACTAAAGAACCCAAAAGACTTAGTACGGATTCTGGATGTTTCTGAGGAAACAATAAGACGCATCCTTAAAAATACAAGAAAAATGAAGGATAATTTATTGTTAGGAAGAAATTCTGGAAATCATTGACTCCTAGCTCATTTTATCTTGATTAATTTTAGTTCTTTTCCTTCGTATATTGTTGTCCAGTTTGATGGCGTTTGTTTCCACTTCTCTATTATTAGGTATACGTGCTCGTATTGTTGAATATAATTGTCTAGTTTGTTTATGTGGTATGTTGTTTCTATGTCTAGGAACCATGTTACCCAGTAGTGGAGCCCGAATCTAGTGATTATTATTGTGTTTCCTCGTTCTATGTATAGTGCCATATCCATGATGTCCCTGAATTCTATTGGGTTTATTACTGGTCTCGCTTGGCTGAGCTGCATGTATGCTGGGGTGAAAAATATAACTAGGACTAAGATGAATGCGATTACTTTCTTTGTGTCTCTTATTAACTTGAGCATTGTTGGTAGTGTTAGTGTCGCTGGTATGAATGTTACAAGTATGAATCTAATATACCATTGCGGTGAATACAGTGGAGTTATTAGGAATAACACTAGGAGGCTTGATGATAAGAGTAAGCGTTTCTCAAGGACTCCCATATCTGGTATCAAGGAGATTATTAACCCGATTATAGCTAGGATTATTGCTAGTGCTACGAATGGTTCGAGCATTGGTGGTAGCATCGCTCCCTCATTCCCTTCCACTATTAGTAACTCCTCTATGAAGCTCTCGAACTTATAGTATGTTCCAAAGAATACTGGTGCTATTGTTAGTATCCCAGCGAAGAGTGCTGCTATCGAGATGAATTCTATTGTTATTAGCTTGGTTATGCTGCTTTTCATGCTTAATCTCTTGTTCACGATCGCTTCTATCGCTGCGTACAGTATTGTGTATGCTAATGCTAACCCGAAATCAAGTATGTGCGTCATCGCTGTTAATGAGATAAAGATTAGCGCCAGTATTATTTCTCTCCAGCTGTTTTTTATGGTTAATTCATTCACGTAGTAAATGTAGCATAAGAGAAAGAATACTCCTATAGCGTTCTTGAAAAGGGACGTCCCGTTGGCTAAAAGCATGAAGAATGGATTTAACTCGAGCAAAATTGCTCCACCGATCGATACATAATCTCTCTTAGTTAATTGCTTGAAAATTAAGTATGCTGGGAAAATACAGAGTGATTTCATGAGAGCTAGCCCGAATTTCACTCCATTGATAACACATAGTGGTGGTGGGAATAAATTTAGGATTAGGAATATCTCTGCGAAGAAAGAAAATATGAGAAACGCTATTGGTGGCGCTGAGTAATACAGTTTGCTTGATCTCAGTATTTCCCGCACTTGAACTGCATAGTATCCTCCATCGAACCCCGGTAGCAGGGGTTGTGCATAAAGAATATACCAGTGGTGGATTAGAAATATCACAAATAAAAGGACTAGCGCTAACTTAATTATTGGTGAAGTAGTTTCATTACTGCCCATTCCCGAACTCATCCTTCATTAGTAATTCCTACCATTAGACAGACTTCCTCTTTATTTTCCAGCCATCTCTTTCTTTGGTCCATTCTGATTTAAGTAACTCGTCTAGTCTCTCTTTAAGCTCTTTAATTATATTTAACTTATCCACTAATACTTTTCCCTCATAAACGGCATCTAGTAACACTGTATTGCTTTCAAAATTCTCTATAACCCAATTTTTCTCAAATAAGTGTATCTCTGGAGAAACTAGATCTGCTTCATAAGCCATCTTAATTATTTCTTCTAGCGTTTCAAGGCTTGATTCTTCAAGTATGATTAATATATCAGTATCGCTAAAAGCACTATACTCTCCTCTGGCTCGACTACCAAACAGTATAATCGTAGCTAGATCATACTTACCGAGCACACTATTCATGAATTTCTTAAGGTTCTTTCTCCAATTCCTGTTCCGCAAAACTAATTGCTCGTTTGGCGACACTTATAAACACCTTAACCCTTTCTTTTGAAATCCTAATCGGCGCTTCGGGATATCTTGCATACGTACATAAACGTTATGAGTTCTAGATTTTCATCAGTGAATCCAACAGCTCTATCTAATTCAACTAAATTATGAGTGTATGGCCTCGAACCGTATTTATGTATATGTACTGCATTAAGAGCTAATTCAATAGTTTGATGAATATCAAAAGCAGCAACGTCAAGATTATCTGAATTATAGTTCATTTTTGCTGATTCTAGAAATTGTTTGACTCTTTTGATCCAACTAATGGTTTCATTCATTTTCACCAAAATAAATAATCGTTGATAAGTGGAATAAAAATATAATAATGATGTAATTCTTACGATATTTAACGAAGCTCATTTACTTCTTCTCTAGATGAAGCTTACCAAAAGCTATTCTGCATTAATCAATAAGCGTTAGTTTAAGATATGATCATTCGCTATCATCTCTTCAAGCCTTAGAAATGAAACGGCTGGCTGATAGGCTTAATCCTCCGAAGAATATGAGGATAGCACCCTGGAATAAGAATTGCGCATCATTTGCTTTTATAGCTATTATGTTTAGGAATATTCCCTCTATTATTAGCATTAATCCAATCGCGTATAGGGTTACGTGACCTAATAACTTGGTATAGTTCATAACTAACACGCACCTCATCAAGTAAGTTTTACTAAATCTAATTATTTTTATATGAATTTGTACAATTTTGAATAGTTTAACTAAATGATGGTGTTTAACTTGGAGAGAATAGTTAAACTAAGGAGAAAAGGTATCATAATTCTGCCGAAGTCTATAAGGGAAAAAGCGGGTGTTAAGGAGGGAGACGAATTACTTGTGAGTTTAGAGGGTGATAGTATAATCCTGAGGAAATTTAAGCCGCTGAAGGTTAAGATTGATCCAGAGAAGGTTGATGAAATTCTAAGAGAGGAATTGCTGTTAGAGGATGAAAAACTTGAAAAAATCCTTGAAAATAGGTAGGTTATCTTTGGATACAAGCGTGATCGTGGAGTATATCGTCGAGGGAAGTGAATTCGGGGAATTAGTTAGCAAATTATTAGAGGATAAATTAAATGTAGAGCTTTATGTTAATCCAGTAACGTTAAGTGAGGTTCTCTACGTAGCAGAGAGAATATATAGAGTTGCAGGAATCAAGAATTCAAACACGAGAGCACTAGAATTCATTCTCTGGTTAGAGAATAAGGTAAAGATGGTTGAAGTAGATGAATTTTTATGGAAAACGGCGGGAGAAATAAAGAAGATGTTTCATATTTCGCTACCAGATGCTTACGCTATCGCGACGGGAATAAAAATCCAGGGAAAAACGTTATTCAGAAAAGTGGAAAAAGAAATGGAGAAGAGGAAAGAGGAGTTAATGAAAAAAGGAGTAATCTTCTTAGATGAGTTAAGCAAGTTCTTCCTTACATAATTTATATTATTGCATTACCGCACTAGAGGAAAAATTAATTAACTTTTACTTATCTTTTCCGTGTTGTCTTCTATCTTTGATTATCACCACGATAATTAGAATTACTGATGGGATTATTATAAGCCAATTATTTAGCAGGGGAAATGGGTCCATACCATCAATAAATAAATCATCATCACTATCTGGATTACTGGGATCAGTTCCCCGTTTAAACTCATCTAGATTAGGTAAACCATCTTTATCAACATCATCTTCACCATCTTTAATCAATGGCTTCAGATCATTCACTAACTCCCAGCCGTCAGGCATGCCGTCACCATCTGTATCTCTTTTACCAGGATCTGTTCCTATTATTGATTCTGTGTAATTTGATAATCCATCGTTGTCACGGTCAATGTAATTAATGTTCTTGGTGTTCATGGAGTCTCCACCAAAGCAATTCCAGAATGCTCTTAATCCACTCGATGGTTCTGGGAAATAAAATGCGTAAACGTTACCATCCCCTGAAGCTACGATCACTTCAATGCCCTTGTCTCCATTAACATCGCATAGTAATGGTGTTGTAACAACAATATCTTTCGTATAGAGATACCACATGATTGATCCATCCCTACCATCAAGTACACATACACGTTGATATGATGCTCCAATAATGACATCTAATACTGAATCATTATTGATGTCTCCGAGCGATGGAGAATCGGGGGATAGTGCGTAATGAATATAACTACTCCAAATTAATGATCCATCCCTTCCTTTCAGAGCATACACATAACCATTATCCGAAGCAATGATAACCTCTAACTTACCATCATTATCTATATCACCTAGAGCTGGAGAAGCCGCAATTGAGAAATTAGTTGAGTACTTCCAGAGTAAGGAGCCATCCTCACCATTCAAAGCGTAGACATTATGATCCCATGAACCGAAAACAATTTCTAATTCCCCATCACCATCAATGTCACCAATAGCAGGAGAAGAAGAAATAAACCTCTTGGTCTCAAATCGCCAGAGAAGAGAGCCATCCTCACCATTCAAAGCATAGACACAGCCATCCTCAGACCCAACAACAACCTCAAGCCACCCATCACCATCCAAATCACCAATAGCCGGTGAGGAAACCATGACAGTTAAGTTCGTCTTGAATTGCCAGAGAAGAGAGCCATCCTCACCATTCAAAGCGTAGACATAACCGTCCTCAGACCCAATAACAATTTCGAGCCCACCATCACCATCCAAATCACCAATAGCTGGTGAGGAGCCTAATATGGGCGATAGCAACGTCTTCCAGAATAGGGAGCCATCCTCACCATTCAAAGCGTAGACATAACCGTCCTCAGACCCAATAACAATTTCGAGCCCACCATCACCATCTAAATCACCAATAGCTGGTGAGTTTGCTATGGTTCCATTTGTCTCGTATCTCCAGAGTACTGATCCATCTTCACCGTTTAATGCATATGTTGCATTGTCGGTTGCTCCTAATACTATCTCTGGTTTATCATCTTGGTCGATATCACTTGCTTTAGGAGATGAAGATAAATATGCTCCTATTTTTGTTTGCCATAAAACTTTTGGTAAACCCTTAACTGACTTATATGAGTTCCGAAGTGATGAGCTAAAAGTACTCTGAATAGCATTATGGGAACTCATAGTTATTATGATTAACAAGAATGCTAAAGCGAGTCCTCTTTCTCTCACTTTATTCTCCTATTTTTCATTTATGAAAAATATGTAATTTATTAGATATAAATCATAAGATTAATTCAGGTTAGGCCTATTAAGTTAAAGAAGTTTAACTTAAAGGGTTTATACTCTGAGAATGAGGCTTGAGATGCTTATTTATTGAGAAAGAGAGGCATAGAAACAGATATTAGATCTCTAACCAAAAATAAATGTAATATGAAGATCTAAAATTAATAAGTAGGCAAGACAGGTATTGATAAGCCTGCGCAATGCTCAACTAGATTTATTACTTTGTTGCAAGCGTCCCTAAATATTCTTCTAGCAAATTCCTCTGGCACGGTTCCAGTTAATGCTTCCCATTCTGAAACCATGTATCTAATAAGTGCATCAATTGCTTCTTCTATTTGGGGTACGCACAACTTAAGCATCTCCCATGCAAAGACGATTGCAGCTCCAATTCCTGGTAACGCTATTGTTAAGGCGATCTCAATCATTTTCTCATACATGATGAACATTATTCTAAAAGCATAATAAGTCTGCATGTGCCTATCACTTGTTTGAGAAGCTCGATAAATTAGTACTGAGATCTCTATTGCTGCAGTAACTATCTCAAATACTATTGATGCTCTCTCAAGAGTTTTCGTAGTGGACTTACTGAGTTTCACAAATAATTCTAAATTCTCTGGGTCGAGGAATTCCCCACCGATAAATAAAGCTACTTGGGCCTCAAATGGGAAAACTTGACCATCATATGTATACTTTAAAACAGCGAGCATCTTGGTTATGGACTCGCAGACCGCAACACTTTTCTTATCTGATGCTCTAGAGATTGCTTCTGAGACAACATTTTTGAACCATTTTATTAATGGAGAGTACCTAGCTTTCTTTAATTCGTCTGGCATTAATCTATTTAATAAATCTTCATAGGGCGTAGAACCGATTATTTTCTCGTGATAGGTCTTCAAAACTATGTGAGTATTGTTTATCAATGTTACATACAGGCCAATGCTAATCTCTTTAACATAGTACTTCTCATCCTTATATTCTAATATAGAGATATTCTCTCTTACTCCGTTATCGTGGGATGATGGATCAAGATAATCTAAGTAAGGTATTGGACTGTCTAATGATTTTAGATCTGGGATACCATAAATAAGCGTTTTTTCCTCTCCCTTCATAACTATTGCTGCACCAGTTATTTTGAATAAATCGGATGGTATTGGATCTAAGCCATTTCTTTTTCCCCAGTGATAATACCACGCGGGCTGGATACATAAAATATATCTGGATCCAGAATACTGCTTTGGGAATGTGAATGAAACCCTATATGTCTTATAATTAACATGCATTGCAAAGCTATAATTCCAATAAACAGGATAATCATTAACCTCGATAATGTTATTTCCAGAGAGAACAACATCTTCGTATCGGTATAGCTTATATGTCATTAATAGAGCGATAAAACCATAGTCACAGAACGATGTTCTATCTTGATTAAGAGTTAATTGAAGAACTATTGAACCATTAAAATTCTCCGATAGCGTTATAGGAGTAAACATGAACGGGAACCCACCAACATAAGTAGCCCTAGGATTAATGAAAGTGACATTATAGCAATATTTCTCAAAAGTATACTTCACATAATAGTTGGGAGAAGTATCAGAGTAACCATCGATGTAACCTACGGAAGTAATATTAACTAGATCTATGATATCTGGATAATAAGTCCCCCAACTCCAGTTCCTGACCGTATTCTCATTAATCACGCTGCTCTTAACATTATTTGCTGAGATTTTCTCCCATCCAATTGGTGTTGATCTCCATGCTTCCCCAGTAAGCCCGAAAACACTAACAATAGATGATTCTCGTATCATACCACGTGGATATACGTTCCATAACTGATAAATATAACTTGGAATAAGTGGCTGTAGATCATATCCATCAGGAACTCTGTCATTATCGCAATCCATGTTTAATGGATCAGTTAGATAGAGAAAGATTTCATCGAAATCTTTTAGACCATCATTATCAGTATCAGATGACTGAGGATTAGTTCCATAAGTCATTATTTCGTCGTAATCGCTGATATTATCGTAATCAGAGTCTTTTGAGAATGGGTTAGTCCCAAACCAAGAATTAGGGTTCTCTGGCCAGTACTCATATATGCACTTTATTTCCTCGCCATCCATCAAGCCATCGTCATCGGAATCATCATCCAGTATATTTATTACGTTATCATTATCAGCATCTTTTCTGTCTAATGGATCTATACCATAGAAACCCATGACTAAGCACTCGTAGTAATCAAGTAGAGTATCGTTATCAGAGTCATTAGCTAACGGATTTGACCCAATATCAAACTCATATTTATCACTCAAACCATCGCTATCGCTATCCGCCTTATAAGGATCAGTTCCAATTGATTTCTCTTCAGCATTACTTAGGCCATCACCATCAGTATCAACAGTTTTAGGATCAATAATAACTATCCTCAGGGAAACATTAGATACGAAGCCATCCTCATCAACAACCTCGAATAAGGATACATAGTAACCACCCTTAGTGAACACGAACGAGACGTTTTCTGGACTATTCCCAACCCAATCAAACACACCATCACCATCGAAATCCCAAGCATAATATACAATCTCGTTATCTGGATCCTCACCCCAACCATAGAAATATATCTCAGCCATACCAGAATCATTTAGAACGGCGTAACTAGAGCTTGATTCCGCGTGAGCGGTTGGAGGACCCTTAACAGTTATGTTTAACTCACGCACATTATTCAGGTAATCAATCTCTAAAGCTCTCTCCATATAATAATACTTTTGGTAGTAGCCATACACCATCACAACTAGTTGATGAACGCCCGCAGCCAGATTACATGAAGCTTGGATAAGCTTGCTATCATTGGGATCAAAAGAGCTGAGAGATAAATCGAATTCAACTAGAGTCTTATTACCATTGTCCTTGATCTCAATTATGGATAATCTAAGTATTAGGTTAGGTCCATCATGAATAGTTCTAGGTGCCTTAACTTCACCGAGATTAGTGAGACTTATATCGAATGAAACAGAGATAAAGTCCATGGCTCCATAAATAATTGGTGTTGACGGCTCAGTTGAAACATTCATTATGGATAAATCAGGTAGCTGGGGGGATATTGGATCAGAATGCCTCTCAATAATCTCTTCATAATCGCTTAACCCATCAAAATCAGTATCTCTATACCATGGATTAGTTTCGCCAGGGCCAGAACCATTATTCCAAGCACCGATGTAAAGCAATCCATCACACTCTCTATCCTCGAACTCCCCTAGATCCAACTTGCCATTCTTATTGAAATCTATCCATCCATCAGGTAAGCCATCGTCATCACTATCCCAATCAAGTGGATCACTAATATAGAACGTCTTATTAACGAGATCCCTATCAGGCCAATTAGCGGTATCCGCGCCGCCCTGAGGATCAATGAATCTCAGCTCGAAACCATCTAGTAATCCATCGTCATCAGTATCGTTATCTAGGGGATCTGTCTCATAGATATCATTTAATCCATCATAGTTCCAATCCTCATTAGAATCAAGTATTCCATCGTCATCAGTGTCCTTGTCAAGCAGATTTGTCTCTCCATAATTTGGATCCCATTCAAAGTTAGCATTCCTATCCTCAAGCCAATCAAATAAGCCATCACCATCAGAATCATCGCTAAGTGGATTAGGATCAATATCATCGGTAAATGGGTAACCAGCTGTGCCATTTCTTAAGCCATCGTTATCAGTATCTAGATCAAATGGATTCATACCAAGTGACCACTCGAAGCCGTCAGTTAAGTACCCGGCTGAATTCTCTAATGTTCCATTAATAATCCTGTACTGATCTCCATCAGTATCGGGATCTAGGGGGTCAAGAACTCTTGGAACTGGGTCATAATCATAGATATAGGGCCCGAATCTACTCCTATTATACCAGATGCTCAGTAAAGCGAATTTATCGATGATGACTGGTTCAGCCGAGGTATATAGCGTTACGTTAATGGATAACATAGCGGATTCGGGGAGATAGAAAAAGCTTTGATACCTAGAATTATTAAAGTAAATTACAGTCCAACGACCCCTCGGATAATCACCCCAAGCATCAGCGTTACCATTAATGATCCTTACTGAAGCGCCATAATCAATAATAATAGATACATTTAATATCGCGTGCACAGTTGGGTTACCAAGGTTCATTTTAGCAGCCCTAACAAATAAGGCGTATGGTCCAGCACCATAAATGTAATTCTCGTCAGAAATAAAACACATCTTTGAATCAGGAAGAGGAACTACGCCCTTGCCGTTACTCATATTAGCTATATCAATTATCTGAGAAGAATCATAGACAAAATCTTCAGCTTCCCACCAATAAGCATCAATAGGCGCTTCTAAGCCATCAAGCAATCCATCTCCATCACTATCATTCAACAATGGATTAGTTCTATGGAAGTTTATGGTATCAACCTTAATTAAGAATAACATGTCCACAAAAACAACGTCTCCACTCGATGTAGATAACTCAATGAATAAATCTGAACCAGAGCTAACAGAGAAAGATGTGGTTGAAATCCACCTATAAATACTCACAGGCCTGTAATCTATGATTAAGCAAGGTAGTAAGTGATTCTCAGAGACAAGAACTTCACTATCGCTCTTAACAATGATGTTTATTCCTGGATTAGATGAGCTAGCGAAAACGCATTTAGTCCTTATAAATAACTTATATACCCCAGCTGAAATATTCCTGAATACACTACTACTCATTATACTTCCATCAGATAAAGGTTGTAATGCTGTGTCATTGAAAGCATCCTCATCCACTTCTAACTGAGTAGAGGAAATAGGGTAGTTCTCAGCTTCAACCCAGTATGAATCAATAACTGCTTCTTCCCCATCAATGAGGAAGTCCCCATCAGTATCTGGATTCGTTACGTTAAGACCCTTATAATACTCAATGCCATCAGGAACTAGATCAGAATCAGTATCATTGGAAAGAGGATTAGATCCAATATCAACCTCTAATCCATCTAAGAGAAGGTCATTATCTGAATCTGGATCAAGAGCATTAATTAAACCATCACCATCAGCATCTTCAAACCAATTAAGCTCGCTACCATCAAGCAAACCATCATTATCGGTATCAGCTACAAGTGGGTCAGTCTCATTAATATCCCTAACACCGTTAAGATTAGCGTCCTCTAAACCATCTTCCAGACCATCACTATCAGTATCAAAATTAATAACACTTGTCTCTCCAACATCAACTAAACCATTCTTATTTTTATCCTCGAGAGAATCAGGAATCATATCATTGTCAGAATCTTGATCTAAAGCGTTAATTAAGCTGTCACTATCAACATCGCTGTTCCATAAAAGCTCTGTACCATCCATTATTCCATCGTCATCAGAATCATTATCAAAAGGATCAGTACCATAAGCTATCTCAACAAGGTTAATTATGCCGTCACCGTCAGCATCAGATAATTCATAACTAGGTTTAGGTGGAGAGACCTTGTAATTAGCTGGCTTAAGCTTAGCTGGATAGAATAGAATGAAGTAAGCGCTAACCAAAACAGAAATAATGATGATACTCATAGCTATAAAAGCCTTATACTTAATTCCTCTCTTCTTACCGTGGCTCACCTAATTACACCAGTAAGAGATAAGATTTAGTAATGAAAAGAAGACTTTTAATCAAACTAGACCTATTCTCGACCGCTCTAAACCCGTCACTCCATATGTAGGGGTGACTCGCGAGAATTAGCCTAGTTTGATTAAAAGTCTTTAATTGTTAATATACATAATAGTCAATATTTATAATTTTTCTCATATAGTTATGAGTTATTAATGTTTTAACAATTTAGGAAAAAATGCGAAAAGGAATAGATCTTATCAGCGCTTTCTAATCGCGAATATAACTGTAGATATTATGACACCAATGATGATCGCTACAGCTATGTATAGGAAATAGTTTTGTCCAGGTGTGGGTTGCTGCCCTGGAACAGACTTAACTTTGTAACTATATGTTGTTGTCCAAGCCCAGTTGCCATAAGTATCATTAGCGTAGATTTTGTAATATACCGTGGTGTTTGCTGGCATAGCTGGAATAATGACTTCATATAAACCAGTTGTCTCATTGTAAATCATGGATACATTATACCAAGTTACTTGATCAGTTGAATAACTTAGCATTGCACTATCTACTCCGCTGGAATCAGTAATATTAGCTTGAATCCTCACCTCGTCTTCATTAGTTGGTTCATCTGGTTCATGCGTTACATTCATTATTAAGGGGCCTTTAACATCTATAGACAATTCTTCGCTTGTGAAAGAGTTCCCAACTTCGTCTTCAGCGTGAACTTTAAAGCTTAATAGTTCACTAATTGCGCTTAGTGAAATAGTTGCGTAGTATAGATGGTTATCTTTATCATAATTCATATCAATAGTTACCCAAGTAGAGTCATTTAGATACATTAGCTGAACTTTCTGTAAGTCGCTCCAATCGGAAACCAATACGTAGAGGGTTGCGGAGGTATCATTGAGTGTTCCAGATAGCTCTGCGTAAGCAAATGATATGAATGGAGGGATAGAATCATTTTTGTTCCAGTTACCCCACATATCAGTTATATAGAGATTTAATACAGCGCCGCGTAGCCAAGTAGCATTAACAATACTTGTTTCTAATGTTCCAGAGAAACTATTTGTTAGCGTTTCTGGTCCTAGTAACTCACCTGTCGGTGGAGCTGGATAACCTAGCCATGGGAACTCTAGTTCATAGTATGGTGGGTCTAATTGCCTTAGGTATGGTCCTAGGAAGTGATAGCATCCAAAGTATCTTAAAGTATCTTTAGATCCACTTCCTCCTAAGAGGCTTTGATCAGTAACTAAGTAATCGATCTTTAACTTATAGTGCGTATCATTCACCCATATCTTTTGAACACTCTTTATAGCTATGTACGGGCCATAACTATCGTATATGATAGGGATTTGAACTGGTTGACTTAATGGGTAGTAATCATACCATCCTGGACATATCTCATACGGTGTGCTCTTCCAGTCATCCCAGTAATTCCCAATTGGTGAATCCTGGAAACCGTATAATTCTTGTGAAATATTCACGTAGAATAAACCTGATCCCCATAACCCCTCGCCCCCACCTGGCCCAACTATCGCGTGTTTTTCGTTGTCAATAAAGTTATTTTCATATATCATTCCTCCAGTGAGATTAGCGTATACACCAATTTTGTTGAGTGTTATTTCGTTTTTCTGTATTCTCATTTCGCCGTTGAAGTATCCCCATCCGAAATCCATGTAGATTCCATATGTGTTGTTCTTTATGTAGTTTCCAATTACTCTCGTTTCTCCAGTTGGGTTTTCTAGGTGATTCCAATGTAAGACTCCCTGATAAACACATTTATATATTAGTATGCCGGCGAACGAGTGATTATAGATGGTGTTTCCTAGAATTGTGTTTACTGGGCATTCCTCCAGATAGATTCCGTATCTTGCTGAATGGATTTTACAGTTATAAACCTTCAATGTGCTTGTCTCCCAGAAAAAGATGTTGTTTCCCTGAGAATTACTAATCTCACTGTTCTTGATTTCAACGAAATTGCATCCGATTACAGCTAAGTTAGTGTAGACATTATGAGATATAATGCTATTATCTATAGTTATCTTCACAGCTCCTCTGAAAGGTACTTTTCTATTATCCCACATCCTCATCATTTTTCTTAATCTAACGCCAGCATCATAGATATCTGGAGACTCGACAATTACTCCTAAGTTATTGTAGAGCACTGTGTTATTGAAGAAATCAATGTATGATGAATTAACTATAGCTACTCCTACATTATTATTGAATATTAAGTTGTTTCCTATTATCGAGTTATCTGCATTGAATAATAGTAAGCCGAACTCATAGTTGTCATATATCACGTTATTTAATATGACAGCGCTCTCAGTTTCTATACATAAGCCACCTCTATCCAATGGCCCAAATAAACCAGCGCCAGATATTTCTGAATCCTTAATAATTATTTTGGATCCTTCCCTAGCAACTATATAATATGATCCAGACTCCTTCCTGATTACTGAATTCATGATTATGAGAGATCCTCCAGGAAGAACTTCAATCTTTATTGGTTTTACGTTGCCCCTTATAATTACTTCTGAATCATAGAATACTACTTTAGACTTGATTATTAGGCTTCTATCTAGAGTTAATGTTCTTCTCATATATGTTCTTGGTTTATCAATGATTATTGGCTCGTGATACTCGAAGTATGGTCTAACCTCTATTGTTGTGAGAATAGAGAGCTTTGGAATAATAATTGATACTTCATCTCCTGAAATATTATAAGGTATCTCAAATCCTTCAGGGTAATCCTCGCTATAGAACCAGATAGATAGATCCTTGCCAACTAATTGTTCTGGTAGCTTGAAATGAAAGTCAACATTATACTCCCTAATGACCTTGTCTTTCTCGAAATCATAGTTGAAATTAATAATATTAAATATTAATGAATCATCTTCATAGTTAAAGAATCTATAGATGTGTGCTTTTTCAGGTAGCTTTTCACTCCATGTTTCTGGCGGGATATAGGAATCAATCTTATTTTTAAATGCATTCAGTATATTTTCTGCGTATGGTTCATGAAATGTCCTTAAAACAAGGTATTGGCTCGGTGAGACTTCGCTTGTTGATATTGATACTATTAACCCATTTCCAACTTGATGTACCTTACCGTCAAAATAGTTTGTGAACTTTCTGCTAACTGGTTCACAATATTCATTGTATTTAGCTATCTCACCTATACCAATGATAATTCCTCCGTTCTCTACATATTGCTCAAGTAACTCTACTTGATAATCTGTCAAGCATTTTGCTTCTGGGAGAACTATTGCTTTATACTTCATTAACGTGGATAATGAAGGCGTAATATTTACTGATATGTTGTCACCAAAGACAATTATATCGAATGTCCTATGGGAATCTGCAAGGAGATAGTATGTTCCCTCGTAACTATCGAAGTTGACTCTCTCGAAAGCTGACTGCATATTTAGTTTATCTAGGTTTATTGCTGTAGCTACTGGAAAGATAAGTGCTATTTCACCGAATTGGCTTTGACCAAATAGATTTGGATTCTCTTGAACAAGCTTGATGAATTGCCAGAAGTGTGTTTTATTTACTGTTGAGACCGCGTCTTCTGGATCCGGATTTACTGATATACGTCCGCCATAAACTATTAATTCACTTAATGCTAAGTATTGTTCCTCTGGATCCATAGTTTTGTTCCATGTATAGCTAAACCACTCACTAAAGCCAGCTGCTTCCTGCGAACTCCAAGGTACTAGCCAGGGGTTAAATGTCTTGTTTAGGCTCTGGAGGAGTCTAAAGTCTTTAGCTGATGTTCTGTTTGGGTAATTAAACCAGCAGTACTCCCAGTTAACTCCATCGAGAAATTGCAAAGCTTGCAAATCATATGGAACAAGCCCTATTCTAGTTGATACATAGAAGTCCCTGCCTGTTTCCTTCTCCCATGTCTCCACGTTTTCCATTAGTATTTTATAGAGCTCTATTAGCATTAAGATATTGAATTGCTTGAATTCCTCCCAAAGATTAATAGCGTATTGATTATCTTTTGGACCATCTGAGCCAGGATGAGCTATTACTGTGCTATCTATCCATACCTCGTTGTGATGATATCCTAGGTCTCTCAAGTATTGAGTGAAATTAAATGAATTTATGTCTGTTATGTTGAATTTCTCTTCTAATTCACTAGCACTGTACTTAGAGGCTAGGTATTGATTGAATTTCTGCATTGTTTCGGGATCAAAACTCCCGAGATATATTAAGCCATCTCCACCATCAAACTCAATTCCATCGAATCCAGCATCATACACGTATTTAAGGAATTTCACAAAGAATTCTCTCCAAGCTTCCCTTCCCTCATAGCCTATCTTGTATGGTAGATCATAGTAATATGTGCCATTAAGATCCATTGGTGATATCTCCTCGGGAGTTAGATTCCAGTGCTGCATAAAGTTTTTTCGTTCTGATAAGCTACTGAAAGGCATGTATAGGATCAATTTTACACCGAGTCCATGGAGCTCATCCATTTTGGCTCTTGATATCTCGAACTCTCCCTTATAATCCATTCTGAAGAAATCTCCTACAATCGTTACTCTAAATGGATATTCAGTAAAGACTCCAGATCCACCGAACTCTAATTTATGGTACTTAACGCTATATGATTCTCTTGGAGCACCATTTATCGATATTGAATACTTTCTTATTATATTAGAAAAGTAGTCTCCCGTGATTTCATTACTGTAGACTAACTTTATGACGTTATGACCGTTTGTTAAGTGAAATGAATAAGCTGGTGTAATCAATAT
>Ga0190308_1000234_pt1 | contig 18483 bp, 26 predicted proteins | sample 48700756_MG_FD_165050 | JGI IMG/M metagenome (GOLD analysis project Ga0190308, IMG submission 165050) | Hydrothermal vent sediment bacterial communities from Southern Trench, Guaymas Basin, Mexico - 4870-07-5-6_MG | ecosystem: Environmental > Aquatic > Marine > Hydrothermal vents > Sediment ...
TCCTTCACCCGCGCGGGACGGAGAGCGATCAGGGAAAAAGTGTCCCGCATCCTCCGCCCCCAGCGGCTCATAAAGCGAAGATCCGAACTCCATTACCTCGGCAGGACAATCCATTCGGTAGCCAAGGAGCTCCTCGGAATTCCCTCAAGAAGTGTCCTGGACGCAAGGAAGCTCCAGAGGTTTTGTGCGGCCTACGGATATCAGATCACGCTGGGGGAGACCTCCGGGGATGAAAGCGAGGTTGAATATCGGGACACTATGCTTGTAACCCCTGAGGATTACTACCTCCACTTCCTGGATTGGGCTCGCCACCGTAGATACCCCACCTTCGAATCTGCCATCGCCTACTTCATGCACCAATACCAGGAGGATCTCCCGTTCGGCTTCTCCCTCAGCGGGCTGAGGCTTTTCATCCAGCGCTACGAGGAGTTCAAGAAGGAGGAGGAGCTTTGGGACTTCACCGATTTCCTCCTCGGCGTGATCAAAGAGAGATTGGCGCCTCAGGGGGTGAAGGTTCTGGCCGTTGATGAGTGCCAGGATCTCTCGCCGTTGCTGTGGGAGATCGTGAACTGGTGGTCTATCGGAACCCGGTGCGAGGTTTTCATCATCGCCGGAGACCCCTTGCAGGCCATTTACGAGTTCTCAGGAGCCGACAGCTCGATCATGATGAACTGGCCTGCTACCGAGGAGATCTTCATAGAAGAGTCCCACCGGGTTCCGGCCAAAGTGTTCGAGCTGGATCGCAGGGTGATGACCTCCCTGAGGTGCTGGTATAAACAGGACTACAAGCCGAGGGACGAGGAGGGGTTCGTTGAAGGCATCTACCCCGTTGTTCTCGACAAGGTGATTGAGGAGCACATGGGCGAGAGGATCTATGTGATCGCAAGAACGAGGATGCTGTGCACGAAGATCAATGAGATCCTCATGGGCTTCGGAGTTCCGTTCAAGGCGTTGAGAGGGGTTAAATCTCCGGCTCAGGGGAAGGCGCTTGAGCTCGCCCAGCTCCTCCTGAAGCTCCACAGAGGCGAGAAAGTTCCCATTGAGACCTTCGCCGATTTGGTGGGGGAGACCTCCCTCATCCCCTCCGCCGATTACCTCAAGCACGGAGCCAAGAAGGAGCTTGTTGAGTTCGCCGAGAGAAATCCCGGATATGAGATCGGGAAGGAGAACCTCCCTGCGTTCGGGTTCAACATGGAGTTCATCAAGCGCATAGAGGAGGGGAGGATTTTGGAGGTGATGAAGCTCTCCGACGAGGAGAGAAAAGTCCTTGAGAGGGCGCTAAAGGAGGATCTCCCCGATGTTACGGTGGGGACGGTTCACGCCTTCAAAGGCGAGGAGGCGGATATCGTAATCCTCGCCGACGCCCTCACCCGGCGCACCTACACCAACTACCTCAAAAACCCGCAGGAGGAAGGGAAGTGCTTCCACGTCGGGATCACAAGGGCGAGGAAGGGGCTCTATATCCTCAGGGGCATAAGCTCCCTGAGGTTCGAACTCTTATAAGGAGGTGAAAGGATGAGAATCAGAGAGGATGATGAGCTGAGGAAGGCGCTGGTCGAGGACCTCAGGAAGCGCTTCGCCCCTCGCGGGGGGATTCACCTCACCGACCTCATCTTCTGCCTCCGCAAGTCGTTCTTCGCCAAAACCCAGCCTGAAGAGCTCACCGAAGAGCAAATTCTCCTCTACACCACCGGATTGGGGTGGCAGGATAAACTGCCTTTGCCCAACCCCGGTCAGGTGTTCGAGGAGGACGGGATCAAATTCTCGCCGGACGGCTGGGTTGAGAAAGAGGACGGAAGAGTATTTATCGAGGTCAAATCCACGAGGGCGAGAACAAGAGACCCGCAGGAGATGAAGCATTGGGTTGACCAATTGCGGGGATATTGCGCGCTCGGCCGCGCCCGCGAGGGGGTTCTCGTTGCTCTCCACCTCATGGGCGACTACCGTAACAGGAAAGCCGAGCTTAAAGTCCACAGGTTCGAGTTCGATGAGGAGGAGCTTGAGGAGATGAGGGAATACCTCAGGAAGAGGAGGGAGGCGCTTGAGAGGGCTTTGGAGAGCGGCGAAGCTCCCCCTCCTGAGCCCTCGTATAAGTGGGAATGCAATTATTGCCCATATAGAGAATTATGTGAGGAGGTGTTGATAAATGGGGCGAAAAAAGAGGAGGGCGAGAAGGAGCATGAGGGACAGGATTTATGATCGGATGGCCACCATAAGCTACAGAAGGCTTCTCGAAGCCACTCTCGACCTCGCCATCATCGCCTTCCGCTCCATGTATTGCAAGGACTGTCCAAACCGCCTCAATTGCAAGCACCCCTGCCCTGAGGCGGAGAGAAGGTTCAAAGCATTCCATCAGAAGGTGGTGGCTGAGAAAATAGCCCTGAATTGAAGGGAAATGAGGAGGTGGGAGCGATGAGGTTCGTAATTCCGGTCGAGCCCTACCCGCAGAGGAGACCGAGGATCTTCAAGACGAAAACCGGGAAGTATCTCACGATCTACCCCGGCGCAGGGGCGAGGCAACAGGCCATGATCCGGGAATTTGTTCTCAAGAACGGCGGGAAGAAATTCCCAAAACCCACACCCCTTCGCCTTGAGGTTAAGTTCGTTCTCAAAAAGCCCACGAGCGCGAGAAGGAAGTATCCCTCCGTGCGCCCCGACTTGGATAACTACATTAAGCTCCTGAAAGATGCTTTGAGCGGCTACCTCTGGGACGACGACGGCCAGATTGTAGAACTCATCGCGAAGAAGGAATACGGTGAGATTCCCTGCATTGAACTTGAGGTGGAGCAGGTGGCATAATGATAAACGGAAGGGCTTCAGCCTCCCTTCTGCCACCATCGCTCCACCTCCCGCTCCCGGTGTCCTCCCCGCCGGGAGCGTTTTCTTTTATTCGAACCTCGACTTCTTCTCCTCGAAGATCTGATCCACCAAGTCCTTCACCTTCACCCCCCACTTGAAGTAATGCCTTGCGAGCTTCAAAGCGACCGCTGTGAGAAAACCTCCGTAGAGCTTCCCCTTGTTCATCTTCATCGCGTAGCCCAGACCCTGCTTGATCTGGATGTAGTAGAAGGATTGAAGGCCGCGCAGGTAGGCCGGTCTCTGGAGGGCTTTGTAGCGCTTTGTGTATTCTGCTAATCTATCTGTGAAGGCCATGAGCTTCGAAGAAGAATACAACGCCGCCGCACAAAAGCTCAAGGAGGTTCGTAGCAAGCTCATCAAAACCATCCTCCGCACCCCCCTGCGGGATGCGGACGCCATGAGGAAGTATTTCGACGCCTACGCCGGCCTCGTAGATCAGATCACATTGAGCCCCGGATACGCCGAGATAGGCTTTGAGAAGTTCCCCTACATCGGAGGCTCTCTCCCCACGCGCAGAGTTGAGGTCAGAGCGAAATATGACGGGCCGGAGCGCTCCTATGTGGACTACGGAGATCCGAATCAGCCCAGCTACGATCTCCCCAGCGTTCCAGTTATCGTGTGGGAGGAGAAACATCCGTTTGACATAATGGATCTCACCTGCTGGGAGAACCTCAAGGACAACCTCCTGGTGTTCTCCGACCAGCCAATAGATAACGTGACCCCCGATTTCGAGAACGCGAGCTACAAGTATTACTACGCAGATGAAGTCAAAGGGGAGGTAGGGGAGGCTACATACGAGGTCTTCTTCAAGGGCGACGATATTCAGGAGCTCGGCGAGTATATGTTCCTCTTGGTTCCCCAATACATCAAGGGGAACCGGATCTTCGCCCAATGGACTCGCTTTGAGAAATGGCTTTATGTGTTCATCATGCCCAACCCCCTGATCGTATGCAAGGTCACTCCCAACCCCCAGTATTACGACTCAAGTTGGGTGAGGGATGAGCGCATCGTAAAGGTTCAGGGATATCTTGCCATCATGGTGAGCACCGGCGGAAGGAAATGGAATTTCATGTTCTACAATCACAAATTTGAGACAGATTTCGTCGAGGAGACCGTTGACACCACGACCTACCGCTACGACCCAATTTACTTCTTCAAAGTCGAAGCCCAGACCCTCCATCCCCCTGTGTTCGGAGGAAGGTGGAAGATAGCGGTAGGTTAGCGCAGGAGGAGAGATCATGGGCACGCCTGCGGCGGCAATAGCGGGAGCAATAGGAGGAGCGATAGCAAGCGACTTCATCCGGGGCTTCTACCAACCCTTCACGGAGGGCACGGGAAACATTGCACGGTGGGAGATCGGCAAGAAGCTCGGAATAAAGAACTGGTTCGCCCAGGCATACGACTCCTTTACGGACGCAGAGGCCAACCCCGTCATCGGATATTCCGCCGCAGGGATGATGCACGTCGTTTATGAGCTTTTCGAAGCATCAATCCGTATGAGTATGGTGGTGGAAGGGGAGATGATCGAAGAGCTCTTCCTTGAGATGCTCCAAGAAGGGCTCTCCAACGCCATTCAATACTCCTACGGCGGTGCGTGGCAGTCGCAGTTGAATGTTTATCGAGGCGCATCTCCCCCCTATGCGGATGATGTGGATGACGTGATGAGGCTCGGAAAGCGCATGGACGAAAAGCTCCGCTCCTTCCTCGTTGCGAGCACCGGCGCCTCGATCCCCAACTTCGGGCGCCAGGCTCTCTCCGCGTTCCAGAGGCATATATCGGATGAACTCACCCACTTAAGACCTTGGTTCACGGATAAGCTCAGAGACCGGGACGACGCCTACTACCGCCCGCTCGTGCAACTTCACACCATCGCCATGAGCTACGCCGAGGCTCAGGCGGAGAAGGCGTGGATGATGTGGCGGCGGGCGTATGACATGATCAACGACGCCGCGAGGAGGTATCTGGCGAGGGTCAACGAGTTGCTTGACGAGCTTGAGAGCGTTAAGGTCTGGCATGACGCGGAGCTCATTTCGGAGGACGACGCCACCTTAATCGCCCGCGAGATCAAGGAAGAGGGGAATGTGATCGAGAGCTACTTCGACGAGCTTGAGAATACGATCATTTCAGAGGCTCAGGCTGTCGAGCAGGAGATAACCTGCGACTTCGATCCGGTGTTCAACGTGATTTCGAGGTTCGATAATCTTGCCTACAACCTCTCCACCTGGTATGGAGAGATCAGCAAGAGCCTCACCGAGGATTACATCGCACTCATAGAGGAAACGCTCAAAAGGCTCAGAGCCTACAGATATTACTCCGAGATCACGACTCCGCCGGATGCCAAGGTTATTGTATTTGAGATCGAATACATTGCGCCGGTCGGAGGAGCTTTGGGCGCCTTCGAGCTCGGCTATAATGCTCTGGGGGGTGAGGTGTAATGCCTCTCGCTTTTCAAATCGAGCCTGAGGGGGTGAGAGTATCAGGTTCCGGGATGGCGAGATAGTATTTGACACTCACTTAGAGGCGTTCTGGAGGGCTCATCAGCAATCCGGCGTTGTTTCAGGCCTTGAGGTGGTGGCCACCGATCCTCCGAGCATGGATGTGATCGTAAAGGCCGGAAGCGCAAAGGTCTTCGGAACCTCCGTATCCAAAACCTCCGACACCACGATCTCCGTTCCTGCGGCCGATCCCTCGTATCCGAGAAAAGATTTCGTGATCCTCAAGAGCGACGGCACCCTTCAGGTCATAAGCGGCTCTCCCGCCGCGCCGGAGCCCTCCGGGAGGACGGGGGTTTACACCCGAAGACCCGCTCCCCCGGATATTCCCGACGACTGCATCATTCTGGCCGAGATCTGGGTTCCCGCAGGAGCATCGGCCATAAGCTCCGACGACATAACCGACCGGCGAATCCTCATCAAAATCCCCGCCCCGAAGCTCCATATAGCCTCCGCCGCATCCCAGACCGTCACCGAGACCTCCAAAACCCTCAAGGGCGAGATCTCCCCCGATTCCGGCTACACCTCCCTCGTCCCCTTCGTCGCCTCCCTTGAGCTTTCGAACCCCGCCGACTCCAACGTTTACCTCTCCGCCCAGGCGTGCCTCTACTTCCACTCCGACCTCGAATCCGTGATTGAGGAGTTCGGAATAGGCTCCGGCTCCGTAATCGCAGAGGATATCCCCGGAATGAGGATCGCCCAGGCGTTCAGATCGGGAGACGAGATCAAGTCCGTGCGGCTATACGCCTGGTGCACCTCCGCTCCCCCTTCGGGCTACGAGCCTTCGGTTCGCCTCAAGCTGGTCGCAGGCCTTCAATACTGAGGAGGATAGCGATGCCCAGGAGACTTCACGGCCGGATAAGGCTCGCGTTAGAGAGGCGCAGGGTCGTCAAGAAAACCGAGAAGCGCAGGTGGTGGGAGGAGTTCAGAGAGAGGTTCAGGGAGAAGGTCCAGGAGGAGCTCACAGAGGATCTCCGGGTATGGCTTGATATCGCAAAGAAGGCGTGGATCTCGGAGCGGGAATACCGGGCGTCGAGACTCGTATGGCTCAGAGCTTTCACCCGCGCCTTCTGGATGTCAATCGAGCACTTCTTCCGCCGGAGAGCCTTCTTCGCCCTTGTGACCTACGCTCTTCTCGTGTGGGGAATTGATTACCTCAGGAGGAGAGCGGCTTTTGTTTATATGACAAAGGACGAACATGGGAAATGGAAGCTGGTCTCCGAGATGAGGAAGGAGAAGGTGGTTTTGGATACCGTTCCTCGTGCCGAATGGAGGAAGATGGCGGATGAGCTTTTGAGGCTGAGCGAGCAGAAGAGCACCGCTTTGGAGGTTCTCCCCCCTGCGCTCCGTGAGCTTTTGAGGTTTTACATGGGCTACTACAGGGATAGACCCTGCCGCCACGCATCGGCCGATATCAAAGTAACCCCCTTTACGATTCAAACCCTCACCGGCAAGAAGATGACCGGATTCACCATCCGCTGGGCTCCGAGAGGCCAGATCTCCGAATCCGACACCGTGAGGAGAACAAGGCCTCTCGATATCCGGGTTTCGGTGGATATGCGCAGGAAGCCGAGATACGCTCCTTACACCGCGAAGCTTCCCTCCTTCTCGACCGACAACCTTCAGACCTCCACCCCTGCGTATCTGGGAAGAACCGGGTTGGGAGAGCCCCGGCTTGCGATGAGAATTCTTGAAGCCCACCTTCGACCTTCGCTCATGAAGAGGGAGTTCGCGCGCAATATCGGGATGGCCGAAACCTACCAGAACATAGACCATTGCTCGCTTTACGCCATTCCCAGGGTCAGGAGCAGGATAGAGAGGTGGCCTACGAAGGAGTATATGAGGAAGGCGGCAAGTTACGAGGCGAGGGCGAGGATGACCTCAGGAAGGGAGCCTTGGTGGAGCTACGGCTACCATTATTTGGCCTTCGTTCCCGATGAGCTTTTCGAGCCCACCTACCTCATATAACGCCCGCCTCGACGTAAAAATCGCCGTCCGCGAAGCTCAGCCTGAGCCAGCAATCCCTCACCTTTATCTTCGATATGTAGCTCTCAAGGATCTCGTTCGCCTTTGAGATCGCAAGATCCCTCCAGTCCTCGAACTCCTTCTCCCCCATCTCGACGAGCTCCTGTGCGTAAATGGCCAGAACCGCGCCGAGAACGAGAGGAGGGAGGAGAAGGGATCTTGAGGCCCTCCGAGCCCAAAGCTCAAAGGGGGAGCATATCGCGGTGGGGTTCTCCCAGTAATCGTCGGCCGTTACGAACCTCAAAGGCTCCTTAGACCCCGAGAGGGCGTAAACCGCCTTCCAGCAAGGCCCCGGCTTCTCCCTGAGCGTTCCGACGCACATGAGGGAATACTTGGCCTCCGGGTATCTCTCCTTCCCTCTCTCCAATCCCTGCTCCCAAGCTCCCCCTTCCTCCGACGCCGATCTGAAGTTCGAATCCCAGACCTCGTATGCCCTTCTCACCTTCACCCTGTGCTTCGTCTCCGCGACCTCCGCGCCGATGAATTCATCGTTCACGAATTCGGCGAACCTCAGGGAGGAGGGGTCTGCGAGGAATTGGAGGTAGGAGGCCTCGTCGGGGATGGCGATCAAAACCCTGGATCTGAAGTCGAGCCTTGACGCCTTCGCGCTATCGAGCCAGAGATCCCGGACCTCCGGGGAAACCTCTACCGTGCGGTCTATTCTTCCTCTGTAGCTCCAGAGCATCTCTGAACCTCTGGGCGGCGAACTGGCGGAAGTTGGGGTCTTTGTTGAGGCTCACGGCGAGATGGAAGGAGAAAGCCTGGCGGAGGAGCTCAAGGAAAGAAGGGAGCGGGAGAACGGCCACGTCAGTTTTGAGCTCTCCGGACTTTAGAATGAGGAGGGGAGTCCTTTTCACCCTGAGCCCCTCTTCGAAATGCTCATGAAGCATTCTCCTCAAATCCCCGTCCGGGCACTCCTCCTCCCTCACGGCGAAGGCCATGCGAACGAGATCCTCAATTGTGAACTCCCTTTGCTCTCTCATCGCTCTCAGCTTATCATAATAGCGAAATGAAGATCTTGTGGTTTTCCGACTGGCTTATACCCACAGGGCTTTCGAAGGTTTCAAGATACCTCATCCAAGGCCTCAGGAAGGACTTCGAGATCGCAGTTATGACTCCCTATATGGCCGGATCTCCTCTGATCCTCGACGGCCTTTTGATCTTCCCCATGCTCCGCTTCGACCGAACCCTCTTCCTGAGCGCTCTTGAGAGGTTCGATCCTGATCTCGTGATCGCCTATATCTCCCACTTCATCCCTCCCTACAACGAGATCTCTCCCTTGGTGAAGGAATACGGGGCGAAATTGCTCTGGTATGTTCCGGTCGAATACGACGAGGTATCCCCTTCGTTCTGCTTCCCTCTCATCGGAGCGAATTTGATCGCAACCCCGACGCACGCAGGGAAGAGGGTTCTTGAGGAGTTCATCCCGGAGGATTTCATTCACGTCGTCCCTCACGGAGTTGACCGCTCGATCTACAAGCCCCACAATCCCAAGCCCAAGCCCCAGCCCCTGAGCGATCTTTTTGTGTTCGGCTTCGTGGGCAAGAACAACTTCCGGAAGGATCTCCCCGCTTTGATCGAGGCCTTTGCCCGCCTTTCCCCCGAAGCGAAGGAGAAATCCTGCCTTTACCTCCACACCCCGAAGAAGAGCACCGCAGGGGAGGTGGTTTACTGGCCGCTCCAATGGCTCATCGTGAAGAACGGCCTCGAAGCGAAGGTTCTGGCTCCTGAGAATCTCACGATGTGGGAAGGGGTGGAGGAGGAGAAGATGGGAGAGATCTACGGGATGATGGACTGCCTGGTTCACGCAACGATGGGTGAGGGCTTCTGCCTTCCGGTTCTTGAGGCTATGGCGTGCGGAATCCCGGTGATCGCGAGCAAGAACACCTCGCTCCCCGAGGTCGTGGAGGACGCAGGAATTCTGGTCGAATGCGATCCGGAGCCCTGGTTTACAAGAGAGGGATGGGTTCACCACCGAACAAGGATCTCCGCCCTGAGAGATGCGATGGAGCTTGTTTTCAGAGATGAGGAGCTCAGGGGGAGGCTTGCGCGGAGGGGGCTTGAGAGGGCTTCGGAGTTCACGTGGGAGAAGGCGTGCGAGGAGATGAAGAAGGCGATTGAGAAGGCGATGAAGCATCACAGGCTCGGGAGGCTGAGGGTCAAAAATGCTGAAGGTGTTCTATCCGCATAACCCCCACATAAGCAGGGCAATGCACCGGATAAGGAAGGCCTTGATGGACTACGCTCCGAAGGAGGTCAAATTCGTGGAAAGGCCTCAGGAGGCGGATCTTCATATCCTCGACTTCATAGGCCAGCATCCCCGGATCGAGGATCGTGAGCTCAATCCCAAAACCGGGCTCATGCGCTCCGTCCCTTCCCTCCCTGCGTGCCCGAAATACGTCCTCCTTTACCATTGCTCTCCTCCTCCTGAGTCGTGGCTCCTGGATCTCGACTACTCTGAGCTATTTGCAAACGCCCTTCTCGTGGTGAGCTACCTCAAGCCGGAGTGGGTCGAGCCCTGGGGGAACATAGACTGGTCGGAGGTCGAGTATTGCCTCACGCCTTGGGGATACGACGGCAGGATATTCAAGAACTTCAACAAGCCGAGGAATATCCTCTGCCTCATGACGGGATATGTGGCGGAAACGGAGAGGCTCATCGAGGTGTGGAGCGCGGCGGCAATCGCAGGGGAGGAGGTAGTTCACGTCGGAGGGCATATAGGGCTCGACGGGAAGATGAGATACAGGAGGGTCGAGGGGATTGACGATAAAGGGTTCGTGGATCTCCTGCAGAGGTCGAAGTATGTGAGCGCGATAAGGTATCCCTACGGCTTTGAATTGGTGGGGATAGAAGGGGCGGCCTGCGGAGCCCAGCCCATTTACCTCGACCTCCCCTGCTACCGCTACTGGTTCGGCGATATAGGCCTCTTCGTGGATCCGGCGGAGGTGATGGAGGGATTGGCGAGGATTTTCGCGCACAGGGTGAGGAGGGAAGGGATTGAAGAGAAGGTGAAGAGGTTCGAGTGGGGGAATGTGGCGCCAAAGATATGGGAGGAGATCCTCAGGAGGGTTTGAATGAGGCTAAACATGGGATCGGGGGAGGACAAAAGGCCGGGCTGGGTGAACGTGGACAACCGCCCTGAGGTGAATCCCGATGTAGTGTGGGATCTTGAAAAGTTCCCCTACCCCTTCCCCGACAATTCGGCGGAGGAGATCATGTGGAAGGATTCCCTTGAGCACCTGAGCTGGAGGGTCACCCGGAAAGCTCTTGCCGAAAGCTTTAGAATCCTCAGGAGGGGAGGGAGGCTTTTCATCCAATGCCCGGATCTTGAGGCCATAGCGAGGAAGGTGATCTTAGATCCGAACTTCAGATACGGGGATATAGGCCAGCCGGAGGCGATAGGGTTCTGGGTCTTCGGAAGGCAAGACCCTCAGCCGGACGGATCTTTCGGAGGATGGGGAGGATTCCACAAGGCCGGGTTCACCATCCCCACCCTGAGGAAGCTTTTGGAGGAGATAGGGTTCGTGGTGGAGGACATCCACAACGACAGCGGAACAAATCTCCTCTGCTACGCGAGGAAACCTTAAACCTCCTCCTCGGGAGCCGCCTTTTCGATCTCCGCGACGTGAGCCTCGATGTTGGGATCTGAGAGGATCACCCACATCTTGGCTATGTTGTAGCGGTAGAGGTATTCGTAGAGGGTCTTGGGGTTGATCTTGAGCATCTCGGCGGTCTTGTCCAGGCCGTAGGCGTTCAAAAGCCCGCAGAGGAAGTAGGGGAACTTCTTTCCGAGCTTCCCTTCAAGCCCTCTCAGCTTCCTCCTGCGCGGCATATCCTCATCTTCTTGGTGGTTATCGCTGAGATTATAGGGGATAATGGGAAGCAAACGAAAATGATGAGGAGGTGAGGAGAGATGGCAGTAGTGTTCGACTACGTAGGGAAGGTTGAGCTTTTGAGCGCCGACGCTATTCCGGCCGAGACTCACGATGAGTGGACGAATACCCTTGCTATGGAGCAGTCCCACATCGGGACGAACCTTCTCAACAAAATCCCCGATGAGCCGACCTTCAAGGCGTTGATCGCCGAGCCCTCCAGCGAGCGCTGGGAGGGCTTTGTGAATCCCGACTGGCCGCTGGCTGACCTCATCACCGTAAAGCAGAGGGTCAAGCTCGCGAGGGCTTACGTGCCCTGGCGCACGGGCGTACTCGACGCCTTCTTCGACGGCTACTTCGCGGCTCGCGTGAGGAGCAAGAAGGACAAGTGGCTCCTCGCGAGATACACCATCTCCCTGGTGGGGCTCCAGCACGATCCGAACATCAGGTGGAGAGCTGGAACGAAGGCGGTCAAGTTCTTCGTCGGCGACACCCGCATCGTGCGCTACATGGATCCCAACCTCGACACCTACAGCGGATCTCCCACCTACGTCGTGAAGGACGCCTTCGGAAAGTTCCTCCAGCCTCTCACCATAGGTCAGCTCGTCTACGGATACGTGATGGCGAAATTCGCCGACGAGGCCGGCCTGGACAGCGTGCGCGATAACATCATCAACACCATCAACTCCAACATGGACACCATCCTCTCCTGCGCTCTCGACACCACCAAGGCCGACCCCACCAAGAGCTACCTGCACCTGAGCTACTCCGCCGGAGAGTTCTACGTCCGCGCTCACGCCGAGATCTAATCCATTGGCGGATTAGACCCCCCTCCTGCGGCCGGGGGTTTCCCCCACCCCCGGCCGTTTTTACTTTTCGGCTTCTTATAACTACAATTTTTCTGAGATCGCATGGAGGGTGAGGCATGAGGATCGCCTATCATTCCGTTTCCCCCTTCATCCTCGAATCCGGCTACGGCAAATGCACCAAGGAACTCGTATACCGCCTTCTGGACGATTTCGAAGTGGATATCTACGCCTACTACGGCCTTCAGAAATGCGAGCTTGTTACATCTCTGGACGGCGCTCAGGGAGATAGGCTCGTTAGGATAATCGGGAACGACGTGGTTGATATCTGGCACACCGTCCTTGAGCAGAGAGCAAAAGATTACGATCTCGTGATCTCCCACACCGATTCGTGGCTCATAGGTCAAAAGGTTGAAAACGCAGGAGGGAGATGGGTAGCATGGGTCATTGGCGATCACGATCCCGTTCCCTGGGGGCTGAGGAGATTCGCGGAAGCCAAGAACGTCAAAAAGCTCGTTCCCATGAGCAAGTGGTTTCATGAGAGGCTCATGAGGGCGAGCGATATATCGAGGAAGAAGATCGCCGAGCCCATCTATCACGGAATAGACCTCGAATTCTGGCATAAGGTGGACGAGCCCCCCTTCGAGCTTCCCAAGGGAACGGAGTTCTTCGTGGTAACCGTCGCCTCGAATTACGGCCCCAGGGAAAACATTCCGGTCATGATCGAGGGCTTTGCTCTTTTCCTCAAGCGAACTGGAGCCAACGCTTATTACTACGTCCACGCCGAGCCGGTGAGGGACTTCGGCTTCAATTTGCTCCACGTCTGCTCTCAGGTGGAGGAGGCCTATCAGGTTCCGCTCAAGGGGAGGATCGGGTTCAAGATCCCCAATCAGAAATACCCCGACGAGTGGATGAGAGCCCTTTACTCCTTTGCGGACGTTCACCTTCTCGTTCCTCTTGGCGGGAGTCTGGAGCTCCCGATACTGGAGGCCGGAGCCTGCGAAACTCCTTCGATCACCTCCGAGTTCTCGGCTCCGGGAGAGCTTGTGGGATACGGGGAGAGGGGACTTTGCGTTCCTCCCAAGGCTCCGGTCTGGATGAACCGGACTTCATCGAGGCAATATGCCGTTGACCCCTCCGATATAGCCCTCGCCCTTGAGGTTTACTATTCGAAGCCGGATCTCCGCAGGGAGCACGGGAGGAAGATGAGGGAATGGATCGAGAAAAACTGCACGTGGGATCAGGTGGCGGAGAGGTGGAAGAAGCTCATAAGGAAAGTCGTGAGGGAGGAGGAGTAAGAGGTGAAGCAGAGGCTTTATGAGGGGAAGAGGGCGGCGGTCGAATACAGACCGCAGGGAGGAGCCCTCTACGGCTATTTGAAGCTCAACGGGGTGAAGGGAACCGAGTTCTTCTCCGAATACGATCCCGCTCCCCTCCCTGCGAAGGAATATTTCATGAGGTGGATGGGGAAGGCTCTCGCGAGGAAGATCCTCGGAGGGGATTTCAAGATCAAAAGGGCCGAGTTCGTCGTGGTGGAGAAGGAGAACCGGGGGATTCTGGATTTCAGGCTCAGGGAGGTGGATATGCTCTCCGCCCTCCTTGCGGCCGAGAGGGTGAGGAAGGCGGAGGAGGAGACGGAGGACGAGGAGGGGGCGGCGAGGCTAATTGACGAGGCGTTCCAGATGATGAAGAGGAAAGGAGGGAGGAGGTGAGCGCCGCCGAGGTGGGACTCCTGCTCATGGGGATCGGGAGCATCGGGGAGATCGCGGCGGTTATACTTGAGATCAAGAAGAGGGAGCCGATCTACGCGATAATGATGAAGATCTTCCCTTGGGTTTTTGCGGTGGGTGCCGTATTATTTTCCCTGAGGTGAAAGGAGGAGAGGGAAGATGCCGGCCGCATGGGTCGAGGGCTCGATCACGATGGACGGGACGGAGCAAACCCTGGTGGAGGTCACGACGGCGAGGAGCGTTGACGGGTATCTGGATCTCTCCCCGATGCAGAACGGAGATGAGATCGTGATAAGGCTTTACGGGAAGATCAAATCAGACGGGGAATACAGGCTGTATGAAGATGCGAAAATCGCAGGAGCCCAGCCCAAGCCGCTCTTCTACATTCACCGCAGGCCGACGAGATACGGCTGGAAGATCACGATCCAGCAGACGGCCGGCACCTACCGGACTTTCGATTACCAATTCGTGCTGACTCTCGTGTAAGGAGGCGAGGGAGATATGCCCGATATACCCCTTCCCGTAGCCATGCCGCCGGGCGAAGCCGGAGATATGATCTATCACAACGGGGCGGCGTGGACTGCTCTCAAGGCTCCGGCGGAGGAGAAGTGGCTGAGGCATCCCGGAGGCGCGACGGCGCCCGTGTGGAGCGATCTGATAGTTCCGGATCACAGGATCGAAGACCACGTGAACTTCAGCTTCACCATCTACGGTCATGTGGAGCTTTCGCGCATCAACCCCGAAAAGATCATAGAGAGGTTCCCGAACGGGGCGCCCAATGTGCTCAGGGCGATAGGGATCTGGATGATCGGCGACTACTGGGAGAGCCTCACCTATGTTCAGCTGATCAACGAGGATACCGGAGAGGTCTTGGCTCAGGTGAACGCCAAGGAGTATTACAAGAAGCTGGATATTCCGCTCCCCGAAAGCACCTGGATAGTCTTCAAGGCCAGAACCGACACCGAAAGCGACCGGGAGGTCTGGGCGGCTCTGGTGCTTGCTATTATCACATGAGGAGGGCGGGAGATGAGGAGGAAACCTGCCTGGAAATCGAGGAAGTTCTGGGTCTGCGTGGTCACCCTTGCGGCCATGCTCATATCCCACTTCTCAGGCCACGAGATAGACACCGAGGAGCTCCTCTCGGTGATCCTGCCGGTCGTGGCCTATATTCTCGGTGAGGCATGGATTGATTCGAAGGCCGCAGGGAAGGAGGGATGAGATGCAGTACAGGTTCGTGAGAGGGGTAACGGCCGAAGATATTGTGAAGGCGATAGGAAGGCAGGATATAAAGAGCACCGAGGTGGTGATTTATATGCGGGGAAATGAGCTCGTCGTGGACTTCGGCTCCCGCAAGATAGGAGCGACGGAGGAGAAGAAGCTGGAGGCGTTCCTGAGGTCTTTCGGGTATAAGCTCGTCGAGAAAGGGGAGAAGCTTCTGGAGGAGGAGATCTTGGCATGATGAGAAGGCTTCTGGATAAGGCGAGGCTTTCCCTCCTGCGGGCCCTCCTTCCCAAGGATGAGAAGCTCAAGGAGGAGGTGGCCAAGCTCTGGCTTCCGAGATCCCCCCATTCGATATGGCTCGGATGGGACGATGTGGATATGGGAGGGAAGAGAATCCGCAGGGTGGGGACTCCGGTTCTGGACGACGATGTAGCGAGGAAGAGGGACGTTGAGCAGGTTGCGATGCCCGTCGGAGAGGCCGGGGATATGATCTACCACGACGGGGAGAAGTGGACGGCATTGAAAGCCCCGGCCGCCGAGAAATGGCTCAAGCATCCCGGTGATGGAGCGGCTCCTGAGTGGGCAGATATACCTGCGGCGGCGGATGTATGGGGAGCTAAATTTGCGACTATAGTGCCACAATCTCTCGATGCATGGGATACATCTACGAGTGGTAGCGCATCTATAGGCTATATACTTGGGTTTTTTGAGCTTTGTACCGGAAGTACTGCTGATTCTACGGCATCTCTAAGCAGAATCCTGTTTACCACATACACGAACGAGCCAACCAATACAAGAGAGAGAGGTCAAATTCAAGTGAGGTTTTCCAGTAACTCAGGCCAGAAAGTATGTATAAGTATTTTTGCCAAGAGTGCATATGAGCCAGGTAGCACATTTACTGGCCCATTTGTAGGATTTTGGGTTATAAACGATGAGTTATATGCGGTACACAAAAAATATACTGATACAGCCGAAGCGCCCACAACCCATCTTATCGAGACTTTTTCGGCTGGATATAGGTACTTGCTGGAGATTGAACATACTCCAGAGCCGAGAGCCAGATTCTATGTGAATCGCACTCTTGTTTACGAGACAACCGAGAATCTTCCCACATATCCATGCCAGCCTACGGAGGGATTATGTGTCTGGATAAAGAATACAGAAAGTGCAGATAAGAGGATTCGGATACATTGGATAAAGCGCATGAGAGAGTTCTTGTGAGAAAACGATCTAAATCTTGATATGCCGCTCAAATTCCTCTATCACGGCGAGCTGTCCGCAATCCCCCAGATCCCCACGTGGGAATGGGAGCCGGAGCCCGGCTACCCCTTCGACCTCCTTGTGGGCTCTCAATTCGCCTCGGTTCACTACGCCGAGGCTCAATACGCGGTGGGGAAAGAGCCTCAGAGGATGAGCTGGGATCCCATATCCGAGGCCTGCGCTCTGATAACCGGCCACCCCACCGCCGAGAGATACGTATCCGAGCCCTGCTACCTTTCCGGATCTCCGGCCTGCTATGTGAAATCCGAGATAGCCCCCTACGTGAGGATGGCCTTGCATTCGAGGCTCAGGGAGGGATTGGTCAAGGCGTTTTACAAGATCGACAAGGAGGAATACGAGGAGGCGAACGATATAATCTACGAGACCGAGCTCTCCCTTGAGCAGATCTCCAACGATTTTATATCCGGCGCCGAAAGGATTGAGTGGTATCTCTCGGTTTCTCCCGACGACAGGGGATATGTCGTCGAAGTCGAAGTCTGGTGAGTATAATATCTTTTGAAAACCGCAAGGAGGGGGTGCGATGATGAGGCTGAACATCGAGAACGAAAAGCTCAGGGCGGTGATAGAGGAGGCGGCGTCGAAGAAGAGGACGAGAGAGGTTTTGGAGAAGCTGGGGATCGATGTCAATGAGATGGCACAGAAGCTCGGAATCGACACCGCCGAGGAGGACACCAAGCTTGAGGAGAGGGTGAAGGAAAGGCTCGGAGAGGTAGAGAACTTCAGGATCGTGGCGAGGCACAATAACTTCGCCTATGCGATCTGGGAGTCGAATTTCAAAGACCGCGCGGGGCATGAGGAGAGGAGGATCGTGATCGGAACTCTTGCGGCCAAATCCGGAGCCCCGCTGAGGGTGGTTTCCCTCCCTGTGGACGTCGTTTCCGAAATCGCGCAGGAGCTGGCGGGGAGGGTGAAATGAGGGGGCCTCTTTTGAGGACGATCCTCAGGGGGATAAAGGACAGGGCTTATGTGGTGATCGCACATGATGTGAAGGATGAAGGGAAGATCCTCGATTGGATGGTCAGGCTGGATGAGGGGGAGGCGCGGGATCTCGGAAAGGCGATGCTCTGTAAGATCGAGGAGGAGAGAAAGAGTCCGGAGATCCCGGTGATCACCCCCCTGAGGAAATGGGCAAAGGAATGTGAGGGGTTGAAGGCCACGATCTTCGAGATCCGCAGGGTGGGGGAGCTTGACCTCCCCTGAGGATCGGGGTTTATAATTGGATCTGGCCTCGGCGAGAAGGAGGGCTTAGGAGCGGGAGCCCGTCGGCCGAGCTTGAGCGCCCTGAGCGGCGCTCTGGTGGAGGGCGGGGGGATACCCCCCATCCCGGTAGCGCGGTCGCCGGAAAGCGGCCGCGCTTTTTTGTTTTGAGGCTCGTGAGGAGGGGGGATCGGAGATGAAATACGAATGCCCGCTGTTTGGAGGGTTATGCAGGCCTGATTGCGTTTTCAGAGATGAGAAAGCGTGGAGGCAATGTCTTCTTGCAGAGTTCCTCAGGCACGTGTTAGAAGAAAGAGGAAAGAGGTAAACTGGCTTTTCATCGCGGCGGTAATAGGGTCTTTCTGGGTGGGGTGGCTTATAGGCTTCGTTATGGGGGTGCTCAGATGAGGAACAAGCTGGTTTTGAAGCTGGATGGGGATCAGATCGAGGTGCTTTCCTCAGCCCTGAGGCTTTACCTCAACTGGAACATCGGCGAGAAGAAAAGGGCTTTGGCGGAGGAGATCCTCAGGGCGATGGAGGGGCATTTGAGGGCGGAGGAGATTCAGGAGGAGGAGGGGGACGAGAGAGTCAGGAGCGAGAAAGGAAGGTGCGAAATAATCAAGGAGCGTTATGGGGTCGAGTATCCGCACAGGTTAGGGAAAGGGGAGAGGCTTGAGTTCTGGGCGGGCTTCGTGAGGAGGAAAGGGGAGCCGAATCTCTTCCTCTGCGGCGTGAATCCAAAGAACGCCTATGTTGCTTCAAGGTTTTTGCTCCCCGCAAACCTCGCTCCTGAGTTGTTGAGGTTTTTGATTCAGGCGGTGTGTAATAATATTTAATAACCCAAGGAATCGATACCCCCCTCCCCTCCCCCTGCGGTTTTTGTTTTTGTTTCTGCAAAAGAAAAGCGCAGGGGAGGAATGTGGCTCGGATTGACTGAGAGGCCTGATTTGCGTTTTGAGGCATTGTGCATTTATTATTTCAATGGAGGGTGGGTGGGGGG
>Ga0190308_1000235_pt1 | contig 18475 bp, 23 predicted proteins | sample 48700756_MG_FD_165050 | JGI IMG/M metagenome (GOLD analysis project Ga0190308, IMG submission 165050) | Hydrothermal vent sediment bacterial communities from Southern Trench, Guaymas Basin, Mexico - 4870-07-5-6_MG | ecosystem: Environmental > Aquatic > Marine > Hydrothermal vents > Sediment ...
TAATCGCCGTTATGTTTGCAATAAACTGCTAATATTTTATGGTCCTCATTACGAACTAAAATTGCTGGATTATTGTGATCGTCTCCATCGCCGTTATATTCATGAAGCAAACTCTCATAAACTTCTCCCGTTTCGTGATTTATCTCTAATACTTTTATGTTGAAATTTGAATCGCAGTATCCTATATACGTCTTATCTTTCTCGCCTTGAAAATGAATGGCTCTCGGCTCTTGGAACCAAATCCACGCTCCGTTATAGCCATAATTCTCAAAATCATCGAAGTAAAGAAAAGTTGTTTCTCCATTCGCCCCGCTATTTATATCGGGATTACCATAATACATCCAAATCTCTTTCTCCGAATTGGCCGGCAGCGAAGGGATCTTTATCCAGACTTTCGCCTGCTCGTTATCAGAATCCCAGCTTTCAATCCAGTAATCTAACTCAGAACCATTTTCATCAGTAAATCGTATATCGCTTCCATCGCTTTTCGTGTGGGAAAAATCAAAATTAGAACTGTCGAGCTCTATGCAAACCTGATAATCAGTTAAGTCTTTTCCGCTCTGCTCTGTAATAGTAATTTTTCTCCTATACTTGAAAGCCGCTGAGATATGGGACAGCTTTACATCTTGTAAATTGTTATAATATATACAGACGGGAAGGAGTGATTTAGAAGCTTTAGGAAATTTCAGCCAGACCTGCATCAGGGTGCTGTTTTTAGTTTCTATCCAATAAGGTAAAATGTTTCCGTTTTCATCAAGAAAGACTACATCTTTGCCATCAGGACGAAGTAGATGGAATGGGATTTCCTCCGAGCTAATGGTGCATTTCACTGGCTTATTTGTTTCTGTATTGCCGATATATTTTATTGCAAGTGGTCGGTATTTTAGATGTGGCTTGAATCTTTTCTTTGTTCCAGCTAGCCCATAAGTTGGCAAGCTAACTCTCATCCTTCTTCTCTTCTCATTTTTTAAACAATAAATATATTTTTTCAGTATCATGAAATCCTATCTGTCTCCCTCCTATTCGAACAGTGCCATTCAGGTGAAGAGATAAATATCCTACTTCTGGCACCGAGGCATTTGGTTTAAAATAAAAATATACATATTTATTCTCTTTTTCTTCGCTAAATTCTCCTATCCCACAGTCTGATTGGTAGCTAAGATCTATGCTTGCTTCGCTAGGAAGATACACGGAATTATTTTCATCCTTTATCTGAAAGCGAAGAACAAGCGTCTCATCCGGGAAAAGATAATAAGAAGGCATATTTACTGCAAATCTATTAGATATTTATATATTCGTGTTATATCAGTAAAGAATATCCTACCACAGGGCAGTAGCGGCTTAGCTAGAGGCATACTGCTTGTTAAATAAGCAAGAAGCTCCGAAGTAAATTCTGAAGATTTTGTGAATGCTGAAGTGAAAGATAATTCCATTAAAATCGTCCCTATTAATGATTTCAGACCGCCGGTTTGCAAAATGCTCTCTAATACGAGATGTCCAGTCCAAAGAAACGAAAATACAGAATAAGGAGAAAAAAGAAAAGCTAATTTTAGATCTTCTATAAAATTTGAGCTTATACACGCTTGCCTCGAAAAAGCTTGAGTGACCCAGGCAGTCATGCCCAGGGCTCTAACAGTAGATGAGAGATGATATAGAAAGGACATAAATAAATATAATTTTATGAAGAGCGAAGACAGGAAGAAATTTAAATTCAAATTATATATATCCTTTGTGTCCTGAGAGAAGCCGCTTTCCAAAGATAAAAAAGAAGTATAAACATTCTCTTCTGGTATTTCCCCGATAAAATGAGAATATAATAAAAGCGCCAAAATTTCTTCTAAGTGAAGAAGTGAAGGATAATGTGCTAAGAGAAATAAGGGGGCGGAAGCGGGAAGTTTGTTTATTAAATGATAGCTAGCATCCTGAGATAGATAAATAGAATAAACACCGGAAAGTTCTCCCCGAGCTGTGTGAGAAATTTTTATTGCGCTTTTTTTACATTCCGTAAATCTCTCTACCAGCTCATTTGATAAACGCTGCCATAAAGCTAAAGTTAAAATATTATGAGATTTTTGAAAGGAAAATAATCGCAATAAAGCTTCAAGGACGAGCTGAATAGACGGTAAAACAACCTCGCTTGTTAAAGCTAAATTCGCCTCGGCAGTAAGCATAGAAGGAATGGCTTGTAAAGCCGCCCATCTACGAGCTGTTTCGTCTAAAATATTTGTTCCTTTATAAGCGAAGCCTGCTCCTTTGTCTGGTATCGGGATAGTTTTCACGCTCAGTAAAAATGAATGATAGAGAGCCAAAAGAAAATATATTTTTAGTGAACGTATGTTGAGGTGAGAGATATGAGGAACGAAGCCCGAGAAGACATTATATTCATTCGATTTAAGAAGCCGGCTTTCAGAACTGATACAAAGAAATGAGGTGAATGTCATCGGCGGAGTGGGCACCGAGGCTTCTTCCAACAAATCGAGCGCTACATCCACTATTAAAGTAGGCTGGTAGCCGGACAATACAAAGCGTCTATCTGCACGAAATAGAGTTGCTGTTCCTTTGCGAGCTTGCGACATTTGGAGATGATTATTTTAAATTGAGTATCCTATAAATTGTCTGCATCATATCTTCATAAGAGTGGGTTGAGGAGATTACGTCCTCTACGCTTTCATTTAGAATGAATCCAATAAGAAACTTAATATGCTCAGGAATAGCCTTATCGGTTACTGAAATTCTTCGCCCGTCCTTGCGGATTATCTCTCCTATTACTTCAACCCCAAAAGCTGCCTGTGTCATCAGCCCTGAGTCGGAATTACTCTTAATGTTAAAGCAAACGAGCTATCCGAATCGAGGGTTACCGTATCAAATGTGCAACGAAGAAGACACGAGGTAGTTCCGTTAGTAGCATTCATCGCCACCGCTGCCTCGCTAATCTGATTGCTCGGCAAATCATTATAAACCCATGTAGAATTCCACTGTGCAACATAGGAGCCGTTGTCGTTCTGATAATGAGAAGCATTTCCGTCTTTAAAGTTTGTCTCGCTTCCCAATAGATGTTCATCCGTTTCCTGAGCCGCTGTTCCTGAATTGCCAACACCTATTGCTTTATAGTGATACGGGTCGTCGAGCCCCGTCAAAAGGCGTGTCATATTATCCTTTCCGATGTTCAGAATTTTAATACTTTGCAGAGCCATTTTCTAGAAACATTTTAATATGGTTATCATTCTAATTAGCTAATATCACTAGTTAATATTAAGGCTCAGTGTATGTTGCGATTACTTTTATACTATCCGCAGTTACATTGGGATCCAAATTTATTGCTTGAGCTTTTATATATTTTGGATCGGGGAGCACTGCATAAGTTGTTCTGACTGTATGATTGCCATTAACGGGAATATCCCATTGAGCGTAGGGCTCCGTATCGTAATCGCTATCGTCTGCAGAAGACATAATAAGAATACGAACATTCTCCGAAGCATTTTCTCTGAAATATGCCTGAGATGTGATAGCACATTTTATTGCATTACCAAGATTAACTGAGTTCCCTAAATCGCTTGTAGTGTTAGGATTAAGATGAGTCAAATCTAAAAGAGTTGCAACTTGAGTATTCATCTCTTTTATTTCAAATTTAGTTATCGTGTTATCACTGTTAGCGGCTTAGTGGCTGGATTTGCTGGATTGGGTGTAACGGAAGTTTCTATGAAATACGCCTCTTCTATTTCAGTGAAGCAAACATCCCCTAAGCAAACTTGTTTAATTTCATCTCCTGGCACGCCTATCTTTACTGAGAAACCAAACTCCGCTGGATTTTCAATGATTTTCTTAGCTATCGTCTTTGCGACGGGAATATCGTATCTGAGCTTCCCTATTATATACCAACCTTTCTCATCCACATAAGTCTCCTTATCCTCGTGTTTCTCGAGTAGAACGCCTATTTGTGTAGAAGTATGATCCCACATCAGATTTCTAAACTCCTCTGGTGTCTGCTTAAAACTCTTAAATATAGATTGCAATGCTTTTTCTGAAATTCGCTCTTGAACAGCATCTATATCAGAGGTGGCAGCATATCCACCAACTATTAGCTCTCGCTGACTCTTCTCAATAATCTCCATGCCCCTTTGAGACATGCGAAATATCTTAACTGGCTGGCGAGGAAGAAGAGCAAGAGAGAAAAGAGGTATATAATCAGTGTAAGGCCCATAATCATTTATTGTAATATGTAGATATTTTGGTGTTTCATCGTAAGGGATATTGAAGTGTGAAGAAAAAGCTCTGAATAACCTAAAGAGAATAGCCTCTGTGAGAGCAGGCGAAAAATCGCCAGCTCTTATCACAACATCTACATCATTCCCTTCACCTCGCACCACAGTTCCGCCGACTAGATACACTAGCTCACGGATAAGAGCTGGCTTATTGAAGCACTCCAATACATCCTCTAACTTGAAAGTTTTGCCTGTCTTCTTTCCTCCTGAAGGCACTGGAAGAAATTTTGAATCTGACATTTCAAATTAATTCTTTAAGCTGTTCCAGCGTTATCCGTTTTCCTAGGCGAGTTCTCACACATCGTTCTTCTCTAATCTCCTTTCTATCAAACCTCTCGCAGCCATCTGGAAATTCTAAACCTAAGTCCCTGTAATCTTCCTCGCCTACATTCTCCTTTGAAATCCAACCTTTTTGATAAAGCCACCAAAAACTTCTTCTCAAAATTTCTGCATCCCCGATTAATCCAGTGAAGTGCTTCATGGCTCGGTATATGTAACTACCACCTTCACATAATCAGCGGTCTCATTAGGATCTAAATTCACAACTCGTGCTTTTATATACTTCGGATCCGGCAGGACAGCGTAAGTCGTTCTTACCGTCTGATTGCTCTGCACGGGAATGTCAAACTGCGCATACGGCTCGGTATCGTAATTTGCATCGTCCCAAGAAGAAAGTATCATAGTTCTCACATTCTCTGATGCATTTGCTCTAAAATATGCCTGCGCTGTAATAGCGCATTTTATGGAACTGCTCAGCTCTACAGGCCCATATAAATCGCTGGTCGAATTTGGAGGAAGGTGCTCGATCTCCAAAATCACATTCGTATTTGTTTGCATCTCCGTCTTTTTAATTTAATATTACTTATCCATTTAAAGGGTCGGACGAGGACAAAGAATGGATGGACGAACTTCAAAGTTACGATAATATAATTCAAGAGCCTTGATCTCGTCGGATGATAAGAATCTATTATAAATTCTAAAATTACAAATGAAGCCGCCAAAGCAATTGCTGTTGTAGTCCCAACCAAGATAAAATACATAGTCACAATTAAAATAGTCAAATTTATATCCTCGATATGGAGCCTCCGCTTTTATTTCTCCATCCACCAGTATTTGAGAAATTTCATCGTTTCCCCGAACTGCAACAAAATGCCATAAACCGTCTGCAAAACTATCCGAAGTTTCGACCCGCCAAGTGTTTTCGCTGTTTGCCGTGAAATAAATTTTACCACCGTTTCGGTATTTTAATTCAAAACCTCCGCAGACAGGCGGTGAGCACCCGCAATCGTAAAGAATCTGCCCATCTTCCGCAGTATTTATCCATGCTGTGATTGTAATCTCATTAGTTTGTTTAATTTTCTCTAATATTTCATGTGCGTTGCCTATTTTTGCATAATAGCCCTCTGTGCCAGGAAAATACAAACACTTACCGAACGGTGAGTCCGTCCAATTCAGAGTGTCGCCGTAAAAAGTAGCGTTATGAGAATACCTCGAATGATCATAAAAAATATTTCCCGCTCCCTCGTGCATAGGAAGGGCTAAAAGACAGGTGTCATCTCGTAAAGGATACAGTGTCATGGCTCCTTCAGCTCGTTTCTGAATATGTTGCTATCAATCTACAATCATAAGCCGTTTCATTAGTATTTAAATTAATCACCTGGCATCTAACGCTATATACATCTGGAATAATAGAAGCAGTTGCTCTTACATACTTCGAAGAATTTGAAGGAGCATCAAATTCTGCATACGGCGTAATATCCCAAGGAAATATGCCTGTGGTTTCTGGAGCCGTTAAAACCTTTACCCGCAAGCCATTACTTTCCCATGTCTTTGACATATTATAGCGTCCCTCAATTGTCAGAGAGAATTTAACAATATCGCCGAGTGGGAAAATAGGATTCGAGAACAGTGATTCGCCGGGATTTATTGTAGTTGCGTTTATCAAAACGAAGGTTCCATTTTGCATTTCATTCTACCATATTTTCTGGTGTAAAATATATAATAGGACTATTCTTTTTAGCTACTTGTAATTCTAATATATCCAATTCCACACGAGAGCCTTCTTCTATTTCGCCTGAAAGTAATACATAGAAAGAGCCGGATACTAAATTATTGACAGATATTGATTGAAGACCAGGAGCGGCAGAAAATTTAGAATATTTCAGCCAGCTTCCTTCTTTCCAGAGACCAAACCGTAAATCTGCTTCGCCTGCCATCGATGCATACAGTTTGATGCGGGTATCTGCAACTATAGTTTTTTCTGTTTCCAAAATTTTGAAGAACTTGAACAAAGCTGGTCCCTCTAACTTTATCCGAGCGGAGCCGCCGTGGGAATTAGACCAGCTAATCTGTCCTTGTCCATCCATTGACCACTCCAACTCACTTAAAGCCGAGGCACCGCTGTATGAGTTAAAATAAAGAAGTCCATAGATTGATGCATCTATGTCACTATCGGAGCTTTCCTCACTTATTCGTGGGAAGAGAATTATGTCTTCAAAGGGTTCAACAGAGCCGAGATTAACTGCGAAAAGCATTCTATCATCAGTTTGTAATAGGGCTTTTCGAGGCAAAATCCGTTCGTCTCGTAGGAAATCTATTTCATGTATATTTGTAATAGAATGAATATCGTAATTCGCATCCCCGAGTTCTATTATGCCAATAGCATCAAGCCATCGTTTTCCGCTTTCCTCAAAGCCAACTAAAGGAAGAAGGGGATCCTCTGGAATAAATTTCCTAGCACACTTGTTTTTTCTGAGAATTCCATCTGTCGGATAATAATAAAGAAATTGTTTTCCGAATCTCCTATAATTTTTGGTATCTACTGCTTCGTATCCCCTCCTGAACTTCACTCTCATGGTTCTGCTACAAACGCTTTTATCATGAGGTTAGTAACGCTTCCACTTGTGTTCAGATTTTTAGCACTGGCTTTAATATACATTACATCAGGAAACAGCATGACTGTTTTCTGAGACCATTGACCGGTGTGACATGGCAAATTAAATGAAATCAGCGGCTCGGTATCCCAGCTATCTGCATCCTGCGAAGAATAAATCTTTATGGTAACTGGCTTATTTGTATCAGAGCCAAAATGGCACCGTCCCGTGATGGAGAGTTTGACTATATCCAATAAAGAAATACATTCAGATTCTTCAAGTGGAGTTTCTTCGCTGGGCATTAATACACTTTTATCAAGTAGTTTCACGATTCTAGCATACATACTTCGTTCCCCTTAATGAGAGCCTTTCCCTCATCACGATATACAACTTTACCATCCTTATCTCTCACTTCAAGTATCACATTAACTTCAAATGTTGTTTCTATCATATTTCCACCTCCACAGATATTCGTAAAATATCTCGTTCCTGAATCGGGAATTCATCCACCAATAAACGAAGAAAGCCATCATATCGTCCGTTGGTGGCATTCTTTACGATGGCAATCTCTCCAACAACATCAGAAAATAAATCGCCTCTTATTAAATCAGATTCCCAACGAACTCTCACAGTTGAGTTCAATATTTCTATATCCCTATCTGCCGTCTTATAAACCGTTGCAGAGCCCAATAAGGGACTGGAATTCGGTCCTCCAGATACAGTGGAATTACCGACTCCGATGGCTTGATAAGTATTAATTAAAAAATTAGCGAATTCTTCTTTGAAGCTCTTTAAAATGGTAACTTCTTTCAAGCCCATTTTTTTATAGCAGCCTAACATATTTTGTATTTAATACGCTAGTATCAGGCTGCCATCTCCATCTCCATTCTGAATACATTAATAGTCCGGCATCGCCTCTTAAATTCACACTCTGAGTGAAAGCTCCCAAAGTCATTCGTCGATTACCGTCTCCTAAAGCAGCATCCCGCAGATGCATTCCAATTAAAGCATCATTATTCGTTGTGAATAAGCAATATCCGCCTTCCCATCGCGAGCAACCTTCTTGGACACCTGGCAAAGATATTTTATATGATTTCGCATAGCTTTCTTCTGCTAAGCGGATAATTAATTCTTCGTTCGCTTTATCGATCGCTACTATATCATATTGTGAGCTGCTTCCTATTCCTGCGAATTTTCTGGATGATGAATATATTTCAATATCCTCGTCCTCTAGTTCGGTATTGAAACTAATAAGCTTGTTTGTATCTCGTCCCGAAATCCATATTCGTCCGTTTTTATCCCTTGTTGCATAGTGAGGAGGGAAATCAAGAGATAATGTATTTATGAGTCCCTCGTCCCGGTTCCAAAGCTCTATTCTATTATTATCTCCTTCAATCAGAAACAGAAAGTTAGGAGGAAGCCAATAAATCATATTTGCAATCGCAGCCTCTGTTGTCCATCTTGTAATTTCCTGAGGTTCCGACCATATTTCTCCATTCCATTCGCTTTCCGCAAATACTATAAAATTAGGCTCCAGATAATAGCAGAGCTCAATAGAGTTTCCTGGGGATTTTAGCTCGCCGAGAGCGAATAAAGGATTATTCGCTTCTCCCAAATTAAAGCCAGTCAAATTACCATTGTGAAGATTGTAAATATAAAGTTCGCCATAATAGCCTCTCGCCCACAAACATCCTTTCGGATCGAGATAATAAACATAGACCGGCGAGAGCGGATTACTTAACCAAGTTGTTTTTGGTGCATGAGCAATAAGAAAACCGTAGCCAGGCGAAATATCCCTCGATATAGCACTGAGAGCCTGCCAGCGATTTTCAATAGGCGTTGAAGTCGGGGGATCAGGATCCCAATCCGGACTTCCAGCATCAAGCGGCAAGCCCTCGCCTTGCAAATATATTATTATGCCGCTCGTGCAATTATTAGATTTAATATCTAACCAAGCTGTCTTTCTTCCCGACGAAGATGGTCGGAATCTAAATAGGAGAGGCATAGATGAATTCGCTGGGAGATTGGCATCTTCGTAATGCACACCGAAATCCTGATGATCAGGGCCTTCCATTGAGAGCGTAAGCCGAGCAGCTATTTGATCTTTATTGATTAATATGGCGGTTTGGTTTGCTGAATAATCATGAACGCCAACAGAGCCGAAATCTATTGCGGATGGATTAATTTCTAACGGACAAGGCGGTCTTTCAATTCCCTCACCCATTAATTTTGTCCAAGAATAGGAGCAAGCATCAGGCGTTACAACCAGATACGCAGATTTTGTTCCTGTCCTTATGGGAGCAAACTGTATATCTAATGTTACGAAGTCATTTGGAGAAAGATGAATATTATTAAGAGTTGCATTCGCTATCGTCCAATTATCAGCATCCACTCCATCAATCTCGACACTAAATACTGCGTCGCCTTCGCCCGTATTTCTGATTGTGAATGTTTTTGATTGAGAAATTTCGCCTACATACACTTTGCCAAAATCATAATTTGCGGGCTCAATAGCGATATTACATCTTGGCTTTCCCACTCCGCTTAATAAACAAGACTTTGAACCAGAAGGATACTCGACTTTCAGATAATCATAATAGTGATATTTTTCTTGGGGCTTGAATCTGATCTTTATTGGAAGAGTTGAATTCTCCTCCATATAATGATAGCCAGCACCAGACGCTATTTCAAAACGCTCTCCAATCGCTAAATGAACATAAACAGTTGCGTTCATACCCAAATTCTTCAGATAAACGGTTTTCGGCTGACTGATCTCATTTACTAGGACTTCTCCAAAGCTCACGGAGCTCGGCTCGATCCCAAATTCATAATAGGTTTTACCAACACCATATAGAGTTGCATATACATCAGGTATCTCGCCGCCACTCCAGCTTGTATTTATCCAAAGAAATGCAGTATAATTCTTGTTCCCTGAAGGGCAGAATTTAACTTTGAATTTATGGAAACAACCGGGAAGCATCGTTCGCTTGCCGCTCTGTCCTACAAGGATAAAATTGCTGGCATCTAGCCCAGTAATATTAGCTGATATAGTTCCTTTATCATCCCCAATATTATATAGAGTGATTTCCTCTACATCAGAGCATTCGCCTATCCTAACTTCACTGAAATTAATTTCAGATGGCGAAATCGTAAAATTAGGAGCAGCCGGCGGGGCCGGCAACCCCGTTCCAGATAGCTGTGCGTAGTCACTATCGCAAGCGTCGCTAGTCACTAAAAGGATACAGCTTGCAAAACCGCTGCTATTAGGGCAAAAGTGAACCCGCACAATCGCTGTTTCTTTTGGTTCGAGTGTAAAATTAGTTTGACCACTTATCGTAAAATTCTCACGATCAAAACCCCAAAGCCATGCACGGCAAGCAGCGGTATCAGCTCCAATATTTATTATTGAAAAATTGGCTCCCGGGGAACACTTATTAACAGTAACCTTACCAAAATCATATTCCTCGGGATATATATACAATCTGCAATCGGGTCTGCATTCGCCTACAAGAGTAGAGGAGATTCTCTCGCAAATCGGGCTAAACGGAGAAATGGTTAAATAAGCCGTCTTATTGCCAGGAGCATCGGGCTTAAAGCGAACCGACACACCCATCTCCTCATTTGGTGCGAGAGTATTCTCGCCAAATCCTTCCTCTAAAATAAATTGCGAAGCATCCGGCCCTGTCAGACTGAGAGTAAAATTAAATTCAATATCAGCATTATTTTTTATAGTGAAATTCGCTACATCAGAGATTTTATTTCGCCTAATCTTCCCGAAATCATAAAAGGAGGGTGAGATGTTAAGAGCGTCGCAGGGCGGGCTTGGAGCGGCTCCATGTATAATCACTGAAGCAATATTCCCATTTAGGCAATTTGCAATTATTTGTCCTGTGAAGTTGCCCCGAGATGGTGGCGAAAAATAAACATCAAATTCTTTTGAATCTCCCTCCTTGATGCTTATTGTAGTATTTTTCTTTTCTACATCAAAAACGCCTTCGGGATTTACAGAAAGCTTGATATAAGCTTCCTCTGCACCCACATTCTTTATTGTTATTGATTTAGATGACGTCATGCCGGGATACGTATCCAGAAATTGCACGTCCGATGGCGAAATAGAAATGTGCGGTTCAGCATACTCAAATGTTCCTTTTCCATGTAATACCGCCGTTATATTTATATACTCATCCGCCTCAGCTGTTACTTCTGCACAAAGATAAGCCGTAGCGTTTCCAAATTGCTTGGGACAGAAACGAACTCGAACACTCTCTTCGTTACCCGCATAGAGAGTCCCATTAAATCCCGCTACTAGCGTAAAGTTTGAATTCGTGTCTCCTTGTATGGAAACTGATACAAATGCGTCCTCTTCACCAATATTTTTAAGAATGAATGGAATAGTGTCGGAGCAGTGCCTCAACTGAACATATCCAAAATCATATTCCCATGGATTGAAAACGACAAGCGCTTTTCCTACGCCCTTTATTAAACAAGAAACATTGCAGGGTTCAAGTATTAAATAGGCTTCTTTCTCGCCGATAGAGGAGGGAGCGAATTCTACAGTGGTTCTTAGATGCCATTCGCCTTCAACTCTTTGCACAGCGCCTCCGTCTGTGATTCGGAAATCGTTATCTCCTTTAAGCTTTATATTAATATAAATGTCTTTCGGGCAGTTATTAAAGATTATAAATGTATTCTTCTTACTCTCACCAACTAGAACTTCACCGAAAGAATATTCTTCATCCGGATAAATACTGAGACATCCACAATTGGGTTTTTCTGATAAACCTAATAGATAACAATAATCCCAATAGCCGTTATCGCAGCTAATATTTAGTTTAGCGGTCTGATTACCCAAAACCTGCGGATTCCATTTGATTTTAATATCCTTCTGCTCGTAAGGTTTAAGGGTAACCCTTCCTTTCGGCCCTTCTATAATATCAAAATCAAGAGCGTTTGGCCCTTCGATCCAAATATCAGCAAGAAGAGTTGTGTTTATATTATTTTTGACGGTGAAGTCGGACTTTTTCGTCTCGTAAATTCTGATTGTTCCAAAATCAAAAGATCTAGCAGGAACTAGCATGTGTTCAATGACGCAAGCAGAAATCGTCCAATTGCAACCCCATGGAACACCCCAATTTCGTTCTCTTGGCAGCAACGCTGTGAAAGTGCAATTCGAGCAATCGGGAATTCTAAACTGCAATTGGAGACTGATTGTGTAATTGCCTGGTGTAGTTGGATTAAACTTTAATTGGAAGCTATTTTCCCATACATTCGTGGTGAATTCTTCACCAGGCCTTCGAGGTTTGCCATTCACAATATATTCAAACGATTCACGATCTCCATCGGCCTTTATAAGATATGTGAAATCATAATATTTTCCATATCTGTTATCTTCATCTTTATAACCATACTCAAAATTCCAATTCCCGAGATCGATAACAATCGGCCCCTCGCCTTCAGGGACTGGTGGAAGGCTTATTAAATAAGCTTCAGGATTATATTTCTCGCCCCGCTCACAGATTCTTCTAAAATAAGCTAAACACTCATTACCTTCCCCTTTTATTTGTTTACACGGCCATCGCACGAAATCATCACAAAATTTACCTTCTGGAGGTGGAGGGGGAGAAACGCTGGGAGGAATTCCGTGTTCCTTGCCCTCCAAAACATACTGCTCTTTTCCTCTCTGGACAAGAACTCCGAATTTTGCTTTCTGCTCTGTCATAGTATTTTTATTCTTTTGAATTCCTGTCCTGTTTCTATTATCCTAATATCCACCGTGCCATCACCGTAATCCTTTGTGATGATTACCGGAACCATGCCGGCAGCAGAAGTGGGAAGGATTTTAAGATTGGACGGCAGAGCGCCTGGATACTCCCTCGCTATACTCTTATATATTCTATCAACCGTGCTATCAGCTAATCTTCTGAATGGATTTTCTTCTGCCACAAACGGATGAGATAAATCATCCCAATGCGCTAATCGTAATGTCATCTGGGGCTCCAAGCCGGCTTCTAATCTAAAAGAGGCTTGATAGATACGAAGAGTAAGCCAATCTAATATATCACCAAAACCCTTAAGTTCAACATTATATCCAGGCAGATATGATTTAGTTAAATCCCGTGATTTCAAATTAATAGTAACTAATGGCGAGACGGTCTGAAGTCTATCTAATAATTCATCCGCAAGAGCGGCCGCTACGCCTATTTCTAAATCTGATGCTTCATATACGAATTCAACCGGTCGCTCTATTCCAGCTTTTAATTTAGAAGATCTTGCCTCAGCAAAGATATATGACCAATCGGCGCCTGAAGACATCCCTGTTACTTTCACATTGTTTATATTCGTATGAGGCCCTCTATCGTAATACATCTCCAATGATGTCGCATCAGAATCAGAGACAGTAAAAATCTCCCCCTGTCTGTCTAATAAATATTGGAGGCTTTCTTCGGGCTGAAAATACATTCCGTAATATAGTGAAGCCTCAATAGGATAAAAGAAAAAACTCATATCATATTTATCGCAAACGGCAAGAAGAGCATCCCAAAGCGTATGCCTGCCAGGATTAAACAATAAAGGAAGGTAAGCTGCGCTTCGCCAATCTTCTAGTGGAACTAGTGAGCTGTTATCTCTGCTAAAATCTATGCCCGTCTTGCTTCTGGAATTCTCGCCTCCACACCATTTTTTAAAAATTTCAGTTGGCTCATCGGTATATCCTGGCTCAAGAAAAGAAGTTTCATTGGGCACGTATTGTTTAGTGAGATACCAGGGTAAGGATTTCGCTATAAAATTCGTAGTCGGCGGCTGTCCAGCTCTTTGCGAGTATCTATAAGAAGTAACGACACCCCTAAATACTATTTGGTCACCCCATTCAATTTCTATACGCTCAAGGTTTTTGGGGTCTTGCCATCCTATACAGGTGATTGAGCATGTATCTATGTCCATCCAGGTTTGCGTAACCTCCACAGATACAACATTTTCTAAATATTCAACCATTTTAAATTTTAATTTTTGCAACAGCCGGCTGAAGAAGCTTAGCTTCCACTAAGTCAAATATTTGTTTATATACGTCTATCAGGAGATCTCCTCCCACATCGCTCACTAATAAATCAAGCAAAAATTGATAGCTTCTTGCTTCCCGCTCATAGAGATACGCTAGCAGTGATAACGCAGGAGTAAGCTGACGGAATAAACTATAATCCTCCCTAAGAGCAAGAGTAAGAGCAATTACATCAGGACTGGAATATTTGATAAACGACGATATTCGGAGGGCTAAAGTTATTATATCAGGACTTTGCCTTGCTTCTCCCAACCAAAATGAGATTGGAAAACTGAGTTCTGATTGAATACTCGATACCGAAGAAAGACTATTTACAAGTGGTGTTTTAAATAAGAATCCAGTATCTAATTTAATCGGGTGGAGAAAGGGAGACACCTCGGCTTCGCTTTCGGAAAAGAATTTTATGCCCCGTGCAAGACAGAGAGGCTCTAGCGAGAATATGATTTTATTAGAATATAAAGGAATAGAAAATTTAAATTTATGTGCAAGGATTAGAGAAAATACTATAGCCGGAGAAATCCCCTCAACGGTTGATGAAAAACTAATCCTAAAGGGATATATAAATCCAAATGAAATTAAAGAAGGAAAATCTAAAAAGAGAAGCACGGAGGATAGTAGTTTTTCCTCGGAAGATGGTGAATGAATGATTTTTAAAAATGCGAGAGATTCTGCTCCCGCTTTTCTTAAATGAAGAGCAGCGGAAAGGGTCGGGGTATCTCCGTAGCTCTCCTTGATGATGGAGGCGTATAAAAGAGGAAAACAAATTTGGAAAGGATTCATTATCTCGTTTGTTTGAAATAAAGCCCGAAGCAAGCTTTTGTGTTCCGATGAAGGAGCATGCCTGCAGCTGAGAGCGATTTCCCGTCTGAGGATGCTTTCTAATTCTGATTTGATTCGCTCATCTAATAAAATTATTGTTGAATAGGAATAAACTTCCTCGGGTTGAAGAATTACGATTGGAACAAAATTAATATCGGAAATGCCTTTTAGAGCCCGACTTGCGTGATAGAACCACTGAATATCCACATCAAGTGCGGCTAACAAATAATAAACCTTTTTTGCAAGCTGCTCAAGAAATAGAGGATAATACCGTCGCCTTTTCCATCTGCTATGTCTCACGGACCCTCGCCTAATTTTAATCTAAGAACCAATCGCTGTGAATACTTATTGGTGTCAAAAATCTTCAGAGGTGATTTAAAAGTTCCCCTGAAAACCATTTCGTTACTTTTATTAAATAACCCAACTTCTTTTATGTCAAATGGAATATCATCCGTGAATTGGAAGGAAATATACGCTTGGTCATCTAAATGATAAAGCCGCACAGGATAAACTATTTGATTGTCTCCCTGCAAAGCTGTTTGATTGCGGGTGGCAGGAGCCGCTGAATCACCGAAAGCAATTTTGGTAATACCCTCGTTATCTAATCGGAGACATTCAGCTGCTTTTCTTGTAAAAGCATACGTAGCAAACATTCATTGTTAAGATATTTTAGCTTAAGCCAATCTATTATATTTATTTCAGCGATTATATTTAGAAGGAGGCGATCGAGATCCGAAAGGAAACTGTCATTATCTCCAATAACCTTATATCTGCTTCCATCCTTTTTGATTACTTCTCCAATTACACGAAAGCCGAAAGAAGCGGTGGCGGGCATATTTAGCCTTGTGTTGGAGAAACTTGCAATATTAGACTGAAAGAGCTATCGGCATCAAGATAGATGGTATCGAAGGTGCATCTCAGCAAGCATGTCGTTGTTCCGTTAGATGCGTTCATAGAGATAGCCGCTTCTGAGATTGCGTTTGAAGGCAAGTCATCATAAACCCACGTGCTGTTCCACTGCGCTATATATGAATTATTGACATTCTTGAATACCGACATGTTGCCGTCCTTGAAATTAGTCTCGTCACCCAAAAGATGTTCCTGCGTCTCATCAGCAGCGGTATCAGAATTTCCGACGCCTATACCCTTATAAGAATAGGCGCCTGCCATACCAGTCAGAAGCTTCGTGATATTTTCTTTTGCTGTATTTAGCAGTTTTATCGATTGGAGAGCCATTTCTTATTCTACTCCGTTTTTAAAAAAGACATCCCGCTTATCAGTATTTTAGCTCTTCAAAGACTAATTCGTATCTATACCAGTAAGGCTCCGAATGACACTTCCATGCGCTGTATCTGAAATCCATTATTACAGCGGTCATATTAGCTGGGTTACAAACATTCTTAATCGATAATAAGCCCGGCCAACCTGAAGCTCTACGTATATCTTGGATTGTTAGTATTCCCTCACAGTATCCCGCTACTCTTATTCTCCACCGCTCTCTTCCTACTCGCCAGTAGGAGGTAGTTCCGTCCAATAGAGTTGTAATTGCATTTGATAGAATTATTTGAGGATCGAAGCGAGATACATAGGTTAAATTAAGGGTTATTGTTTCTCCCTCATTTTCATTTGTGCATATGAAGGTAATAAGTGGCTCCATTTCTCAAGACTTTCCCTGATGCTGCTCTCTTTTTTTAGACGATCAATAGGAAGCCAAGGCAGAAGACAATCTCCGTCTTCATATTCTTTTAAATTCCACTTCTTGAAAAAATATATCCAGCTTCGTCCCATCTTCTCATTTGAAAATCTATGATTATGGTGATATTCCTCATCCGACCAATTATGTAAATGAAGCAACTGTGCATTGACACAGACAGCAAATTTCCAATCACTCGTCCATGCTTGCATAGCCAAATCCTCGTGCTCGCCTTCAATTATGTAATGCTCATCCCAGCGAAACTCATCAAAGAATTTGCGAGACCAAAAACCCTGATTAGGCACGAAATCAAATGGATAATAAAATACGAAGCCGTTTAAGGAAATTATTTTCTTCGGCCAGTGAATGGTCTTAGATAGAGTGCGTTTATTTTTTATGTTTATATCCCACGCATCTATTTGCAGAACACCATTATAGAACCAACCGAATGTAGCTGCTCCTATTTTATTTGAAAAGCTCATTACTGGCAGAGCACTCCAGATGCCTGGAAAAACCGCAATATCATCATCCAGCATTAGAAAGTAGGGTTCCGAAACCATTTCAATTAATCTATTCCGACAGGCTGCCAAGCCGTAATCGTAAGGAAAGCGAAATATCTCAGCATCAATAATTTGATTTGCTTCGAATACTATTCTTTTGTGAGGCTCCCAATATTCCTCAGGGCCGTCAAAAGCCACAAGCACCTCCTGCGTGCCAGCTGCTATTAGTGAATTTATACAATGAGCAAAGAGTTGAGGTCTCATAAAAGTTTTAACTATCGCAATCCGCTTCATTTCAACCTCCAGGCGACATACAATATTTACAAGGAATTTCGCCCTTTTCAAAACCCAACTGCTTTAAAATGTATAATTTTCGTTTCTCTCCTTCCCAAATCTCTGCTAGTGATTGTTTGAATAAATTACCCCATATCTGATTGAGTTCGTAGTTCATGCAACAAGAAATCACTCTTCCATCGGAGAGGACATGAAGCCATTCATACGGACGGCAGCAGAAATGTGGATTAAAAATATTTATATCTCGATATATCTGGAGTTTATTAGACCACTGCACGAGGCCTGCTCTGTCGTGAAAGGTGTTAAAGTATGCATGAACAGATTTAAAATGCTTCATATCCGCTTTCTTGATTAGCTCATATACGAAATTTATAAATTGCTCCCGTGAGAAAAGCTTGATACTTCCGTCTCTTGAGCCTCCAAATCCGACTATTCGTATTTCAGGAATTTTGCCATCCGCTAATTTCAAAAATTCTATTGTCCGATTTAATATCCGCTTGAAGTTCCGATTCGCCAATTGTTTGTAGGTCTCCTCGCTGATGCCAAGCAAGGAAATAATGAATCGCACATTCTTATGCTCTGAAAGGACGTCTATGAGTTCTCTATAATATCCTGCATCCCTTGCGCTCATTGCAGTGGAAATTTCGAGTAAAGTGTTAGGAAAAAATTCATGAATAATCGGAATTCGCTCTATGAGATATTTATCATATATCGGATCGGACATTAAATAAGGACAGAATAAAAGTGGATTCTTAGCATAATCGTATATGCTCTCAAGAATAGAGCGGAATCGTGAGATTGACATTGTCAGTTTCAGCTTAGCAACTGGAGACTGCGAATAAGGACAAATCTCACATTTACCATCACAGAGAGACGAACCTTGTATTTGAATATATTTTATTATACTCTTCATACGCTTTTCTAACGTTTCAATTCAATAAATAATAGCAATCGGAATGACTCGAAGTATATGATGGTTG
>Ga0190308_1000239_pt1 | contig 18404 bp, 15 predicted proteins | sample 48700756_MG_FD_165050 | JGI IMG/M metagenome (GOLD analysis project Ga0190308, IMG submission 165050) | Hydrothermal vent sediment bacterial communities from Southern Trench, Guaymas Basin, Mexico - 4870-07-5-6_MG | ecosystem: Environmental > Aquatic > Marine > Hydrothermal vents > Sediment ...
CACAAATCCCCACATCGGTATGTACTCTGCACGGTTATACAAGGCGGATTTCACCTCCTGAAAGAATATCCCACTATGGCCAAAACTAATGTTACGGTCAAGTACTAACACCTTCTTTGCACCCTTAAGTGCATTAACCACATCTTCAGCAGGAAACGGCCTAAACACCCGTATCTTCACTAACCCAACCGGATAGCCCTTTCCCTGTAGCTCATCCACTATCACCCGCGTTGTACCTGTAATATCGCCAGCTGTCACCACCCGTATATCGGTACCTTCGGTTTTGTACTCCTCTATCAACCCATACCTGCGACCAAAATACTGGTAAAACTCGTCATCCACTTCCTTTATCACATGTTTCGCATCCTCCATAGCTTTCTGTATCTGATAGCGTAGCTCAAAGTACCAGTCAGGTCCCGTGAGCCCACCGAATGCGGCTGGGTTGTCGGGATCCAAGTAATATTTTGGCTGATACGGTGGTAAGAACTTATCCACAAGCTCCTGATCAGGTATCTCCACAGGTTCTGACGTATGTGATAACACAAATGCGGCCAACACTATCATGCTGGGTAATAACACCTTTTCTGACACCTTATACGCCTGTATCACCGTATCCAGCACCTCCTGGTTGCTTTCAGCATAAAACTGCATTATACCGGTATCACGTTGTGCTAAGCTATCGTTCTGTTCGGTCCATATCGACCATGGTGGCGCCATGGCGCGGTTGATGTTACCCAGCACGATCGGTAACCTCGCACCTACTGCCCAGTGTATCACCTCATGCATATACGCTAACCCCTGTGCCGAAGTTGCGGTAAATGCACGTACACCAGCGGCTGATGCACCTACAACTGCGGCGAGTGCGGAATGTTCGGACTCCACCTTTATGAACGTAGCATCCAGCTCACCGGTTGCACACATATCGGCGAGCAACTCCACCACCTCCGTCTGTGGTGTGATAGGGTATGCAGCTATAACTTTCACACGTGCAAGCTTCACCCCATACGAAAGAGCGTGGTTGCCCATCAAAAGTTCAACAGTAGCCATCCTTCTAAGATAAGGGTTTTAAATTAACGTCAAGGATATCTGTTATTTACAGGTTAACTTCGGGATAAAGCTTACTCTTCTAAAACTCGGGGTTGAACGATACATACCAATAAGGTGCAGAGTAGCTGGCCAAATCCGTATGCCATGCACATGTAACCTGTAACACAAAATAGCCAAGGTTCATCCTTACCCCTGTACCGAAACCCAGCTTCAGATCCTTTAACCTACCAGCCTCGTACAACCTAAGTTCACGCAGGTTATTGGTTGCAAACCCCATATCAACAAATATCCCTCCCCTTATGTTACGCAGGTACAGAGGTAACGGGAACGCTATCTTGAGGTTATCGATGAACGGATATCGTAACTCAGTATTCCATATACCAATATGGTAACCACTGAACTCACCATAGTCGTAACCACGTAGATCGTCTGCCCCCCCAACCCACAACGGCGTATAATGGTATAGCTGGCGACTGAGCAATCCCGCAAATATAAACCTATTCGCCCAAGTATAGCGTGCAGTCAACCTCGTGTAGTGTCGATAGTCCAGCTCATAGTACGTCGCGGATGCCACCCTTGGCTGTATAGGTATTACATGTTCCAACGATAACGATGCACGTGTACCAATTGCCGGCCCGGTACTCCTCCATAGTGCATTATCGATCACGTATGAGGTACGTATATCCAGCAGATCGTAGTACTGAGTATAGGTGTTGGCAAGATACATCTCTTCCTTAACATCAACAAACCCTAACCATAAGTCAACCCTATGAAACCTATCTATCGGATACGAAAATGCATTACTTATCTCTAACATCCGTAAGTATGCCCAACACCCATACCTGTAGTTGTAGTAATAACCGCCAACCTTCGAGAAATAGAATAGCCAATCCCATCGCTTGGGTAGATACCAGTAGATAAACAATATGTTGGAGTTGGTGAGATCGCTGGGATTGTCCAGATCCACATAAAACCTGTGATTACCCAATATATCTGAAAATGCGAGGCTCAACCTCGTGTATATGCCACCATAACTTGAATACTCAACTTTACCAAACACCCAGTCAGGTGCAAGCTCAAACCCCATCGCACGTGTCTTAAAGGGTACAAACTTCATAGGTACCGCATGCACGTGCTCTACTTCGGGTGGTGTATATTGTGAACCTAACTGGTTAAGCGGTTCTTTCACTATAAATATGTCCCATCCACCATTATTATACACACTCATTGCAAGGTATTTGCCGTCCGGTGTTACTGTTGGCGAGTATATGCCACCCATGATTTCCAGCTTATGATATAGCTTTTCTCTGCCAATATCCCAAACATATAGATCGTAGCTACCTTCCCAGTCCGCCACAAACATTATCTTATCACCCACCACCATGGGGTATCGCATATAGGTTGCCCTATATGGCATGATACTATAGATGTGGCCATCACATAGGTTAAGCATATAAAGCCCATAGACCCCATAATACCAAACCGTATCCTTTCTGTTCTGTCTATCAGATACGAAGACTATGGTGCTGCTATCCATCCACCATGGATCTTTATCATCATATATATCATCGGTGAGCTTCCTTATCTCATTGGTGGCGATATCCACAATGTAAAGATCAGCTTGCCCATCCTTCGTCCCCCTAAACACTATGTATTTACCATCTGGTGAATACTTTGGCTTATACACTGCATCGAGGTGCGGCTTTATCGTATGCCTGATCTTACCGTGCTCAACATCATATATGTAAAGTACATCTTCTTCGCCCTTCTTGGCTACGAAGACCACCTCACGTCGCTGTGGATGCCAATCGATACCACCCCATGCCAGGTGTAGCGATTCGAACATTTCACTCTGACCACCGGTGATCAACTTCTTCCGTATTTTACCAGTAAACGTAGATGCCAAATATATCGCATCATATCCATCACGATCTGATATATAGACCAGCTCCTTACCATCCGGTGATATGGCAGGTGCTATATTGAACACATAATCGGTATGTTTTGTCACCATGATCGCAGCCTCTGGTATCCTACGCTTTTGTGCCCATAACGACCAGTACTTCCTACGCAAGAAGTCACGCCACATTAGGTTAAGCTCATCCAACGACACATGTAATACCTTTTCTATGCCACCCTTCAGGCCCTGCCTTAGGTTCATGGAATAGAATATTTCGCCAATCTTTTTCTCCCCGTATGTCTGTGCAATAAAGTGGATTATGGATTGACCCTCTTTGTACATGAGGTATGTACCTTCGATGAGATCCATATCCTGTATGGATACCAACTTATCGTTAAACAGTGCATCCCCAATTATCATCTGTGTTTCGACATCCCAACCCAATGAGAAATACTCAGCCATACCTTCGATATACCATAACGGTATGTTGTAGATTGTGGTTTTGGGTATCAGTGCAGATAACCCTCTACCATACAGGATATCGTATTGGAATGCGTGTACAAGCTCATGCACCAGCACGTGCCTAAAATCCTCATATGAACCATTAAATGGTACCACTATACGGTTTTTGAACATCTCCGTGAACCCACCCACTGACTCCTCTATCAGGTACGGTATCACATTTGTACCTTCGAAATCTATATACGATGTGTACAGTATAACGGGTACCTTTCTCGATAGCTTATGTGCAAGCGCTTCCGCAATACGGTTTTGTGCACCCTCCAACACATACGCAGCAAACCGGGCTAACTTTTCGCCACCCTTGTAATAGTATATGTCGAAATGTTTAGTCTCCATGATATGCCAATCATACTGCCTATACTGTATCTTGTTCTGTCCAAACTGCCATTGTGCTAATAGTACGATCAACCAAATCATTTTATGCTCCTGACCCAAAACCCCACCGCCATACCTAATGCAAACGCTATCACCAATATCAACACCAGCAACCGTCCACGTACCACATGTAGGCTTTTACCTTTGAGTATAGCGAATAATGCCAAGATATACGCTAATCCATTGAGAAACCATACCACTGGTAAGCTTATGACACGTGCAAGATGGTGCCCTATACCGGGTATGAGGTTTACCAATCCAACAAAAAACGTAAATAGCTGGCTGAATACCGACACTATCAGTACACCCAACGCTATCAACCACTTATGCCAATGTAATCGCCACCCCAGTATCACAATTATCGCAACCGCTATGATACCGGCTATCAACACCTTATACCTGCGACGCCAGAAGCCTGGCTGTATCGTGAATTGCTCAAGTTCCTCAATATATTCCTTACCAGCGCACACTTCTGAGCCTGACATTTGGCTTACCCAGTAAGTTTTGTAGCTTTTTGATCAACTTATCATCCGGTGATACCAACATCTTACGTGGCCGTAACGTGTATAGGGTTTCACCATTTTTGACAAAGTTGAGCCTCACCTCAGTCACACCTGAACTCCCCATAAGTAATTGATGTAACTTATTTAGGTCCTCCTCCGTGGTTGTTACAATGTTGAGGTATAGGTCGATCCAACTTGTCAACCGCTTCCTTGCCTCTTGTAGTGATACTATTTTATCAGCTATTATACGGGGTGACTCTTCTCCCTCTTGGTGTGTAACTTTACCCTTTACGAGTAATTCGTCACCATTGGTTATCTCCTTTTCACTAAACAGGTCCGGAAACACGGTAACCTCAACCTTACCCGTAAGATCTTCGAGTTCAACAAACGCCATCTTCTGTCCCCTTTTGTTTTTGATAACCTTAACTCGTGTAACAATCCCCGCTATGCTTACGGGTTCGGCCTCCCCATAATGATGGAGCTCTGCTATAGTGGTTGTGGTGAATGCATCGATCACATCCTCGTACTTGGTTAATGGGTGACCCGAAAGGTAAAACCCCAGTGCCTCACGTTCCATCGAAAGTACTGAGGCACTTTCACTATCGTCTGTCTTCTCATCCATTATCGTGCCACTAAATAGTGACAGCTGTTGTGATGCCTTATTCTCCAGCACCTGCAACAACCTGTAGCGGTCGGGGTTGAGGTTATCGAAGCTACCCGCTTTTATGAGATTCTCCATCGCCTTTTTATTTATGTTTTTGACGTCCCTACGTTGCATAAAGTCGTTGAAGCTACTGAATTTACCCCTTTTACGCTCTTTGACAATGCTATCAATGGCCTTTTTGCCAACATTTTTGATCGCCCCCAACCCAAACCTTATCTTACCATCGACTGGCTTAAACTCATAGTCGCTTTCGTTTATATCAGGTGGCAATATCTCAATCCCCATACGTCGGCACTCACTTAGAAGTAGCCTGATCCTATCGGTATCATTCATCTCGCTGGTAAGTAAAGCTGCCATAAACTCTACGGGATGGTTTGCCTTCAAATATGCGGTCCAGTATGCTATAAGTGCGTAACCAGCAGAGTGTGACTTATTGAACCCATATCCAGCAAATGGCTCCATATACTCAAATATTTTACGTGCAGTCGCTTCATCTACACCTTTCTTCTTTGCACCTTCGACAAATTTCTCCTCCATCTTACGCATAATCTCTTTCTCTTTTTTACCCATAGCACGTCGCAAGAGGTCAGCCTCACTGAGTGAGAACCCCGCCACCTGGTGTGCTATTTGTATCACCTGCTCCTGATACAGTATCACACCATAAGTCTCTTTGAGTATGGGTTCGAGCATCGGATGTAGATAAGTTACAGGTTCTTCGCCTCGTTTACGTTTGATGAAGGTTTCCTTCTGTTCCATAGGGCCAGGCCTGTATAACGCAAGTACAGCCATAATGTCTTTGAAATTTGTTGGCTTCAATCGCTTCAATATGCTACGCATACCTTCACTTTCCAACTGGAATACACCCACTGTCTCACCACGTTGCAGTAACCTGAACGTCTTGCTATCATTAAGCGGTATCTCATCTATCTCGATGCCCCTCTCCTTGAGGTATTGTTTGGTCTTCTCGATCACTGTCAACGTACGTAACCCCAGTATGTCTATTTTCAATAAACCTATCTTTTCGAGCGATTTCATGGAATACTGTGTCATTATGTTGCCATCGGGTGCCTTGTACAGTGGAACGAACTCCGTCAACTCCTTGGGGGTTATAACGATACCGGCTGCATGTGTTGATACGTGACGTGCCACCCCTTCCAACCGTTTGGCGATCTCCATCATCCGCTTATATTCATCTTTGGAAGCTATCAACTTACGTAACTCCTTATCCTCAAGCGCCTGTTCGAGTGACATGCCCATCGGTATCTTCTTAGCGATCCTATCAACCTCACCATAAGGTATACGCAATATGCGACCTACATCACGTACAACTGCACGTGATGCCATTGTACCAAACGTTATTATCTGTGCAACGTTATTTTTACCATATTTCTCCTCAACATGTGCAATAATCTTATCTCGCTGTTCGTCACCAAAATCTATATCCACATCGGGTAACGACACTCGTGATGGGTTAAGGAAGCGTTCAAATAACAGATTATACTTGAGTGGATCTATCTCCGTAACACCCAACACATACAGTGTGAGGCTACCAACAGCCGACCCGCGACCCGGGCCAACCGGTACACCCATAGCTTTGGCTGATTGCACAATATCGTTTATTATAAGGAAGTAACTGGCGAAGTTGAGCTTATTTATCACACTGAGCTCATACTTGAGCCGCTCCTCAGCCTTCTTGTTACCGGTTGGGTAGCGACGTCGAAATCCTTCCCACGCAAGGTGTTCAAGGTATGCAGATGGTGTGTCGAACCCCTCCGGTAGCTCGCAACTCGGTAGGTGTGCATTCACAGGGTCAAGCTCTATGAGTAGGTTACACTGCTCGGCAATCTTAAGCGTATTTTCGATAGCTTCAGGGTGATCGGAGAACAAACCCACCATCTCATCCGGTGACTTAAAGTAGATCTCCTCACTTTCCATACGGAAGCGGTCAGCCTCATCTATGTAGGTGTTCGTCTGTATGGCGAGTAGCGCATCGTGTGCCTCTTTATCTGTACGATCGATAAAGTGTACATCATTTGTTGCAACGATAGGTATACCTAAGTCACGACTTAGTTTGACCAACCCCGCATTAACGATATCGTTCTCCTTGAACCCAAGTCGCATCATCTCGAGATAAAACCGGTCGGGGCCAAAGATTTCAAGATATTCCTTTGCCACTTTATATGCGGTCTCGTAATCGTTACGCAGTAGATGATACGGGATTTCACCCTTGAGGCAACCTGACATCACTATCAAGCCCTCACTGTACTTTTTGAGTGTCTCCTTATCTATGCGTGGTTTATAATAGAAACCCTCAAGGTAGGCGAGGCTGGTCAGCTTCATCAAGTTCTTGTAACCACGTTCGTTCATCGCCAACACTGTAAGGTGGAAGTTCGATACCCCACCCACTGTTTTCTTATCTCGCATGGAGGTAGGTGCTACGTAGAACTCTTCACCTATTATTGGTTTGAGCCCCGCTTTCATCATGGCGTCATAGAATTCAATCACACCGAACATATTACCGTGATCAGTGATAGCGATTGCACGATATTTATAGTCGATGGCTTTCTCGATCAACCTATCAATACGACATACACCATCCAATAAACTATAATCAGTATGCACGTGTAAATGTACGAATTTATCCATTAGCTATTAAATGTTACCCGAAAATTTCTACCCATCAATAGAAGATAGACTGCTTGACTGATGGATTTTGTCTATTATTTTTATGAAAACATACAGGCGGGAGTAGCTCAGTGGTAGAGCACAACCTTGCCAAGGTTGGGGTCGCGGGTTCAAATCCCGTCTCCCGCTTGGGCGAGTGGTGGAAGTGGTATACACGACGGACTTAAAATCCGTCGCCCCATTTGGGGCTTGTGGGTTCGAGTCCCACCTCGCCCAGCTTCCTTGAGATCCAGTTGCACAGTATGGGTGAAAAGGGTTTTATTGATAGGGTTCGTATTTGGGTAGAAGGTGGTCATGGTGGCGATGGTTGTATAAGCTTTAGACGTGAGAAGTACGTACCACGTGGTGGACCCGACGGTGGTAACGGTGGTGATGGTGGTGACGTTATCCTGGAAGTAGACCCCAACCTCAACACACTTATTGATTATGTGTTCAAACGTCACTTCAAAGCTGGCCGTGGTGCACACGGTAAAGGTAAGAACCAAACAGGTCGTAAAGGTGAAGATATCATACTGAAGGTACCACCCGGTACGTTGGTCTACGAGGATGGTAAGTTGCTGGGTGAGCTGCTGACACCTGGCGATCGGTTGGTGGTTGCACGTGGTGGTAAAGGTGGACGTGGCAATGCAGCGTTCAGATCATCCACCAACCAAGCCCCGAGAGTAGCAGAAAAGGGGCAACCAGGTGAAAAGAAATCGCTCATACTGGAGCTGAAGTTACTCGCAGATATTGGGCTTGTGGGGTACCCAAATGCAGGTAAATCCACTCTGTTGCGTAGGTTGACGGATGCACGTCCGAAAGTGGCTGCATATCCGTTCACTACACTAACACCTATACTTGGTACACTCATAGGGACCAACCGTCACATAGTTATTGCTGATATACCTGGTATCATTGATGGTGCACATATGGGTAAAGGCTTGGGGATAGAGTTCCTACGTCATATCGAACGTACACGCCTGTTACTTTATGTGCTCGATATTACCCAGGACCCTGTGAACCAGTTTACCGCCTTACAGGATGAGTTACGTGAGTACAATCCGTTGCTACTGCAGAAACCATATATTATTGCGATAAACAAAATCGATCTCGTACCCGACTATGACACACTTAAGGAGCAGTTCCCCAAGGCGCACTTCATATCGGCACTCAAGGGGATAGGTATCGATGAGTTACGTGCTACAATAATGCGGCTGTTTGATGCCTGACCCCATTTATACGATAGGTTATGGTAACTACAAGGTTGGCAAATTCCTGTATATTTTGAAGCTACATCATATACAGGCGATAGTTGATGTGCGGTCATTCCCTACATCTAAAAACCCTGATTTCAAGAAGGAGAATATCGCACGCCATCTCCTCTGTGCGGATATACAATACTATCATATACCTGAACTTGGTGGCTATCGTAAAGGTGGTTACGAAAAATATATGGAGACGGAAGCGTTTAAGTTGGGTATATCGAAGTTACTCAACATAGCACGTGATCACCGTGTAGCTATAATGTGCCTGGAACCACATCCTAAGTATTGTCACCGTAGGTTTATCAGCCGCTACCTTGAACAGCTTGGCCATCGTGTGTTACATATAACGTGAGAAAGGTTGACCATCTTCCATAGGCTGTATTTTAATAATGAAATGCCAACTATTAACCAATTAATAAGGCACGGTAGGAAGCCAAAGAAACGTAAGTCTAAGGCACCGGCGTTGGAAGGGTCACCCCAAAAGCGTGGTGTATGCCTACGTGTTTATGTAGTGAACCCCAAGAAACCCAACTCCGCCATGCGTAAGGTGGCACGTGTACGGCTGTCTAATGGTAGGGAGGTCATCGCTTATATACCGGGTGAGGGGCACAATCTACAGGAGTACTCCAACGTACTTGTACGTGGTGGTCGTGTCAAGGATTTGCCAGGTGTGAGGTATCACATAGTTCGTGGTGTATATGATGCAGCTGGTGTCGAAGGTAGAAAGAAGAGCCGTTCAAAGTATGGTACCAAGAAACCCAAAGAGGAGAAATGAGGCGCAAACGTGCGGAACCACGTGAGATACCACCTGATCCCAAATACGGTAGCGTGTTGGTACAGAAGTTGATCAATTGCGTAATGTGGGACGGTAAGAAACGGTTAGCTGAAAAGATCGTCTATAAGGCGTTTGAACTCATCGAGAAACGTACTAACCAAAACGCACTCACTGTGTTTGAAACCGCACTCGAAAATGTGAAACCCATCATGGAGGTAAGGCCACGTCGTGTGGGAGGTGCCACATATCAGGTGCCGGTGCCTGTGCCACCGCGACGCCGTGTATCACTTGCAATAAGGTGGATCATTCAAGCTGCACGTGCAAGGAAAGGTGCCCCCATGTATCAGAAGCTGGCCGAAGAGCTGATATTGGCCAGCCGCAAGGAGGGTGCCGCCTACAAGAAGAAGGAAGATACCCACAGGATGGCAGAAGCCAACAAGGCTTTTGCCCACTTTAGATGATCGATCTTCGTAACATCCGCAACATTAGCATTATTGCGCACATAGATGCAGGTAAGACGACAACCACTGAACGTATCTTATACTATACCGGTAAGATACAGAGGATGGGTGATGTCGACGAAGGTACTGCCACCATGGACTATTGGGAGCAGGAGCGTGAACGTGGTATAACAATAATTGCAGCCACCACCACATGTTATTGGCGTGATACACGGATAAATATTGTTGATACACCTGGACATGTGGATTTCACTGCAGAGGTGGAGAAGTCGTTAATGGTGATCGATGGTGCTGTGGTCATCTTCAGTGCAGTTGAAGGGGTTGAGTCACAATCCGAAACCGTTTGGTATCAAGCTGATCGTCACAACCTGCCACGTTTGATCTATATCAACAAACTCGATCGCATAGGTGCAGATTACGAATCCGTTATAAAGATGATGGAGGAACGTCTCAATATCGTAGCATTACCACTACAGTTACCAATAGGTAAAGAGGCTGAATTTCATGGTGTGATCGACCTCGTATCCGAACGTGCACTTATCTGGCAGCTGGGTACTGATGGTTCGCATTATGATGTAACAGATATACCGGAACCGCTTATCTCCGAGAGCAAGGTGGCACACGAAGAGTTGATCGAAAAGTTGGCCGATCTCGATGATGAGTTTGCTGAAATATACCTCGAAAAGGGTGAAATATCACCAACCCACATCAAACATGCCATCCGACGTGTAACCCTATCCACAAAGGCGTTCCCGGTATATCTTGGTGCATCGTTACGTAATGTGGGGGTACAACCATTACTCGACGGTATAGTCGACTATCTGCCGTCGCCGGTTGAACGTCCCCCGATAAAGGGTGTATCGATCAAAACCCACAAGGAGGTAGAACGTGCACCCAACCCCGAAAGCGCATTTCTGGGTAAAGTGTTCAAGATACAGGCTACCCCACACGGTGATCTCGGTTACCTGAGGATTTATGCGGGTAAGTTAAAAAAGGGTGATGTGGTGCTAAACACCACACGTAACGTGAAGGAAAGGATCTCACAGATATTTCTACTGCATGCGAATGAACGTACACCTGTAAAGGTAGCACATGCAGGTGAAATAGTGGGGATAATGGGTATCAAGGCCACCCGTACAGGGGATACACTTGCGGCACCATCCAGCCCCATCGTGTTGGGTAGTATGAAGTTTCCTGACCCTGTCATCTACGTAAGTATAGAGCCCAAGACGATGGCTGAAGAGGATAAACTCGAGTCCGTACTCGAAAGGTTGGTACATGAGGATCCAACCCTTAGGGTACGGCTGGATGAGGAGACTGGCCAACGTTTGCTCGAAGGTATGGGTGAGCTACACCTTGAGGTGATCATCGAGCGTTTACGACGTGAGTTTAAGCTCGACGTACGTACTGGTAAGCCACAGGTAGCGTATCGTGAGACTATCACTGAAACCGGTACAGGTGAAGCTAAGGTTGATCGCGATGTCGGTGGTAAACACCACTACGCATATGTGAAGCTGCAGGTGGAGCCACTACCACGTGGCGAATACTTTGCATTTGTGAACCAAGTACCTGATATACCTGCAACCCTTTTAAATGCAATCGAACGTGGTATACGTGAAAATATGGGAGTGGGCCCGCTTGCCGGTTATCCGGTTATCGATGTAAAAGCTACACTGATGGGGGTTGATATACATCCAACGGATTCGACTGAACTTGCCTTCACTGAGGCGAGTGCATTCGCATTCAGGAAAGCACTGAGTAGCGCAAAACCGATCCTGCTTGAACCCATCATGAAGCTCGAAATAATTATACCTATGGAATATCTTGGTGTGATATTGGATGACCTCAATGCACGCGATGGTAAAATAAAAGTGATGGAAAATCGTGGCTCCCGCTATGTGGTTGTAGCGACATGCCCGTTACGTAAGCTGTTTGGCTACGCGACAACTATAAGGTCGCTAACCCAGGGTAGAGGAATCTACATGATGGAGTTTGAAACGTACGAACCACTAACCGAAAGCATACCGGGGTTAACAACTACATAGTTGACAAATACGGCTATACCACAATTTTCTAAGATGTGGCACAATTATCTGAAGGAGTATTTTGAAGCTTCACATAACTTACAATTGCAGTTCATACGTGAGAATATAGAGCTACTGCAAAAAGTAATAGACATGACGATCGCTACACTCGAAAATGGTAACAAAATATTGGTCGCAGGTAATGGCGGGTCGGCAGCTGATGCACAACATTTTGTAGCTGAGCTCGTGGGTAGGTTCATGAAAGATAGGCGTGGCCTACCAGCAGTGGCACTCACTACAAATACGTCTACACTTACTGCACTGGCTAACGACTATGGGTATGAGCAGGTTTTTGCTCATCAAGTGGAATCGTTTGGCAAAGAGGGCGATTTACTATATTTGATATCCACGTCGGGTAATTCACCTAATTTATTGGAAGCGGCACAGGTTGCCCGAAAAATGGGTATCAAAACCGTAGCGTTATTAGGTAAAGGTGGTGGCAAGCTAAAGCATGTTGTTGATATAGCACTTATTGTGCCATCAAATTGTACACCCCACATACAGGAGTGTCACGTTGTTATCTACCATAGTATAGCAGGTGCTGTGGAACGCCATTTCTTTGGTGATGATAATTAGTGACAGGAATGTTCTTGTGAAATTAGTTCATCAGTTGAGGGCCACAGGTAACCGTATTGTGTTTACAAACGGATGTTTTGATATACTTCATAAGGGGCATGTGGAGTACCTGAGGCAGGCCAAACATTATGGTGATGTCTTAATCGTAGGTATTAATTCTGACACCTCCGTACGTAAGATCAAAGGTGAAGACCGACCAGTGATGCCACTCGAATCGCGGTTGGCGGTCGTTGATGCGTTAAAATTTGTCGATATTGTCGTACCGTTCGATGAATATACGCCAGTGGAGTTGATCAAACTCATAAAGCCTGATATACATGTGAAGGGTGGCGATTATCAAGAGGATGAACTACCAGAAACACCGATCGTGAAACAACTTGGTGGTAAAGTTGTTATCGTTCCATTAGTTGAGGGATATTCAACAACATCGATTATTGAAAAGATTCGGAGGTCTCATGGTGTTAATTGTGGGTGATGTGATGCTTGATAGGTTTGTCTTCGGTACGGTTGACCGTATCAATCCTGAAGCTCCCGTACCTATTTTGGAAGTGAGTGAAGTATCACATAACTTAGGTGGTGCAGGTAATGTTGCCATGAACCTCATCACTCTACATGAGGAGGTTACACTTGTAGGCATCGTAGGTGATGACGATGATGGTAAATTGGTTCAAACCCTATGTGAACGTGTTGGGATAAATTTTATCCCATTGGCTAAGGATCGTATCACCACACTTAAGGAACGCTATGTGGCACTACCGTACAGACAGCAACTGTTGCGAGTGGATCGTGAATTACGTCTACCGGTAGAAGATAAATATTGGGATGCTACATTCTCCAAGATTAAGGGGTTACAACCTGAGTACGTAATTGTTTCAGATTACGCTAAGGGTGTTATCACACCGTATGGGATGCGAAAACTGCGTACACTGGATGTACCGTTGTTTGTTGATCCGAAGCCCCAGAATATCGAACTTTATAGGGATAGTTTCCTTGTGAAGCCAAACCTCAGAGAACTACGTATTATATTGAATAGACCAGTGGCGAATGATGATCATGCGGTAGAAGAGGCTGGCCGTATGCTGTATGATAGATTGCGAGCAAATCTTGTCATCACACGCAGTGAGAAGGGTGCCACCTTAATAAGCAAGGACGGTATTGTACACGTACCGGCTGAACGTCGTGAGGTGTACGATGTGACGGGTGCTGGTGATACGTTTATTGCTGCATTGGTATGGGGTTATAAGAGGACGGGCAACCTGATAGAAGCTGTACGGCTCGCCAATAAAGCTGCCGGTATAGCGGTGTCAAAGTTGGGTGTAGCTACAGTGACTGTGGATGAGGTGTTAGGTTAATATGTTTAAAAAAATATTGATACTGTCGTTACCGGGTATCGGTGACACACTGATGGCTACACCTATGATGAAATATTTACGTGAGAGTTTCACACGGGCGACGATTGATGCGCTCACAATGCAGAGAGGTAGCTACGAAGTGCTTAAGGTTAACCCTCATATTGATACTGTGTTCTATTTTCCTTTCCTTAAAAAGGGGGTACGTGCATCTCTTAGCTATATATTGAGGGAAATAAGGCCACGCGGGTATGATCTATCGATTACCATATATCCATCATACCCCAAACATTACCATGTGGTTGCATACCTATGTGGTGCCAAAATGCGTATCGCAAATGGGTTCGAATCCGGTTATGTAAAGGAACTACACTTATTGAATACACATTTGGTGCAGATGAAACTAACCGACCACAATGTCGTAAACAATCTGCGACTATTGACTCCACTTGGTATACGGTGCAACCCAGATGACGTGAAGCTCGAACTTACCATACCTACAGATATTATGGATTGGGCTAATGATTTCTGGCATAGTATGAATCTATCCGATAAGGCTGTTTACTTCCATAATGGGTCGTCAAAAATTAAAAAAGGTACAGAGAAGAAAATATTGCCATGGTGGTGGGTTAGAAAGCTTCTACATAGATTGTTGGAGGAGGGTTATAATGTATTGTTTAACTTAGGGCCTGAGGAACAGTGGCAACGTGAGATGCTTGAATGTGACTTCAAAGCTGAACTCGGTAAACGCATTTGGCCAATCTCTGGGTTATCTATATTGCAGGTGGCGGCACTCATAAAACGTGCTGGGTTGCTGATAGCGAACGATTCAGGGATTATGCATCTGGGAGCTGCATTAAATGTACGGGTGATAGGGTTGTTCGGTGTAACTGCTACATACCAAGTGGCACCATGGACAGCGAATGCATGTACCGTGACGAGTGATCTGCCATGTGCACCATGTTATACTGATTATGCGAAGCGCGAATTTCGGTGCTCAAACCCTAAATATAACCCCAGCAACCCAACATTCCCCTGTATGGAGGCCATTTCTATTGAAAAGGTTATGGAATGTTTGACGAAATTGACCTAAACAAAGTACACCGTTACTCCATAAAGCACCGTAAGAGCAAGGAGTCTATAGATAATTTTCCTGAAATTATCGAAAAGACGAAAGTTTTATCATTGATAAAGTCGTTCCCCAATGTGTTGAAAGTTAAGGAGTTTCTTGAGCTGATAAATATTATCAGGAATGCGAAGAAGAGCGGTAAACCATTAATAATTGGGTTCGGGGCACATATTATAAAAACGGGGTGTTCACAGTATTTTATCAACCTCATACGAAAAGGGATAGTCGATTGTATGGTGACCAATGGTGCATCACCCATACATGATGTTGAAATTGCGCTCATCGGTAAGACGAGCGAATATGTGGACGAAGCGCTACCCCGAGGTGAATTTGGGTTTGCACGTGAACCCATCCAACACATAGCGAAGGCATTAAATATAGGTTCAGAGTTGGGGCTCGGCTATGGTGAGGCGATCGGACGTTACGTAGCGGATAATCTGCAGATATTTACATATCATGAATACTCCATCTTTTATGCTGCTTATGTAGCGAAGGTACCGCTCACTGTGCATTCAGCTATAGGGACGGAGATAATATTCCAGCATCCTGAAATAGAAGGTAAGGTGGTGGGTGAGCTAAGTACAAGGGATTTCCGTATATTTGCGAATAAACTGTTGAGCTTGGGTGATGGCGGTGTGTTTGTAAATTTTGGTTCCGCAGTCATAGTGCCAGAAGTATTCCTGAAAGCACTGTCTATTGCTAAGAATTTGGCCCAAATACGTAACTATTACACTGCGAACTTCGATATGTATTACCACTATCGACCAGCCGTAAACATTATCAAAAGGCCCACCCAGGATAGTGGTAAGGGGTTCTACTTCATAGGGCATCACGAAATAATGGTACCATTGTTTTACTATGCTGTAGTGGAAGCTCTGTGTGATGAAGGTTAGTGGCATAGTGTTCGACCTGTGGCATACGTTGATGACATACGGGGCTAATAGTGTTGAACGGTTGATGAACTTACGGGTTACTCGTATCAGAAAGCTATTCAATAACAAGTATACGGAAGAGTCGATCTACGATACGTTGAAAGCAGCCGAACACGAAGCCGAAACCGAACGTTCAGCAACCAACCGTGAAGTCGATTCGTGGGAGATTGCCAAGCTCATCGTGCAGCGGTTACCTGGGTTGATGCCCACACGTGAGATGTTGTTAGCTATACAAAAGATATACGATGATACGTTATTAGAGGTGCCAATGCTACTCTTACCCAATACCAAAGAAACGTTGGAACAACTAAAAAATAGCAACTACGTGCTCGCTATATTGAGTAATACATCGCATGGCTATATTTTGCGCAAAATAATGGATAGGTTCGGTATATTGCACATGTTTAAGGTGACACTGTTTTCGGATGAATTCGGTAGACGTAAACCGGATCCCAGCTTTTATCAACGGTTATTTGATGTACTGGCGATACCGCCGGGTGAGTTGCTGTTTGTGGGTGATAACTGGCAGACAGACATAGTAGGTGCACAGTCTGTAGGTATGCAGACTTTATACTATAGGCATCCATGGATTGAGAAGTACTCACCCCCTACATCGGACGAACCGCCACAGATTACTGATATTAGGGGAATATTGCAATTCCTACGTATGTTATAGTGTGTCACACCGGTGAAGCAATATTATGTCTGTCCAGCTGTTATGGTACTTCAACATCCTGTGTGGAGGGGCAGCTTCGTACCAGAAGTAGTGACTGGTGCGGTTCACACGTAAGCGAATTTTGATACCCTTCTTAACCCCGTACGATAGGGTTACAGGTTCGGTATCACATACCTCGATACTTACGGGTACAAACCGTGCCGCATATATGCTCATCAGATAGAAGCGTGCTTTATAACCGGTGTAATAAGGTATGGTACGTAATAGGTGGTAGATCTCCTCGTTATCATATATGGGACGCCCTATGTGGAGGGTACGTTCACGTGAGCCGGTGGGTGGTATCATTCGCACGGTGACATATGATGTACCGTATTGAGCTTCGACAAGTAATGGGGTCTTACCACCTGTCAGATATTTACGACATAGGAGTGGATTAAGCAAGCTGTCGAGCACAAGATATGTGCTATCACGTAAGGTGACTGTATCTTCTCTGATGTTTACCAGACTGGTAATCCTATAGCCACCATCTGTGCTCTCTATCGTGGTGGACATGCTACCGATGACTGTATCATGGCGTATTATATCGTAATTGGAGTGCTCAACTTGCGGCCAGGGTATACGCTCTATGTTTACTCCTTCATAGCGAGGGGGTTCGCATGCAACGAAAATCAACATTATTATTACTATTGGCCATAAATTCTTCATCGATTTAAAATAATCGAATCATATAATCATCAACTCAATATATTGACACGAAACCAAAAATGATAGTTTTAAAAGTGTGGCACGTATTGTATTATATTTCAAAATAGGGGTGATACAGGGTGTAAGGAGGTATTATGGGATGGCTCGTTTTGGTATCATTTGTCATCACCAGTCCTGTGGGAGGGTGGATCACATTAGCTGATACGCCAGCATCTTCGATGGAGGTCACGCTTGTCAAGTCGGATATGAGTGAGGTTGTGTTAGAGGTTGAAGTTACGGGGCTCAAGTACGAGTATGTGGATACCAAAGCTGGTAGGTTCACCCGTTTGTATGGAGGTACAGGTGTAACAGGTACGATAGGTAGACCTGAACTACCGCTTATACGTAAGCTTGTGAGTATACCTGAGGCTGCTGATGTAAAAGTCAAGCTACTAAATATGGAAGTAGCTGAATATTCGCTTGAAGAGCTGGGGCTCAAATATCCAATATATCCAGTACAACCTCCAGTACCTAAGCTACCGGGTGCTGAAGAGAATATGCCGTTCGAATACGATGTCAAAGCATATACAAGCAATAAGTATTTCCCTGATAAGGTGTGTGAGTTGGGTGAGATCGGTGCAATAAGGGGTGTACGCTATGTGAGGTTGGATATCACACCGGTGCAATACAATCCTGCTAAAAACACACTTAAGATCGTGAAGAAGGTGACCATCAAACTGATATTCACAGGTGCGGACATGAACTATACCAAGGTACGGAGGGAGCGTTACGTATCAC
>Ga0190308_1000241_pt1 | contig 18393 bp, 12 predicted proteins | sample 48700756_MG_FD_165050 | JGI IMG/M metagenome (GOLD analysis project Ga0190308, IMG submission 165050) | Hydrothermal vent sediment bacterial communities from Southern Trench, Guaymas Basin, Mexico - 4870-07-5-6_MG | ecosystem: Environmental > Aquatic > Marine > Hydrothermal vents > Sediment ...
GATTATTGTTAAGTCTAATACAGATAAGATTGTTGAGATACCCTATATTTTTAAGAGTAGAGGTAAAGGTAAAAGTAAACTTAAATTTAACGAATATATATTATTTCTCATACATGTTTTAAAGCTGATGTTTTACTCGATATTTAATAGATGATTTTATGAAAAACTATAGGGATATTAGAGCAATAAGGTATAGCTTTTTAGATAAATGGTGATGTGAGATAATTCTTTTGATCGGAAATATATTGTATATTTATTTCTTTACATGGCTCTCTGGTAGTTTACTGGGTTTGGGTGCTTTTAATGTTCCTGGAAGCTAATGCTTATGGGGGAGGTTAAGGGTATGCTTGCATTGTTTAGATACTACTTCTACATTCTAGGAGCATTTAGAGATGAATATAGTAGGGATAGGCTTGCAATGAAGCTTACAATAAAGACAGTTAAACTATAAACAATAGCACTTAAACCAGCAAACTACCTTCGATGTATTCGTTATATTTATATATAATTAATATAAATTAAGATATAAATAGAAGAATTGAGGAAAAATATATGAAAATTGAAATTATAACTTTAATATTTATCCTTATACTATTTATAACTTCTATTGAACTGGCAATAAATTATACAGCGCTAACGGGCAAATTTTCAATTATAGATAGACAAATTAGAAGTATAAATGAAACGATGACAATGATTAAAAAATCCATAGAAAATATGAGTAAAACAAGTAATAATTATATATATGTAGAAATCTCAGAAATAATCTCAAATCCAAGCCTATATATTGGAAAAAGAATTGTAGTCATAGGAACATTACATTACATTTCAACTATACCTGAAATAAAATTACCCTATAATGCCATAATCTCCTCCGACGGAAAACAAATTGGAGTCCTAACTTCTTCAAAAATATATGATAATGTTAAGATAATAGTCAAAGGAATATTTACAAAAGGATATCAAGAAAAACTAGGAAAAGAAGGTTGGATAAAGGATAAAGAAGTCTATTATATAATTGCAATTGAAATAAAGAAAATCTAAATATAAGCTGATGACAAATTAATATTAAAATCCTAGTCCTATTTTATGTCAAGTTAAGGATTCAATATATCTATAATTTTTAACCTAGCTGCTCTTAAGTATATTAATGAATAGTTTCTCATATTTTCTAGATACTTTTTCCCACGTCATATGTGAAAATTTTTTAACTATATTCCTTGAGAGATTTTTCGCTAGAGAAGGAGATTTAATTAAATTATATAATCTATCTGCAAGTTCTAAATGGTTTCCAGGTGAGAAAAATAATGCATCTACTTTATCAGTTAAACATGAGTAAAATCTAGGTATATTACTACATATTATGGGTTTTCCGAAGAGTGCTACTCTATAAAGTACCCCACTAACCTCATAGAACATATCCTCGTATGGTAAAACGATAATATCTGATTTTCTGATAATATTGTCAAGTATCTCTTCTTCTAAAAATTTATCTATAATTTCGATTTTAACATGAGTAGAGGGTAAAATTACCGTATTTTTCTCAAAAAATCTATGTATCTTCTTCCCCACTATCATTAATCTTAAACCATCTATCTGCAACCCGATTTCTTCTACAGCTTTTAGAAGCGTCTTTAATCCCTTGCTGGGTCTTTGATATCCGAATATTAAGATGGTAATTGTATTCTTATCGGATATAGCTTTCTCCATACTACTGGTAGGCTTATAGGATCCGTGTTCTATGACATGAATCTTATATAGTATTCTCTTGGATATAAATAGGGTTAAAGCCTGTTTCATTAGGTCTGTATGAACCACTATAGCATTGGATAGAATACAACTCAAACTAATACTTATATACGAAAATATGGAATATGTAAAACTGAGAAGAAAACTTATAAATGTCGGAAACTTCGTCATCCATTCTAAATAATGATATAAAGACCAAAAGTTTGGAACACCATGAAGAGTTATGACAATTTTAGCCCTACTTAATATCTTTGCAATAGTGATGAAAAGGGGAAGCAGTATGAAATTGAGCCAGCTTCCCAGGAAAGCGTATTCAACATTAATATGTAAAATATCTATACTTAGTGAAGATATTTTTCGTAAGCAAGACCAGGGTGCAAGCAATCCAGGAATAAATGTCTTTAAGATAAATATATTATTATATCCATGAATATTGCTATCTCTATTTGTAATAATTTTTATTATATGATGTTTAGAAAAATTAGAGTAAAGATAAAGTGTATAGTATGAAAGCCCTGAATTATAGGGAGGTGTCGGTGAGATAACTACTATATTCATTTTTTACTAGCGACTTCAATTAACATTTTTTCAAATAATGGAAATATTTTCTTCTTATCGAAGTTTGAGGCTAATTCTCTAGCATTTATTGTAAGCAATCTATATTCATCTGATTCACTACACCATGCTCGATATATGTTTAAGGCCTTATATATATAGTCACGTAAAGTATGACAAATATAATAAGAAGGTAGAAAGGCTTGATGAGATGGAAGTGGCGAAGTAAGGACAGGAGTTCCGCAAGCCAGTGACTCTAGAAGAGTAATACCAAATATATCAGCTCTCGATGGATGTATTAAGAGATGACTTGAAGAATAGATGTTGGCAAGTAGATTATCTTTATAAATAAAAGGATATGATTTTACTAAGGAATTACCTTTACCAATACCTACTGCGAGAAATCTAATCTTAGAAATCTTTTTAGAGAGATATCTAGCTATACTATAGAATATATCGTATCCCTTTGACCATTTAGATGAACCTACAAATATTATTGTGAAAACATCACTTTTATTTTTTCGAGGCTTAAATACTTGAAGATCAACCCAATTCGGTATAGTATATATCGGTATATCAACATGTTCAGGTGCTATAATATTAGGGACATGTATAGCGTCAAAGTTTCTTAAATCAATATTTCTAGTTAAATAATTGAAATAAATAGCTCCACATGCTAATATACCGTGTCTATATAGAAACTGAGGGAAAGAAACTGGTATATGTGAAAATTTTGGCCATACTATAAAGGAATGTATTCCTGCGATCTTTGGAGCAGAAGTGCGAAATAATTTATATATTAATGGAACATATATATAATATGCTATATCGCCAGTAAGTTTTTTAGAAAAATATTCTTTATAAAATAGAGGTATAGATATATTTCGCCCGCTCTTTTTAAGAGGAAGGGAAAAAATAGATACAGTATAACCTTTTTTAAGAAGCTCTGATGCTATGGAGATTATCATTTTTTCACCTCCGTGGTAAAAAGTAATGCTATAATGATGTACAATATCCACACTTAGATTTGAAATAAATATTCACCAAAATAACATATAGGTAAAAAAGAAAATATTTTAGGGTACAGTTTCAATTACTTCTACATTTTCTATTGTACCATCTCCCTCATTGTCAGTAATCCTTAGTATTATAGCTCTACCAGACATTGAAGGCTTATTTGAAAGCCATTTAGCTGCCTCATAAGTAGAGTAGCCACTTAAACCAGCCACTATAAGAACATATCTACCATCACTACTATCATAGTGAAATACTATCATAGCGTAGTCGGTAACAGGTTTACCCTGACCATAATCATTCACCATATGATATTTATTACCAGTCGCGGTTGAATATATATAGTATCCGCCTGCATCGACGTCCATATATGCCGCTAAAATCTGCGCTCCACTATAGGATAAGTCATGATAATATTTTGTAATCAAGTTAACGACCGGTCCTCCAAAAGTAATTATATTGCCAGATTTAGTGAAACCCCTAACATGCGTCGAGTTATAGCTTGTAACCTGCCAGTCAAGCCATATTCTCGGTACTCCTTCTTGAGCCTCCCTACCTAAAGTATAGGCTACATACATTCCGGCCGCAACATCAATTGTATGAGCTCCATTGCATGGACCTCTCGGATCACTTGCACCTACAACAAGCATTACATCTGTAACACCATCCTGAGATACAAATGGTTTTGGAAAATCTTTTAATGAATATTCAATTGGTTTTACATTAAAAGCTCTTTCAACATATAATTCATAAGTCTTATTTGAACAATAATAAGTTGAGCCTTCTGTGATATTGATTCTAATGTTAATGAAGCTCTCTGTCAATGGAGGCGGTAAGGTAAATTCTATAATAGTATAGTCGCCATCACGTCCAGTAATATTTCCATCCAGTTTATCATTAAGCGAAGTCCCAACATAACTATATTCAAGCCATGAATCGACTATACTACTCTCATTCCTCACTTTAACCCACATATGATAATCTGTAAAAGCTATAACAGTATTATTCATATCCATATGCTCAACGTTAAACAATATATCATTAAACCAAGGCTTGAGGGATAGCCAATTATATCCTGAACCAGCATCATAAAATAGGTTATTGTAAACCACTTTATACTCCATATAAGTTCCCATAGTATGAGGCCTACTCAAAGTATCAATAACCTTCAAATCAACAGGCATAGATATATTACTCCAATAGCCAAACCATATTCGTGGATCGTCATCATAAGTCTCAGTAAGTAGTGTTCCATTAACGTAAACTCTTAAATGATGATTTAAGTCACAGCATCTCCAATACCATGCCAAGCATTTTGCATCCATAACATCAAAAAATCCATCCAAATAGGTAATATTCGTATTTCCTATTTCTAAGTATAGATCCCCTCTTACAGTCTCCGGAGCCATTGCAAATGTCAATCTATCACTTGCCCCCGAATTCAGATAGTACCATATATCATACCACCAGTTATCTAAATGTATATTAGGCATTGTTTCCTCTAGGTTAGAATAAGTCCAAAATTCGGAATCTATGCCATCTGCTTGAGAAGATGTTAAATATGCTGTTATTTTTCTCGGGGCATTTAATCTCCATCTTATCTGCCATGATCCTAACCATATCCAGTATTCTTTATAGAGATATCCATATACATTGCGATGGTATGCTGAGCCTACTGACACCTTTGGTGTAGCAAATGTTCTGTATTCTATGTCTAGTTTTACATCTAATTCTGGCTCTATATTAATATCTTTATCTACCTTTGACATATATTTGAATGGTAGCATTATTTGTGGTGATAATATTAGGTCTGGATCGGTCGGATTAGCATATTTCTCATCATAATATGAATAGGTTATTGATGATGGATATGTATTATTTATATATTCATAGATAGATATAGGATAATATAGTAATGCACTGACATCTACTTCACTAAAATATATTCCCCATGGATACTCTACTCTTCTAGGTAGAAATGTATTGTAGGATTTTTCTATTAAAAGTGTTTTAGACGGCTTTACAAATTTTACCCTATATGTTTCTCTTTCATCTAAAATTACCGTTGTATTTGAATGCAGGTCCATTGTCTTCACTATATAGTATATTGAACCATCATGTATATCCATACTAGCTATATGGTAAACACCTTCAGGTAAGAGTAAACTTAACCTGCCATTACTGTCTGTCCAATAGGTATTACTTGATAACCTATAGTAAAGCGAATTATATCTAGTATAGTTTTTAACTATAGTTATCTGAGAACTTTCTGGATTACCATTATAATCAAGCTTATATATCGTTAGATTTAGAAGCTTAAATACTGCAAAAACAATATGAGCCACCTCCTGAGTATTAGAATATATTCGTATTATTCCTTCATAGTCTTGATAAGATAAATCTGTTAAATTTGCTATAAATGTTACATTAATCGATCCTCCAGCTGGTACTATGGCTGAAGTTTCATTAACATAGAAATATTTAGAGAAATCACTCGAATTTTCTATGGAAGAAGCCTTTACATCGAATGTTAAGCTGTGATCTGAAGTATCCAGGTTATATAGTGTTATATTATACTTTAAAACTCCACTATAACATACAAGTCCCATATCTAAAATGGCTGGGTCAGGAACTATGGTAGCATGTGTAGCATTATATGCATCTATTCGTCCAGCACCCTGCTTAAATATATTACCTACTAAGCTACCTCCTACGAGATAGACCCATTTGTTTGCAGTGGCATTCCACGCCTTTACTACAGCATTGAGGGTGTCGCAGTCAGATGAATAAGCATAGATGTATATTCTTTTAAAGAGGTCTGGAGTCCCATCATTATCCTCATCATATGAAATCATATCATTTATGTCACCAAAGGTATGTGTAGATTCTCCTGATTTTATATATTCTGTTCCGTTCGACATTATTAATGTAAAGTTATATTTATAGTAGATTTCATCATTATTCTCTGTATCATCCATAAATATGTTTACTTTAGTATAGAATGGAATAGTATAAGTTTCATCTACTAATAATCTGCATCCTCCTGTATCTGGCTCTAGCTCTGGGTAGAATATTGCAGAAGATGCGATAATGTTTTTTACTGTTTTAGGCGTATTTAGGGATATAGAAAGATTATATTTTTGTATGACGAGGGCTGCAAGTCCTGCAACGTGGGGTGTAGCCATACTTGTACCAGACATCGTCTCCCATCCACCGGGTATCGAAGAAAGTATATCTACTCCTGGTGCAACTACATCTGGCTTTATCCTATAATCTATGGTAGGCCCTCTGCTACTAAACCAAACTATATTATCACTATCATCACTTGCACCCACAGTTATTACATTTCTTGCACATCCCGGACATGCTATAGTAAAGTAATTATTCCAGCCTAAGTTCCCTGCAGCTACGACTACCACCACACCTTGAGTTACCGCCCATTCACATTCCATAGATACCGGATCACTACCATCTCCTATACCATCTCCTAAACTCATTGATATTATATTCGCTCCCTGTGATATGGCCCAATCTATACCATTTATAATCCATGAACCATAACCCCATCCATACCGATTAAGAACTTTAGCAGACATGATTAATGCTCCTGGAGCAACACCACTTATATTGTAGAATGTATCTGTTTGGATAACCCATCCATTTGATACCCATCCATTAGGACCAGATTCGACATCATCATAGAAAATATTTGAAATATTAATGTCATCAATATACCATCCATCCCATATTACACTAGAATCTGTTATATATTCAAACATTAAAGTTATATTTTTCCCTGCATAACTTGATAAATCATATATTTTTTTGACCCATCCATTTGATTTGCCTGTAAGGATATCTAAAGTCTTCCACGTTATACCATTGTCTTCAGATATTTTTACATATCCATAGTCCCAGTTAGTTTCTATGGAATATTTCGTCCAGAAGCTTAAAAATGGATTTGATACCTCTACTAAGCTGATATTTTTGTATAGCTTATTATCTAAATAATTTCCTTTATCCGAATACCATGAATGTACTCCACTATGACTATTCCCAGTAGAATAGTTTCCAGGTACTCCTGCAGCTATGCCTGCGCAATGTGTTCCATGACCGTGATAATCAAATGGGTCTGTTTGTTCTTCAGGCGGATACTCTACAAATGATACATTAGCTATTATTTTTTTAGTGCCGTTGGGAAAAATGAAAAAGGGATGATTGTAGTCTATTCCTGTGTCTAATATAGCTATTTTTACTCCGCTTCCATTATATCCTTCAGCCCATACCTGTGGCGCTCTTATATGTGGTACACTGTAATCTAGTTTTACATATACTTTTTTATCAAGCCATACCTTTTTTATTATTGGTAGTTTTAATATTTTGATGTATAGTTCTTTTAATTTGATTACATGTGCTTTTATACTTTGAAAGAAAAGTTTTGTTGAAATTATTTTTGCTTTAACTTTTTCTTTGAACAGTGAAGATATTTTAGATTGTACGTTTTTGAGTGTCTGTAGGTTCGGTCCCTTTATTATGATTGGTAGATAGGTTTTATTATAATATTTATTTTTAACCAGATATGCTACGTTGAATAGTTCTTTGTCGAATTTATTTAGATCCACGCCTTTTGGGATTACGTATATTGATTCTCCCTCATTTATGATTATGTAGCCTGTGTTTTTGCGCTGAGGGTCTGCTGGCTTTATACTTCCAACCTTTAGTCCTGCTGAAGTATTGTATACATATACTTTGTCACCAGTAACAAGATATACTTCATATATCTCAGTTACTGTCTCATTTCTTGAAATTTCCTCTTTATCATTTGGATACATTATTTTAGATTTTTTTGGAGAATTCTTAGGTACTGAGACTCCTATTCTTACAATTCCTGTCGATGCCAGTAGTATTAAGATAATTAACCCAATAAATAAAGATTTTTTACGCATATTTTTTATTAAAATTTTTGAATATATAAATTTGTTTGTTTGACGATATATAAATATTTTGCTATAAAAGTAAATTTTTTCATTATTTTTTTAAAAAAACGATTTATTATTTGAAATATAATTTAGGATTAAAGAATATAATTTTATAGATAATTTATTACTCATTTATATTCGGCAATCCTATATAGCCTTAAAGCTATTTTAATTGATTAAAGTTGCTAATGAAATCCGTATGAAATATATACTATATATCTATAAGAATTATATCTATGCCGTATAATGTTAGTTCTCCAGTCCCTTTAAAATATCCTTTGATTTCAATAATATTGTCTATTGGTATTTGTATTCGGAAAACTGTCTTATCTGAGATAGCTAATATTTTCTTTGAAGCATGATTGAATATTTTAACCGTTAGTTTATTTTCCAGCGATTTTCTAATAATTACCTTATATGTGCCCGGCGGCAAAATTAAACGTGGACTATTCCAAATAATTTTCTCTTTACTGGTATTAAGGTTAAGCCTTGCATATCCTCTTTTGTCAAAGCTTATATTGACCTTCCAAAGTAAGGTAGATGGATCTATATGAATGCTATATGGCTTTACTATTTTCGGAAGTAACGTATAATTGCGTCCGAGAAGTATTATACCATTTGCATGAATCATTATCCTATAGGGAATAGATTTATTTAGATAAGCGACTGTTTTAGTCAATCTTTTTGCCCCTAATAAGAGAATGTAACGATAGTCAAGTAAAATGAAATCAGGTGGTTGAGTAGGCTCATCCACATATGCCTCCAGGCGATTTGCTATATGTGGAAATATGTTTGAAGTACAGAGAACACTTGCATTTGAAGGGATTAATGATAGGGCTGTTCTTATAGTTGAAGCTATCTCAAGTTCTTTAGAAATGTCCATACAGAGAGGATTGAAGTCATAGGCTCTTCCTATCCATGGGCCTCTATTTATATGTTCTTTAATGAGGTAAGGTAAAGTACTAACTGGACTTAATAAAATTGATAATAATAGGTTGGCTATGATAAATGATATATATAATTTATGTGAGGATGTTAAGAAAATTTTTATAGTATTTTGGACCCCTACTGCTATAATTCCGAGAATTAATGCATTGAATTGCCATCCTAATGTGTAAAAGGGGGAGTATCCTGATAGTATAGTGAAAGCCATCCATGGGGATATGATTGGAATAACTTCTTTTACCATAATTCTCCAGTTATATAGATATAGTGGAAATAAAAGTATAAGCCAATACATTATTTTTAAATATATATCATATTTTATTGCATCGATGATTTTACTACTAAGTATTTTTTTAAATACTTCAGACCAGGTATATCCAAGTTGAGGGAAAAATTTGGTGGGATTTCGGGGATGTATTGGTGGTTTTCCTAAAGTTGATATTGTGATAAAAGCCATTGTGGTCATTAATAAGGTTGTAAGCATAATTATCACTAATCCTTTTAGCCACATTTTTCTCTGTTTCCTATCTCTCAATATTTTTATAAAAAGATATAATATACAACCTAGGCAAATAAAGAGGACTTGTTCATTTATCATGAAAAGAAATATTGTAAAAAATATGGATTTTTTGAAATTATGTTTTCTTAAGGCTTTTACAAGGAAATATGAAGGTAATATCATAAGGCTTTGGGTATGAAAGTCATATAGGTTTACACCATGTAAGGATGGATTAAGGAGATACCATATGCTTATTAAATCTGCTAGTTTATGCGATCTCGTTTCTTCATATACATCTTTATAGAGAAAATATGCAGGCAAAGCTAAGATTATCGTTTGAAATATAAGTAATGTCTCCGAATATGGGAAAAGTCCAATTAAAGGCACTAATAGAAAAAGTATAGGTGAAAAATGTACTCCTAAATAACTTTGAGATATCACCTTATCTGGTGTTTCATATAAAAGCATTCGATTATACCAAGTGGTGTAGAGTGCCTGAACAAAAATACCTAAATCAAAAGCAAGAGTATAGAAGAAATTATGTTTGACTATAACTATAGTCCCTAAAATTAATGTATAAATACATATGTATACTATGGGTCTTAATAAAATATTCATTAAACTATTTAATAATTTTTATATATAGTATCATTCTGAACTTTATTCTAGAATGATACTATTTATTTTTAAGGATTTTTTCGATTATAGATAAAATTTTTTCTTTGTAAAGTAATGAATTATAATACTTTTTTGCGATCATGTATCCATTTAAGCCTATTCTCTCCATAAATTTGTCATTAAAAATAAGTTTGTTAACCATGTCTATTAGTTGTTTTTCCTTAAATATTAGTATATCTCTATAATTCTTTATAAAATCTAGACCAACAGCTCCTTCTGGAGTAGTAAATACTGGTATCCCAAGAGCCATTGGTTCTAAAATCTTATTACAGGGACCATATGTTGCGAAGTTAACAGGTATTAGTACTGCATCTAGTTGTGAGATTAGGTTTAGATAATCTTTACGAGGCAAGTATCCAGTATACTTTATTCTATCCTCTATTATCCTATTATCACATTTTCCAATAATTATGAATCTTATCCTTTTATCAAACTTATTTAAATTTTTATACAGAAAAGTTAACTGACCTCTATTTTTAAATAAATTGAAAGGACCTATTAGACCTATTAGCTTTATTTTTCTTTTATATCTCTTTTTAAGACTTCTTTTTATAGGATTAATAAATACGGGGATAAAAAAGGTTTTCTTATTTAATCTGCGGTAAAAATCGAATACCAGACCGGATAAGGCGATAACGGCATCCGCTTTTTTACCAATAAAAATTTCCAGTATTAAATAGATCAAAGATTTCATTTTAGAAATCTGCTTAGCCTCTATATGTAGAAGTGAATGCGCTTCAAATATTATTTTATATCTAAATAGTTTTGATAATAGGTAAAAGGTGACAAATCCGAGTAAATCTGCTACACAGTATACAGCATCAAATCTATTATGTATAATAATTGGTATGAGTTTTAAAGCCCAGAGTTTTGTTTCTCTAGTTTTAATAGTTTTTAACATAATATCTTCTCTTTTATATAATAAACTTCTATTCGCAGGAAATCCTTGTGTTATTAATAAAATTTTGAACTTTTTCCTTAAAATATCTATAATACTTCTTGCTCTAACTGTTGTGCCATTAGTCTTAAATATATTCTCCATTACAGATACAGCAATTTTAATCATACTGATTCATCCATGAATTACTCTTGTATAAAACTAGCGTGTTTCTTAATAACATTTATATATAATTGTATATGTTTTTCAGCGACATTATCCCAGGAGAAATTGGTTACCATTTTTTTAGCATTTCTTCCTAAACTTTCTCTTAGGTCACTGTCTTTTAATAATATTAGTATTTTCTCCGCTAAATCGTTAATATCATTATTCCTTACTATGAGTCCATTAAGACCATCTTTTATTAAGGTTTTAAATACAGGTATATCGCTAACAATTATTGGAAGACCGTTTGCGGCTGCTTCTAAAAGAACTAATGGAAATGCTTCTGCTAAGGATGGTAGTACAAATAGATCGGCTATTTTATAATAAAGCTTTTTTGTAAAATCGGATACATATCCTGTAAAATAAACATGTGTTCTTAAATCATTTAAATTTTTAATAATTTTAGATATCTTTATTTCATCACTTTCACCTCCCACAAAAATAAAGATAGAATTGGGAAAATTTTTTATAACTCTTTTACTCGCTTCAATTAATAAATGTACACCTTTACGTCTACATAGGGTACCGATAAATAAGACTATTTTATTGTTGGTAGACATCTTAAGTCTCTTAAGGGCTTCATCCTTAGAGACAGGTAGAACTGTAGTATCAATATCTATACCATTAGGTATTACAACAATTTTATCTCTAAATTTAAATAATCTATTTGAAAATAAGAAGCATTTTGAAAGAACGATAATTTTATCAGCCTTACTAAGCATTATCTCAAAAAAGGTTTTATCATATAAAGATATTAATAGCCGTTTTAACGGATTCTTAAAGGTTCTATAAGCCTTCTCCATCTGATGAATTGTTACTATTAGGGGTTTTCTTTTGAGAATAGAATAAAGTAATCCAGCAAGTGACGCAATAATACCACCCTCTATATGAACAATATCCACATCATGTTTTAATGGCTTTATTAGTAGATTTAAAGATAAATAAGTTCCACATACTCGTAAAATACTGGAATACTTAAAAATTATAAGCCTTTTTCCATATTTAATTTGTTCTCCGTTAACAGACACAGTATGCACATAAACTATATATCCTTTCTTTGATATTTTGGAAGCTAAATTAGTTACTACAGTACCTACACCTCCTCCTATACATTCTTCATCTGTAAAGTAATCTGAGAATAACGCTATTTTTAACTGTTTTTGATTCAACATTTCTTTTTTAACAATATAAATCTACTTCCATGATAGATAACTTTATTTTTACTGATTAGCTCGTTTAATATGCTACCTTTAATGTAATAGGTATCTATTAGAGAGTATTTAGCTAAAGGATTACTGGATATTTTTAGGTGTGCAAAACCAGCTAATCTGTATGCATAATACTTATAATAAGAAGGACAATAAATTCTCTCACATGGATTTATTACAAGAAGTTTGGGAAGTATACCTGGAATATCTGTATATAATGTACTAAATGAATTATATTGTTGTGTAGCGGCAAAAAGAGTGCCGGAAAATATTCCAAGAAATATAAAAGATAAAATTATTGCTTTAGTAAGTCTATCATTGGATTTAGCTATCCAATTTAGGCCTGGTAACGTCATAACTACAATAATGAAAGGAGAATTAAGCCAAAATAGCACTCCCATATATTGAAGTGCTAATAAAAAAATATATGCGAAAAATATTCTATGTATTCGTCTAAATAAGAAAAGAGAAGTTAATGTTAATATTAATCCTATATGGTATCTAAGTATAAAATAGTTTAAAGGAAAAATGTATTGATCTTCAATAATGCTCATAAGATGGAAGAAATTATTTGAATATGCTATAGCATACATAAATATGGAAAGGCTTAATATCGCATATATAAATCCTCTCAGATAAAAAGATATAGAAAAATACTTTCTGTCTTTAAAGAAGATTAATCGTATACGTTTAGCCTCACTCTTAATATCCAAGGGATAGTTGCATAGAACTTTCTGAAAAGGTTTCTTCGTCATGAAGATCAGTAAAATAAATAAAAAGCAGTCTATATAAAGAATAATCATAGAATTAGTATATGGAGGCGTAGTCAAAATAATTGAATAAATTTCTTTGAATACTTTAAGAGATATTATTCTCATCGCATAGAAAAAAATTCCCTTTAGTACACAGATAGAGATAGGCAATAACTCTTTTCCATAAGAAATAAATACTGTAGTTAAGATAATTAAAAACTTTCTGAAAGAAATTTTTCGAAGTATATAAAGCAATATAAATCCGAGCATCGCATTAAAAGATTGTCTAGGATGTACGAAGGATAATGCCAAAAGCAAACCACTGAATATTAAATTTACTCCATATTTTTTGCTTGTATATGTTGACATATCTAAGGATGCAAATGCAGTAGCCATAGCCCATATCTTATACGGATTAAGCCAAAAGTAAATTAATGTAGAAAGCCTAAGAGAACACGTCTTTGTAGATATATCCCAATAAATAGTGGTAAAGTTTAGCTTATTTAAATATTTTGGTAAAACTAGTATGGCTAATCCGTCCATGAAAATTGTCATTAAAGATCCTAAGAGAACTATTCTCTCATCCTGGATAATATTACTTCTTATAAAGTGATAACAAATGAAAGGTATTGCAATGTATCCGAGAAAGAAAGGTAATGTTGATGCAAGTAATAAATTTGTATAGCCAGTGATAAATACGAAGTCAAGTGAAATAAATCCGCTTAAGCTAGAATAATATTCACTTTGAATATAATATGGTTTTAAACTACCTCGATAAACTAAGCTTAGTAAACTACTGAGAGATACTGCTTGATCACTATAAAAACTATAAACCCCAGTATAATAAAACATAAGGAAAGTGCTTATCGAGATTAAACATAGAATACAGTCCAAGTTTGTCAAATGTAATACAATATATTTAATCTTTGAATTTAAATGAATCCGTAAGATAAGTATAATTATTAAAATTCCAAAGACTAAAAAAGATATATGGACTCCATATAAACCATAAAAATCAAATCCGTATATGGTTAATGAAACCAAAGACGCAGTTACACCTAATATGTAACTCCAGATTTTAGATATTTTTACAACTTCATTATCGAACGTAATATAAAATACTAGACTTATATTGGTTATAATTATTATGTAATAAGCAAAATATATTATTCCTATAATTCCTTGAAGAAAAACATCTTGTTGAATTGTAATATCGATTTGGAACTGCTTAGAATTTATAGAATTTATTATTAGAGTGCCGGTTATTATAAGTGAAATAACAACAATGTATTTTTTAGATAAACTGATAGTATATTTAGTTTCCGGTATTTTTTTGTTTCGGATGATTAATATTGAAAGATATATTAAGGTAAAGATTAGTATAAAAAAGGATGCATCATATAGGTATCGGAACGGGACTATAGAATGTGAGCTTATTATATAATCAAATAAAAAAGTAATAAAAAGTGATAAGATAACTTGAGCTAAGCCCTCCAATATTTTTTCACTCATTTTCATCGTTTATCGTTTATTAATGCCAATTCAATGGATTCTTTAGGACTATGATTTCCCTTAAATTTAAGAAATTTATAACTTTACTTATATCTACTCTGAATTTGTTTTTATCATTTTGTGAAAATAAATATGGCAATCCTTTATCTACTACTTTAATTTAAGGATTTATTTTTCCATCAGTTAATTTTACGATAACTCCTCTAACAATTTCAGTTAGTTCTATAATTGTTATTGGTGATGATACATACTATTATTTTTATCACTAATTTTTGATAATGCATATAATCGAGCTCTATCCTCAACTTTATCTGGTCTATAGCCGAATGTCTCATCTACTGTTCCAGTTATTTCTCTTTCGCCAATAGTATGCCAAGATCCAGACAAGATAAGACCTTTAATGTTAGGTAAATTATCTACAGCTTTACAGACATTTTGTGTACCAATTACATTTACTTCATAGCTAAGCCTTTTTTCTCATTTATTATGAAAATTTGTATAATCGCAGTATGTATAACTAAATCTATATTGGCGAGAGATTTCTCTACCATATTATAATCTCTAATATCATATCTTATATACTCCATATCTTTCTCCAAATATTTAGGAGATTTTGTGTCTAGAATTTTTATATAAAAATCATTTGCTAAATGTTTAGCTATATTAAACCCTATATAGCCAGCTCCTCCAATAATTCCAATTTTATATTTTTTCATATTTAAATAACCTGTTATTAATTAGCTAAACTTTTATATAATGATTCTAGCCTACTAATTTCCATATCTAATGAATAATTTTTTATAATTTTTTTTCTTGCTCTTTCTGCAAATTTTTTAACAATCTTTTTATTGTTAAGATACCATATTATATACTTTGCCAGAGAAATGTAATCTCCTGGATTTATTAATAAGCCGTCTACTCCATGTTTTATAATCTCTCTTATCTGAGGTATATTGGTTGCTATTATAGCATTACCGGATGACATAGCCTCTAGTAAGGCTCTAGGCATTCCTTCGCTTAGACTCGGTAAGATGAAAATCGAAGATTTAGAAAGTATTTTAGCCACTTTTTCTCCACTTTGCCATCCTAATAAATTTATATTATCATTTAATTTTTTATCTATTATATATTTTTCTATTTCAGGTCTAAGAGGCCCGTCTCCGATTAATGTTAATTTTATTTGTGGATTATTTTTACAGACTATTTCGATTGCTTTTAACAAATATATTAATCCCTTTTCCTTCACCATTCGTCCTACCCAGGTTATTTGGTTATATAATTTTTCTTTAGAAGGTTTAAATAAAACTGTGTCTATTCCATTAGGAATTATTACAATATTAGCCTTAGGATAAAATGATTTCACAATATTAGCTTCATATTGATTAAGGCAATGAATTATACTAGCTTTTTTAAATATTCTTTTAGCTATTGTAGTTAGGTATATCTTCTGGATGGCATTTACTATTATGCCTCTTTTTACTTTAAATCCATGGACACTAACTATAGATGATATATTAAACTCGCTTGAAGCCATGACAGCATTATATGTTGATAAAAAGAGATGAGACTGCGCATGAACTATGTCTGGTTCTATCTTTCTAATAATATCTTTTATTCCAAATATATAGGGATAATTTGTTTTAATAAAAAGATTTTTAAAATCTAGAGATCTTAGTCTATATATTGGTATATTATTGCATCCATTTTTTTCTTTATTGTTTATTTTAGAGGTTATTATGCTTACATCAAAACCTAGTTTTCTCATTTTTTTAGCTAATGTATAAATTTTAAATTCGTTTTTCTTTATACTAAATTTATGTACTATATAGGTTACTCTCATGAGAATATTTTCTAAAGAATTTTAATAATATATATAGCTGTATTGCTGTTGTTGTTAGTATGAGCGCTGTTATGAATGTTATTATTGCTATTAATGCATATGGTATGCTGAAGTATCTATTTTTTAAATATAGGTTTATTAGTTGTATTCCTGAGTAAAATGATATTATATATAGTATTCCTGCAGGTATTCCTAAATACGTTAGTGGTCTTTTTTCCAGAGTTAATCTCAATATTGTAACTATTATTTCCGCCATATGTGTTATTGGATTCTTTTTTGATGGTTTTTCTACATTATATTTTATTTTTACTGGTATTTCTATTATCTTTAAGTTGTTCTTTTTGGCTTTTGCCAGTATTTCTATAGATGCACTCATATCTCTTTTTTCTGGATTTATCTTTATTAGAGCTTCTCTTGTGTATGCTCTTAGACCTGATTGAGCATCAGTAATGTTATCATATGAAATGTTTTTCGCCATTTTTGTAATTATTTTTATTCCAAGTTTTCTATATCTGGGTATTTCTGTTTTTTCTAGAAATCGTGATCCTATGACTATGTCTGCCTTTCCCTCGACTAATGGTTTGACTAATTGTGGTATATATTTGGGATCATGCTGTTCATCCGCATCTATTGTTACAATTATATCTGCATTTAATTCTATTGCTTTATTGAATAGTGACGATAATGCTGCTCCATATCCCATATTTTTCTCATGTTTTATTACTATTGCTCCTAATGCTTCTGCTATCTCTCCAGTCATATCTTGTGACCCATCATCGCATACAATTATTTTATCCACATATTTCCTTGTCTGTAAGATTACTTTGGCTATGGTTTTCTCCTCATTATATGCAGGTATACATGCAATTACAAACGGCTTACTTTTCATTCCTATTTCATACACCTATATTTGGTCTATAATATATGGGTGTGTTTAGATACGAATGCCTAGATAAATTATATATTTTATATCTTTTTTCAGTCTACCTATTTTTCTATATCCTATTTTTCTAGCCGTTTCAAGTTTTTTCTCCAATATTTTTACTCCTATCCGATATGCTTTATAAATATATGAGATTTTGGGGGAAATTTTATCAAATATTTTTAACAATATTTTTATGAGTAGCTCGCTTCTAATGTAGTTTAGTATTTTAATTGTAAGGTTTATTATTGCCCGTTCACCTAGATAGAGCTTAAACCATCTACCATTTCTGAGAGCAATGATTTTTACACGCCTAACATATTGGGATGTAATTATAGGTCTCTGCTCCATCCAGATACCCTCTAAAATTTTATTTTTTCAAGATATATATTTATTGCTGTAAATATTTTAAAAATCTTGTTCTAAATCTTAGAATTAGGGTGGCTGTATTAGATAGTTGCATAGATTTGTAATGTAAATAATTTGTCTTTGATTAATGATGGTTTCTATGTTTTTCTTGCTTTAGTTTTATTATTGTTAGGTTTCTTTTTCTGCTAGTTTTATCAGTTTTTTATCTGTTGTTATTAGGGGTATATTCTTTTTATACCATATTGATGTTATTATTGCATCGAATAGAC
>Ga0190308_1000245_pt1 | contig 18285 bp, 16 predicted proteins | sample 48700756_MG_FD_165050 | JGI IMG/M metagenome (GOLD analysis project Ga0190308, IMG submission 165050) | Hydrothermal vent sediment bacterial communities from Southern Trench, Guaymas Basin, Mexico - 4870-07-5-6_MG | ecosystem: Environmental > Aquatic > Marine > Hydrothermal vents > Sediment ...
CATCTATCGTGACACCTGGATGAGTCACTATCAACCTCTCCCTAGGAGTCATCACTTTAGAAACCCTTAAATTAGGCTCACTATACCTTATATCACGAGATGTAACCAATCCAACTAATTTACCACTCGATACAACCGGTAATCCATGTATATTCAACTCCTCCATAATCCTCCTAGCATCCTCCACCCTCTTATCCGGGGTGATTGTAACCACATCTCTAATAACAAAAGCCTCCGCCCTCTTAACTTTTCTAGCCATCTCAACCTGCTCCTCAACACTACAGTTTCTATGTAGCACACCTAATCCACCTTCTCTAGCTAATGCAATAGCTAAATCCGCTTCGGTAACCGTGTCCATAGGGGAAGATACAAATGGGATATTAAGCTTATGATTTTTATCTACATATGTGGATAAATCGATTTCTCTAGGCTCCACTTCAGTCCATCCAGGTAATAAGATCACATCGTTAAATGTCAATGCAATCTTAAAATTTTCGGGTAGACCAAAGTTATACATTATAACCACCTTTTTAATTAGGTTAGAACTAGGAAAGAATTTATAAATTTATGTTATTCAAACTCTATAGTTGCAGGAGGCTTATTAGATATATCATATAATACCCTGTTTACCCCCTCAACCTCATTTAAAATCCTCTTAGAAATCCTCTCGAGAAGTTCCCACGATGCTTTATAGAAATTGGCTGTCATAGCATCCTCACTCTCGACTATCCTAATTACAATGATATATTCATAGCTCCTGACATCACCCTTTATACCGACTGACTTGACTGATAATAGGATAGGGAAAGCCTGCCATACCTTATCATATACATTAGCTTTTTTAACCTCCTCATATACTATTTTATCCGCTTTCCTCAATATCTCTAACTTCCGTTTAGTAATTCTACCTACTATACGAATAGCTAAGCCAGGTCCTGGAAAAGGATGCCTCAAATATACTTCTGGAGGAAGATTAAGCTCCCTCGCTAATACCCTAACCTCGTTTTTATATAGATCCTTCAACGGTTCAATAATCTCAAACCTATGCTTACCATATATTATAACATTATGATGAGATTTGATTCTATCGACATATTTATTTACAACACCGCTTTCAACACGATCAGGATATAGTGTTCCCTGAGCAAGATATTTAATATCACCATATAATTTTTTAAGTCTACCACTGACTTCTTCAAAAACCTTAATATACGTCTCTGAAAAGATCCTCCTCTTCTTCTCGGGATCCCTAACATATGCTAGATTCTCTAAAAATATTTTAGATGCATCGTATACGAAGAAATTCTTGAAATTTAGAATATTCTTATATAGCTTTTCAACCCAATACCGCTCTCCATCCCTGAGTAGTCCGGTATCTATGAAGACGGGTATAACGTTATCGTCACCGATTATCCTCCTTAAAATAACTGAAGTAACTGTTGAGTCGACTCCTCCACTTACACCTACTATAACCTTCTCATTCTTCAGAAATTTTAACTCCTCCTCAAGTAGATCTAATATATTTACTGGACTCCAGTCCCTCCTACATTTAGTATAGAATCTTATGAAATTATCTAGTATTCTAGTACCATAGTCAGTATGTTTAACTTCAGGATGAAACTGTAAAGTAGTTATTGGATAATCCGTCTTCTCCATCGCAGCAATATTCCCATACTCTGTAAATGCTACTGCATTAAACCCTTCAGGAACATTTTCCACGACATCCCAATGACTCATCCATACTTTAAACCTTCCTGGAACCCCTGTAAACAGTCTCGACTCTCTCCTCTCTACAATAACAGGACCATACTCACGCTTTACACCTCGTTTAACGATTCCACCAAAGTATTTAGCTACCAGCTGATGACCATAACAAATACCTAGTATTGGAAGCTCATGCTTAATTATTAGAGGTAACTCTATCGATGGATAGGCTTCATTCAATACACTTTTTGGCCCACCAGATAATATAACTCCGCAAGCATTCTTGAGTATATCAGGAACTAAATTAATATCGTCGGGAGAGACTATCTCAGTATACACCCCTAAAGACCTAATCCTCTGACTAATTAAATGAGTATACTGAGAACCAAAGTCTACAATTAAAATTATATTTCTATTATTTAACCTCGATCCAGACTCATTTTTATACATCTTCTAATTCGATTATATATTAAATTGACTATATAAAACCATTCTAAAAGCCATATACCTAATAGGGTTAACCCTATCACGAGCTTAACTAACTGGTCAATTACATTGTTTGGATATAAGGTTATAGTAACTATACCCCAGAATAATGAAAATATAACTATGAGGAGAATCCACTGGATGATTATAATAAATGCTATGTAAATAGTTTCAATATACTTCATACTCTTCACCCGAGGATTATGAAAGTTATAACTGCTAAGGCTGATGAGACCGTAAATAATATTACTAATGATATAAAGGCTTCATACTCCTTCTTAGGGCAGTATGCCACAATAAATCTTAATAGAGTAAGTGGAGAATCCTCATTACATGCATCTATAATAAGCTCGGAGTTTTCATCGAAATGCGTGACCTCACTCTTCAACTTTCTGTGCTCAATAAATCCCTTTACCTTATTTAAATAGAAAAATGAATTATGTATAAACGGCATCATCGAGATTAACACGGGGAACTCTGTTTTACTTATAATTGTAGAGATCATAATCATCGTCCCGAGTATCAGGGATCCCGAGTTACCTAGGAAAATCTTTGCAGGATATAAGTTAAGTATTAGAAAACCGGCTAATATCGAGATAAATATTAATGTAAGGCTGTTTAGAGTATTCTTCCTAAGGAAATAGACGATTAGAGATACAATGAGAGCATAGAATGTTCCAGTTGCAGCTGAACCATTTATTACGTCTAACATATTAACCGTATTTAAGACTACTGCAAACGATACGAAAATTAGCACTGGATATACTATTGAAAGGCGGAATACGATGCCGTCGAATATCTTTAAAATTGGATTATATAGCTTCAATAATATAATTGGTATAGCGCCGAACATAGTCGCAACAGGTTTATAGTAACCCGGTAAATTAGGGTATAAATCATCGATGAAGCCGATTATAAAAACTATAGTAAATGATAGTATCACCCCTATAAATAGCTTATAATCATTAACGATGCCGAGGAAATAAGCCACTACCATAGATAGAATTATCGATAGGATTAATGCGACTCCACCCATCGACGATATTTTAGGATGCCCCCTCTTAAATGCATCATATCCTATAAAACGTGTTTTTAAACCTATTTTTGAAAATAATTTTGTAGTTAATATTGAAAATACAAACGTGAATAAGAGGTATATAAATATGTTACTCATGACTTAATCCTACTCCATAGAACTTGATGCCGTACTTCTTATAAGCATCGGGATCTAATATTCTTCTACCATCGTATATAACTGGATTTTTCATTAATTTAACTAAGTTTAAAGGATCCAATGATTTAAACTCATCCCAGTCTGTAGCGATTACTAGGTATTCACTCCCAGATACACATGAATCTAAGTCTTTACAAGGTATTATTTTCTCAGTAAATTGCTTCAGCTCTCTATCCAGCCTGATATAATCAATGAATTTATCTATTGCTTTAGGATCATAAACTTTTACAATAGCCCCCTCTCTAACGAAAGATCTAATAGTTTTAATAGCCTGCGACCCTCTGATATCCCCAACTCCACCCTTGTAGGAAACTCCTAATATTGTAACTACCTTATTCTTAAGTGACCCATAGATTTCAATAGCATTCTCAATTGGTAAATTAGCTTGATACTCATTTATCTTATAGATGGATTTAAATAGATCCCTATATGGAGGGAATTTCTCGATAAACTTTATAAATGCATAAAGATCTTTAGGTAGGCAGCCGCCGCCGAACCCTATTCCAGGATGCAAGTATTTCTCGCCAATTCTATCATCAAGCCCCATAACCTCCTTTATAGTCATTACGTCACAGAACCCTATTTTCTCACAGATATATGCTATAGAATTTATAAAACTCAGTTTACATGTGAGAAATAGGTTTGACGCGTATTTAGATAACTCTGCATTTTCAATTGTAGTCCTTATTATAGGGGGTAGCTTACCATCATAAAATAACTGATAAAAGTTAATTAGCCTATCCCCAGACCGTTTATCAAACTCTCCAATAACAATACGTTTAGGATCTCTAATATCATATAATGCACTACCCTCCCTCAAAAACTCTGGATTATATACATATCCTATCTCCTCGATCTTCAATCCGGAATATCTCTCTAATATAGGAAATAGGATATTCCTAGATGTACCCGGCAGAATCGTACTTTTAACTACTATTAGAGGAATATTCCTTAAGCCCTTAAGCAAATGCGCTAATTTAATCATTACATATTTAATCGACTTTAGAGACTGCCCGCTTTTCACCGTGGGCGTATCAACCGATATAAATATATAATCTGGCCTAAAACGCTTTATCAAACTATATCTATTAGTAAACTTAATTAAGCCCTTATCAATAGAGGTACTAATTAATTGAGACAAACCAGGTTCATCCACTGGAACTAAACCTTTATTCAGACTCTCTATTTTGTCTTTATCTATATCTATACCCAGGCACCTAATCCCTCTAGATGAAAAGGATGCAATATATGAAAGCCCTACGAAACCAAGTCCTATAACTGCTACTCTATACATCATTATTACCCTGAAGAGCCTGTAACGTTTAATAAAAATATTTTTGGACTATAGATATTAATAACTTACTTCATGGCGCCGGGAGTGGGATTCGAACCCACGCGGGGCAGAGCCCCATCGGCTCTCAAGGCCGACCCCTTGGTCCACTCGGGCATCCCGGCATCCAAAGACAAGTTTACCGTATTTAATTTATTAAACTTTAATTTACTTTAGGTTTTATAATTGGTTAGTATGACCGGCGGATATAGATTCCTTCCACATACCGCCGACATTAAAGTAGAGGCGTGGGGGAGTGACCTTGAAGAGGCATTTAAATATGCTGGAATAGCGTTCTCCGATATAATCGTGGATGTGAGTAAAGTTAAAAAGAAGCTGAGTAGAGAATTTGATGCAGATGGCGGCGATATACAGGAATTGTTATATAATTTTATAGAGAGGCTGATATTATTTGTAGATCTCGAGAACATTATATTCTCAGACTTCAATATAGATATGAAGAAAGCCAGCACCTATATATTAAATTGTACGGCATACGGTGATTATATTAATCCAGATATACATGGTTATAAAACTTTAGTGAAGGCTATAACATATCATGAGATGGAGATTATTGAGATGCCAGAAAAAATTTTAATTAGATATGTAGTAGATATATGATGTTAATATGTTAATCTAACTTCTATAAAAACGTCTTCAGGAACCTTCAGCCTAATAAGATGTTTCATCGTCCTCTCATTCTGCTCTATATCAATCAACCTCTTATGTATCCTTAATTCAAACTTATCCCAAGTCTCCGACCCCTGTCCACATGGACTCTTCCTTGTGGGTATCACGATTCTTCTAGTAGGTAGGTAAACCGGCCCAGAGTATCTCGCACCAGTCTTCTCAGCTATCTCCTTAATTTGATTCATGAAATCATCTAATACTTTATGGTCTGTACCTACAATTATTATCCTGGTCTTCGCTTTATAGCTCTTAGCCATTAGCCCTCACTTATTCATGATATATTGTAATGAAGGTGAAGTTTAATGCTTTAACCCTTGATCTTTATCTCAGCCTTCTTAGTAATCTCTTTAACAACACCTGCAGCTATTGTAGTACCCATATCTCTTATAGCGAATCTACCTATTTCTGGGAATTCCTTAAACTCCTCCATAGCCACTGGACGCATAGGTCTAAATCTGACTACAGCTACATCTCCAGTCTTTAGAAATTTAGGACTCTCTTCTACGACCTGTCCAGTCCTCCTATCTAATTTAGCAATTAACTCAATAAAAGATACGGCTACTTGAGCAGTATGTATATGCATCACAGGCGTATATCCGACGCCTATCGCTGTCGGGTGGTATATTATGAAGATCTGACCGATAAACTCCTCAGCTACTGTAGGTGGATTATCCAGATGCCCTACCACGTCTCCCCTCCTTACATCCTTTCTAGCTATGCCCTTAACGTTGAACCCTATATTATCTCCCGCTACAGCCTCCTGCATAGGCTGGTGATGCATCTCAATAGACTTTACCTCACCGACAAGCCCAGGTGGCATGAAGACTACTTTATCACCGACTTTAAGCCTACCAGTCTCAATCCTACCGACGGGGACGGTGCCTACTCCTGTTATAGAATAGACATCCTGAATAGGTAGTCTCAATGGCTTATCAACAGGCTTTGGAGGCTCTACAAACTCATCTAAAGCCTCTATTAATGTCGGGCCATCATACCATGGCATCTTATCAGACTTTCTTATCACATTGTCTCCAGTCCAGGCCGATACTGGTATAAATCTAATTTTATCTACCTTAAATCCGAGAGTCTTCAATAATCTAGATACCTCATTCTTAATCTCCTCATACCTCTCCTTACTCCAATTCACCTGTGGATCATCCATCTTATTAATTACTACAACAACCTGGTCTACACCCAGGATCTTCAGTAGGGATGCATGCTCCCTGGTCTGGCCACCTGGGGAGATTCCGGCCTCAAACTCACCTGGACGTGCTGAAACAACTAGTATAGCAACGTCAGCCTCACTCGCACCAGTAATCATATTTTTAATGAAGTCCCTATGACCTGGGGCGTCAATTAAAGTATATTCATATTTCTTTGTTTCGAATCTATAGAATGATAGGTCTATCGTTAGACCACGCTCACGCTCTTCTTTAAGCTTATCCATAACCCAAGCGAATTTGAATGACTCCTTACCAAGTTTCTTCGCCTCCTCCTCATACTGTTTAATTACTCTCTCGTCAATCGCTCCAGCCTCATATAGTAACCTACCCATTAAAGTAGATTTTCCATGGTCTACATGTCCTACTGTTACTAGGTTTAAATGGGGTTTCTCCCTAGGCATACTATCTCAACCTCCAATTCAATTCTAAGATTATAATATACACATTTATAAATGATACTTTTATGGAGATATATAAATGAGTAAATAAACTAGTTTTTTAATACTATCTAGAAGCTAATGCAATCCTCTCGATTTCAATCCTCTTATTAATTGCATAACTGCCTAGATCATTCTTCGCTGCTAAAATAATTTCTTGCGCCAACGCCTCCTCAATACTCATACGATTATTCCTAGCCCTATTTTTAGCTCCATCTACAATATTCTTTAACGCTACATCTATCCTACGGAGTGGGGATACGTCAACTGATACGGTGTATGCAGCGCCTCCATATGCAATTGTAGTTACATCCTCACAGGGTCCAGCGTTCTCTATCGCATATACCAGTAATTGAATAGGATTCTTACCAGTCTCAAGCTCGATTATTCTAAATGCAGCTTTTACAATATTAATTGCTTTCGCCTTCTTACCACCCATCTTACCCGGCCGCATCAACTTATTTACTAACCTCTCAACTATATTAACCTCAGCCTTTCCAAACTTTTTATGCTCATGCCTACCTCCACTCCATGGAACCAATACAGGTTTAAGAGAGATATATTGCTTTAAACTAATATCCCTAACTTCAACATCCCCGAATGAGTATCTACCAAATAACTTTAGTGAAGGAATAGATTTACTGCTCATATTAAACTACCTCTTAGGCTTCTTCACCTTACCAGTTATCAGAAGCTTTAGTGGAACTCCATTAACCATAAATACACGGTATCTTACTCCAGGTAGGTCGCCCATCGCCCTACCCTGGGACCCACCGATACCCTCTATTATCACTTCATCATGCTCATCAACGACATTAAGTGCACCGTCTCCAGGTAAGAAAGCGGTTACTTGCTTACCATTTTTAATTAACTGTACCCGAACACATTTCCTTAATGCAGAGTTAGGCTGCTTAGATTCTATACCCACCTTCTCTAATACTATAGCACGAGCCATAGGCGCGCCCTCAAGCGGATCTGCCTTCTCATCTAATCTAAGCATTCTACGCCTATATTTGATATCACTCCATCTAAACTTCTGCCTCTTCATTCTTAACTTTCTAGCTGCAAATAACCCTCTTGGACTCTTCCTTCCCATAGATCATCCTCTCTATATACGATTATATCACCTTATAAAAATTTTATCATCTAATAAGTATATTAGATACATTAAAGAAAGCCTTTACAAGCTCCCTCCCGATCTTAGCTCTCAATCCTCCCCTACCTATAACCACGCCCCTTTTATCTGGAGGAACATTTATATATACGATTATACTGCCATCGGATCTCTTCATTATCCTTATACTATCTTCCCTACTTAATCCAAAGAAATTCTTTATGAACGATATTAGATCATCATTATAGATTACTATATATACCTTCTTCTTGAGGTTCTCAGATAATAATTTCGCTAATGCAGATACAAACTTCGTCGGCGTATACTTATTATATTTTAAATAACGTGACACATCGTTTACTAAGGGCTTATTTATAAACATCTTATATACATCCCGCTCATGTATAATATAGAATATTATATCCTCGATCATCCTGCATGTAATAGGACTCACTGAAGTAATACCTTCAAATATATTCATCAACAGCAATTCATCACTCGAGAGTTTTATAGGCTGATTACTATTAGCCATAGAAAATATCCTCCGAAATCGGAGCAGATCCAATATTATATATAACTAATGTTGAGATAGAGTGAGGGCGGCCGCATAAGTCGCCGATTTCAATATTTGTTTTAATAAGCTTAATCACTGGAATCTCCCTATCTATAGACTTAACTAACTTCATAATCTCCTCCTCATGCTCCTCAGGTATATTTCTAGCCAATAAAATAGCTTTTATCTTATCCTGCTCATTACTTAGAGCCCACTTAACATTATTAAAACCTATCAAAACCTTCCCTGTCTTATATATGATTGGGAGATTAGACTCTATCTTCTTAATATCCATTATATTAACCCACCTCCATATATAAATCTACCGAACCGGTGCCAATAGGTACTCTTGAACCGACAATAATATTCTCGGTAGGCCCTCTTAACAAGTCCTCCTCACCCCTCACAGCAGCTCCGACAAGCACTGGAACCGTTATCTCGAACGCTGCCCTCGTCAGTACAGAGTCTTTAACCGCCACTACACCATACCTACCCATCTGCCTAATCCTACCATCCCGCGTCATAATATCTGCAACAAGCATAATATGACGGTAATCTACGTCTAGACCCTGCTCCTCCATTACAGACTTAACCTCATTAATAATAGCGTTCCTAGCCGCCTCAATACCCAATACTTCGTATATTTCAAATATATCATTTGTAATCGTCCTCACAGGATCTACGCCTTCAAATAATAGGACCTCCTTTAAATTACTTCCCGCAGTGTATATAACCCATTCCTCTTCACCGGTCTCTTCATTCATAATCTTCTCCAGCGTCACCCTCACTATATTTGGTATGCCAGCTATATGCCTCTCTAAGAAACGGTCTCTAGCCTTCCTCAATTTCTCTAGTATAACATATTCGTCAGTCTCGTCTTCCTTTATCTTGATATTAGGCCTTATAATTAAAGTATCCTCCTTCAATTCAGTTGAATATCTCCTACTAAATATTCTCTTAATCTCTATCGGACTTTTTCCTACCGCCTTCAATGACTCTAAATCTAGTTTAAATATTATGCTTCTATTTATTAAGTCGATTGTAGCTTCCTTAACCACGTCTCTAAACTGAGTAGCTTTAATGCGATTCGCAACTGCCTCAGCCTTCTCCTGTGAATACCTATGTTCATTATCTAAATAGATGATCATCCTTGGTGTGGAAGGTTTCTGTTTAGCGTCGATAATTTCTATAATTCTCGGTAGACCTATGGTGACGTCTTTCTCCTTTACACCAGCATAGTGAAATGTTCTTAAAGTCATTTGTGTACCAGGTTCTCCTATTGATTGCGCTGCAACTACGCCCACCGCCGCCCCAGGATCTATCTTAGCGGTCCTATGATTTATTACAGCCTGTCTAATAGCCTCCTTGGCCACCTCCTTATTCGCCTTCTTCTCAATAAGCTTATTCCATAATTCATCCCTCACTAACGATGGGATCTCAGATTCAACCTTCTTCAATAACTTCTTAATATAGTCTTTAGTAGCCCTCTTACCCTTTGGATATAGCAGTGATATCGAGTCAATCAGCCTATCAATATTCACAGGCTTACCATGATCACTTCTAGCCGGATCGACAGCATCTTCACCATATCTAAACTGAACTATCTTACCATTCGATGTTCTTACTACGAAGTCATGGTCGACATGTAGATCCTCTAGCGAATATACAAGACGCCTATATAAGTAACCACTCTGCTGGGTCTTTACAGCCGTATCCATCAAACCCTCTCTACCACCCATACTATGGAAGAAGAACTCTGTCGGAGTTAACCCGCTATAGAAACTACTTCCTATGAACCCTCTCGCCCTAGCCCCTATGTCACCCTCCTTAAATGTCGATAACGTTCTATTATCAAATCCTCTTGATATCCTCCTACCACGTATAGTCTGCTGTCCCAGCATTGCAGTTAACTGTGCAACGTTAATGTCAGTCCCCCTAGCTCCACTCATAACCATGATATATAACGGATTATCTTTACTTAGATATTCGAGGGCTATCAAACCGGCTTGTGTCCTAGCATCCGCCAAGACCTCATGGATATGTTGTTCTAGGCTCTCTTCAGGAGACAATCCCTTAATCAACTCAAGTTCACCACGTCTATATTTAGCAATGATCTCGTCAACTTTCTCAATAGCCTCTTCCTCAATTTTCTTAATCTTTATAATAGCCTCCTCTGGAAGCTTCAGATCCTCAATATCAATTGAGAAGCCTGTAAATGTTAGGAACCTGTCTAATACTCTAGCGAACTGTGTAATAAACTCTCCTCCAAAACGGTTACCATACTCTCTTACAAGCCTATGTAGTACACTATCAGCCTGCTCAGCCCCAATTGAATTCTTATCTATATTACCTTTAAGGAGGACTCCCCTCTTAATGATAACATCCTTATCTAATTTAGATTTCAACGAGTATGTAAATGTCTCTGGCAATAATATGCTAAACAATGATTTACCCGAGTATTTCCCTCTCTTATGCTTCTTAATTAAGTCCAGCTTTGGAACCCTATCATATGTCGACAATAGATTGAAGAATAGATCCTTACTTAATTCATTACCCTCCATAGTCAAGATAAATGCAGAGGTAATGTAATCTTTTCCGAAACCTATTATAGGAGCGCCATATCTAGGACTTATTATCTGGTTTTGAACCAGCATTAATGCCTTAGCCTCAGCAGCCGCTTCACTATTCTGCACTACATGCAGATTCATCTCATCCCCGTCGAAGTCCGCGTTATAGGGTGGACACACCGTTAAATGCAGTCTAAATGTACGGTAGGGTAAAACCTTAGCCACATGAGCCATTATAGACATTCTATGGAGAGATGGCTGCCTATTGAATAATACTATGTCACCATCCATAAGATGCCTTTCAACTATATCACCTACCTCAAGCATCTCCGCAACTTTATATCTATCTGCATATTTTAGATACATCCTATACCCGCCTTTTGTAGCTTTAATCACGTAATTAGCTCCGGGATGAATATCAGGACCATTTATAACCAGTTTCCTCAGCTCTTCAATGTTATAGGGTGTGACTATCGTACTAACAGTCAGAATCTTTGCAATCTCCTCTGGAACACCTACTTCATTAATATTTAGATTAGAGTCTGGTGAAATTACAGTTCTTGCCGAGAAGTTTACTCTCTTTCCAATCAAATTATTTCTAAATCTACCTTCTTTACCCGAGAGACGCTGTGCAAGAGTCTTTAATCTCTTAACGCCTCTATGTGTGGATGGGGGTATACCAGGCAATTCATTATTAAAGTATGTTGCCACATGAAGCTGTAGAGCATCATAATCATTCTTCAACGCCATGGCAACAGATCCCGCAGCTTTATCACGCTTAATCTTGTTATTTATCTTTATGACATCTACCAGCTTATGTGTCAGGTCGTCTTCACTACGCTCACCAGTTTCAAGTTGTATAGATGGCCTTACAGTTAAAGGTGGGACAGGCAACACTGTGAGTATAAGCCATTCAGGTCTCATCGCCTCCTTATCAAACCCATACAGTATCAATTCATCGTCAGGAATCCTCTCTAAAATATCTCTAATCTCACTTGGAGAGAGCTCTATCCTCCCTGCCTCAACATGCTTATAGAATTTATAAGGCTTTTCAAACTCAATCTTTATACTACTTATACCACAATGTGAACACCTTTCTACGGAGGAGGCCTCCTTAATAACCTTCTTTACAAATGCTTTATACCTATCCGGCAGATGCTTCTTTAGAAATTCAGCCCTCTTTATATATACAGGTATCTTCTCAGGGTCTAATTTAATCCTTCCACAATTGTGACAAACCCCTCTTAATGCATTGTAGATATGATCAGCGAATAGTACGTGGACTACAGGCAGTGACAGTTCAATATGTCCAAAATGACCTGGACAGTGATCCCTATCATTACCACATATTGGACAGTGTGAACCGGGTTCAGGGGCCCCAAACCTTGGATCTAAGAGGCCTCCGACGGTAGGAGCCCCGACTTCGTCTCGATACGCCTCATTAGTAACTTCAACGACAGACATATTCCTAATTATTTGGGGTGATAAAACACCGAACTTAATTTTAGATATTCTATATCTACGCGCCTCTTCTAATAATCCTTTTAATTCACCGACTATCCTCTCGCTCATTAAATCACCTCCTCAACATGTATCCTAGGATATATCGCCATACTCTTCAACTCATCTAACAGAAGCTTAAATGCATAAGATACATTGACAGGAACTAGTGGAGCGTCTGGACCATGGACCGGACATACCAATTTTCTATTTCTAGTATCATAGTAACCTTCTAAACCACATTTTGTACATACGAAGATAGTTGTCCTATCCGATGCGTCAAGTAGACGCTCTTTAATAATCGATGAAGCACCATATGCGACAAATACGTCTTTCTCCATATCACCTATTCTAAGCCCACCATCTCTCGACCTACCCTCAGTCGGCTGTCGAGTTAGAATCTGGACGGGGCCTCTCGCTCTAGCATGCATCTTATCAGCAACCATATGATGAAGCTTCTGATAGTATACTATTCCTATAAATATATCGGCTTTAAACTTCTTACCGGTTCTACCGTCATACATAACTTCGGTTCCCATAGGCTCGAATCCCATGGACTTCAGTAACTTACCTAGATCCTCATAATCATATGAGATAAATGGAGTGCCATCTACAAATCTACCAGCTAATGCACCGTATTTACCTGCGATAGATTCGAGGAACTGGCCTACAGTCATCCTTGATGGAAATGCATGCGGATTAATCAGTAGATCTGGTATTATTCCATCTGCAGTATATGGCATGTCTTCTGGAGGAGCAAGTAGACCTACTACACCCTTCTGCCCATGTCTTGATGCAACCTTATCACCTAATTCAGGGACTCTATGCTCACGTATCTTTACTAATGCAGTTAACTGCCCCTCCTTATCTAAAGTAAGCACTACTCTATCAACTACTCCAGTAAATTGATCTAGAGTTGTTGAATAATCTCTCTTCTGCTCCGTTAATCCAGCTTCTTCATATTCCACTAGGAACCTCGGCGGTCCCGTCTTACCTATTACAACATCACCCTTCTCGAGTTTAGCCTCTAAATATGGTAAACCATCTTCTTCAAGACTCCTGTATGCGTCCTCGCCAATATAGTTTTTAACGTCTTCACCCGGCTTTTCAAAGCGGTCGCTGACGCCGCCGCCATGAAGTCTAGCTGTAGATTCATATGTTTTATAGAAGAACGATCTAAATAATCCTCTATCGACGGCCGCTTTATTAATAACTACAGCATCCTCCATATTATAACTTTCATAAGACATTATAGCTACTACTAGATTCTGCCCGATGGGTCTATCGTTCAAGCCGATTAAATCCATAACCCTAGTCTGTACAATTGGCATCTGCGGATACTCAAGTAAATGCCCTCTCGTATCCATACGAAGCCTTATATTTGTATATGGAATCCCTAGAGCCTGTTTAGCCATCGCAGCTTCATATGAGTTCCTAGGTGACTGATTATGTTCTGCAAATGGGATTACTGAAGCAGTTATTCCTAGGAATAAGAATGGAGATAGCTCCAGGTGAGTATGGTCTTTAGTTAATTCCTCCGGGAAGAATGCAGTTAATACATTATACTCCTCATTCGCATCTATCAATTCAATGACACCTATCTTCAGTAGATCCGTGAACTTAAGCTTTCCTTCAGCCACTCGCCTAATATGTTCATGCGTCAATAGAGGCTTTCCATCAACCACTCGAATTAATGGACGTAATATTCTAGCGCTACTCGTTTCAATATATACTTCAGGAACAAGTTTATCCTTATTATAATTCCTTACCGCTATACTTATGTCAGGAGGAATTAGACCTCTCCTCCTATATCCTCTCAGTCTTTCGACGAATGTCATTGGATCAGATACAAACCCGATAAAATCTCCATTTAAGAAGACTCTAGCGCCGCTCTCCCATAATCTATCGTCTGCCTCTTCAACTTTAACCATACCCTCCTCCACTAGGATTCCATATATTTTATCTGGAGGATACTCGTTAGAAACTATTGCAGATAAGGCGAGGTTTTTAACTAATCCGATATTCTGACCCTCTGGACTCTCTACAGGACATATCCTACCTAGATGTGATGCATGGACCTCCCGGGCCTCAAACTGCGGCCTACTTCTACTAAGTGGGCTTTGAATCCTTCTTAAATGGCTTAATGTAGATAAGTAATTTGTACGATCCAGCATCTGGGTAACTCCAGTAGTTCTCTGTGTCCAAGTTCCAGTAGCTAAGGCGTGATTAAAACGATGTGTAATCTTACTTGAACGAACAAGGTAAGATAGTTGAATTCTAGATTTATACAAATAATATTTTGTTATATTGTAATGTAGGTCTTTCAATAATGATTTAAGAGATTTTGCAAATATCTGGCCTAATAAGGGGCCAGCTAATCTCAGACGTTTATTCGCATAATGATCTCTATCATCCGGGTTTCTCCATCCCAATTTAAGTTCAATAGCCCGCCTCACCATCTCCGCAAGGAGATAGGCCTTCCTTAATCTATACTCCGGGCCTATACCAACATGTGGGAACAGATACTTATCTAATATATGCCGAGCTCTATTCTTACGTCTCTCGATAGGCTGTTGAGCCGCCTGAGTCCTATTACCAATATATAGCAATGCATCTTCCTGGGTAGATACACTCTCATACTTCTTTAATACAGGATAAAGTTCCTCAATAATTTCTTCCCTCCTGGATACAGCCTCGGCGATCTCACCCTCTTTAACCACTCCTAAGGCTTTCATCACGATCGGGAATGGAATCGGTGTTAGAGTGAATGGGATTGTGACATATATGTTATTCTTTTTCACGGTTACCGTAACATGATTTCTAAGAGAACCTTTTACAGACAGTATCATTGAGATATAAACCTTTGTGTTAGATACCTTCTCAACCCTGGTGATTATACTATTCGAAGCGAGATCCTCTAGTGCAACTATAGCTCTCTCACTACCATTAATTATGAAGTATCCTCCAGGGTCATTTGGATCCTCACCATATCTAATTAACTCCTCCTTAGACTTCCCGTGAAGTACACATATCTTCGATTTAACCATAACTGGAATATGACCAATCTCAACATTATCCTCGATGTATTCAAATCCACCCTGCTTTCTCTTTATAGTAGCTATTATAGGCGCTGCATATGTTAATCCTCTTAATCTACATACTGCAGGTATATAACCACGCTCCTCATCGAGAGGAGAGCCGTCGACATCCTTTATACGAGGTCTATCAACCCTTACATCAGTTATCTCATAGATTATCTCATCGTTAGGAGCAATTATTTTAATTATTTTATTTTCTTCAACGATCTCCTTAATTCCCTTCTCAATAAATTCATTATATGAATCTATATGCTGCTTTGCAAGACCAAACTCTCTTATCATAGCCTCAACTACAGGCCAGGTATCATATTCTAGAGGTTTTGAAACTAGATATTTCTTTATATCTAACCTTCTCATATTAAACCACCAGCCTATAATAGACAGTTTCACCGGCAGTAGGGCTTTTACGTATAATCTTAATCACATCACCCGGCTTAGCTCCAATTACTTTCACAACAGGATCATTTCGAGATATATATGGTAATTTAAATGGATCTCCCCCAGCATACTTCTTAATAATCTCCTTCTTCTCTTTCTCATCTAGTATAACATGCTTAGGAACAAGTTTATGAGATAATATAATATTTTTAAGCTTTTCATCCATACTCAGTACAACCACCTTCAGATGATATACCAATACCTATTTATAACACAATATACGATTAATTTAAATTTTTATACAATGTAAATTATAGTTAACATCAAAACAATTAAGAAATGCATTGTAGAGGGGATAATGCGGGCCCGGCGGGATTTGAACCCGCGACCCCCGGGTATGAAGTCTTTTTCTTCCCCGGCCCTATCATCCTTACGTCAATGCTTTTATCCATATGGATAAAAGCCCGGTGCTCCACCTGGCTGAGCTACGGGCCCTACTCCTATTTTTTAATATTTCAAAAAAGTTTATATGTTTTATGTTTCTAATCTATCTACCCATCTATTCTAGGGTGTAAAGTATCTTACCCAGCTTTATTATTAATGCTTCTCTATCGGTATTCTGAATATGTATCTGTATAGATACCAGCCTACTTTATCCGTTATCCCCTCATCATTCAATATATCTTCATACTCGTCTCTCTCCATGCCGATGCATATTATAAGATTGATATACTTGGTTAGTATATACATTATGAAGCTTTCATAAATGATTGGTAAATAATTTATAGATGGGGTTTTTACAATCCTCTTAACCTTTTAAATATCTATATTTTATTGGATGAAACTACATACCGAATAAGGATGGTATGCGTGGTGATTGGTCCACGGTAAACACCTGGCTTACCACGAGCCACCCAAACCCCCATATGCAGAGCCAGGTGTTCCATAGAGGGTCTGGAGGGGGGAGTAGGGGATAGGGATTAGAGATAGGGATGGCTACTCGAGATGATAGCCCGTGGAAGGCCCTGGGCCTCCCCCGAGAATTGGATGGGGGGGATGGCTCTGCAAAAAGTATTCTTTGAGAGTTTTTCACGGGCTATCCATTGGGTAGCCGCCCCTCAAATATACGGGTGTTGCTATGCCATCCCTTTCCTATCTGTAAGGGGGTGAGAGTATGGCTAAAGGTCAGAAATCGTATACGCTTGAGGATTATAATAAGTCTATGGAGCTTTTGAATATGGGGATGGGGCCTACAGAGGCATCTAGGATACTAGATATACCTAGGTGTACAGTGGAGGATTGGAAGTATAGGGGGGAAGATACCATGGCTAGCTAGATGGACACCAGAGCCTAGCAAAGAGTTAGCATATGTATTGGGAGTATTATATGGAGATGGATACATAGTTAAACCAAGGAAAAATATATGATATTGAGCTTATGGTTAAAGACTATGAATTCGCAGAGGCATTCAGTAGAGCTGTGGCGAAGATATTAAATAAAAATATAGAAAACCCACATGGAGTGAGACGCATAATAAATGGAGAATATACTACAGGTCTAAGGCATTCTATCAATGGTTTAAACGAGAATCACTAGATACATTGAAACAGTATATTGAGTGTGATAATGATACTGTAAAATACTTTCTACGTGGATTATATGATTCAGAGGGCTACAACTATAAATGCAGAAGAATATCTCTATTCAATAGTGATTTAGAGTTACTACAATACGTACAATATCTACTGAAGAAGTATTTTGATATCAGGGCTACAGGCCGTATCTGAATAAAAGGGCTGGAAGCATAATGATAGGGAATGGAAGGATGTTTAGAAGAAGGGTCGATGTTTACACACTAGAAATTTCCAGGGGGAGAGATGTACAAGTGTTTCTAAGTGAGATAGGTTTTTCAATAAGGGAGAAGCAGTTGGACTACCTAGGAGGAGGCAACCCAAACCCTCTATCCCCTAC
>Ga0190308_1000248_pt1 | contig 18102 bp, 19 predicted proteins | sample 48700756_MG_FD_165050 | JGI IMG/M metagenome (GOLD analysis project Ga0190308, IMG submission 165050) | Hydrothermal vent sediment bacterial communities from Southern Trench, Guaymas Basin, Mexico - 4870-07-5-6_MG | ecosystem: Environmental > Aquatic > Marine > Hydrothermal vents > Sediment ...
TATTTATCACGAATCAACCCGACTCGCTTGACCACATGATATTCAGACAACTAGATAATGTATTTATATTTAGGTTTCTGAATGACAGGGATTTAGAGGCCATATCAAGGGTATCTAGCATAGACTCCAGTACGGTGAAATCCATAGCCAAGGACTTGAGGAAGGGTCAAGTATTAATTATCGGGGAGGTCGTAGATCTATTTCCAATTATAGTAAACGTGAAGTCACTTGAATTTAATGTAAGGGGTAAGACTAGAAAGGTCCTGGAATATATAAGTGCATTAGGATCGAATCGCTAATTCCTTACTACCCTGATATATTCGATAGACTCTCTCAGCTAGAGTATATAATAAAAGTACGTTGATTAGAAGAATGAGTAGATCGATATCTGTATATAGGGGTAGTAGTATAAGACCGAATCCAAGCGCCAATATTCTCTCGGCTCTCTCCATAAGTCCTACTCCACGCATATTGATATTATATTCAGCAGCCTTACATCTTCCATAGCTTATCAATAGTGACAGGCTTAGGAACGTTAATATATTTAGTGGATTGGGGTTAAGCCATGATGCCTGTACGAATATTATGTAGATCACTTCCTCAACTCTATCGAGATATGCATCTAATACCCCACCCCATGCAGATACCTCTCCTCTTATCCTAGCAACTGAGCCGTCTAGGGAATCCATTAAACCTCCGAGTAAGTATATTATCGCGGATAAAGCTACTCCAAAATAATTTTTATATGTAAGTAATGTATATCCAGCGAGTATCGTCAATATTAATCCTAATATGGAGATATGCCATGCTTTAAAACCTATTGAGACTAGTATTTTTGCAATACTATTTGTAATGATACTTAATTTATCCCTGAATTTATTTAGCATCTTAATCTATATAATCTCTGGAGGATAAATTAATATCTATACTCTTATTAGGTGGTATCAATGGAATACTGTGATGTAGAAGGATGTAACCAGCCTGCTCATAGGTCGATATCCTATGATGATGCGATTAAATCGGGCTTGAGATTTAAGACTAAGAGGAGACGAGTTTATCTCTGTAAAGAGCATTATAAAATTTATAAGAAGAATGTAAAGAAGTTTAAGAGGCTTGAAAAGTGGAGGTGGATGGGTTGATTGGTTTAGAAGATGTCAAAATAGGTATGCACTATATTCTAACACCTGACGGGTTATTATATGATGCTAGGGAATATGAGACGGATGATGAGGGTTTAAAAAGCCTTATTAGAAAGGAGGTTTTTAAAGAGGCTATAGACTATAGGGAGAGTCCGCATATAAAGTTGTTGAAGAAACTTAAGTTGGCTGATAATGAGCCATATACCGATGCTGGGCATCTAACATATCTACCTAGAGGAGCTCTAATACTCGATCTTTTAATGGATTATGCATTAAATGTAGTGAGGCGTCTAGATGCATTGCCGGTACATACATCCATCATGTATGACTTGAATATAGGGCCGATTAAAGAGCATGCTAAGTTATTTGGGCAGAGGATGTATAAGGTTAAGCCGGCTAAAAGGGAATTTATATTGAGGTATGCAGCGTGTTTCGGTCAATTTGCATTACTGAGAAGGTACTATTTGAGTGAGACTGACCTCCCACTTAAGATATTCGAGCTAGCTGACAGTTATAGATATGAGCAGAGGGGTGAAATTAAGGGGTTAGCTAGGGTGAGGAGATTTTACATGCCTGATATGCATGTTATAGCGAAGGATCTGCAGGAGGCTATGAATGAGTTCATTAACTTATATAACGTGATTATAGAGGAGGGAGCTAAATTCGGTTGGAAATACTATAGTTTATATAACATTACACTCGATTTCCTTAAGGACTACTTTGACTTTATTAAGGGTCTCGTTAAAATAGATGGTAAACCAGTTCTACTATATATTGTTGAGCCTAATATCTATTACTGGGTAATAAATATTGAGTTCCATTATATAGATTCCTTAGGTAAACCTTTGGAAACCGCTACCGTCCAAATAGATATAGGTAATTCAAAGAGGTTTAATATAGTATACCATTCTAGGGATGGATCAAAGAAGTATCCAATTATTATACATACTGCAATACATGGTAGTATCGAGCGTTTCATGTTTGAGTTCCTTGAGGAAGCTTCTAAGATGCAGAAGAATGGTCTTAAGCCGATGCTTCCAGTATGGCTCTCACCAGTCCAAGTTAGGGTGATCCCTGTTGATAAGAGGCATCACAAATATTCACTAAATATTGTTGATAAACTTGAGTCTGAGGGATTTAGGGTGGATTTCGATGATAGAGATATAACATTGTCTAGGAAGATTAAGGATGCAGAGTCGGAGTGGGTTCCATATATAGTTGTAATAGGCGACAAGGAGGTTCGTGAAGATATTTTGACGGTTAGGGTCAGGAATAAGGGTCTAGTAGAACTTGAAATAAGTGACTTTATTAAAATGTTGAATGATTCAATTAAAGATTTCCCTAAGCGGCCACTATACTTCAGTAGATACGTCTCTAGAAGACCTATATTCGCTTAAATTTAAAGAATTCGTCTAGTCTCTTTACCTCTAACTCACTCTTTATCTTGTCAACATGTATGTTTAATACATCTAGAATCTGTTCTAATGTAGATCTGAGTAGCTCAATATATTTCTCCGAATTTATCTCATTTACCGATTTAAGGAGTTCTAATGGAGTTACTCCGTCTCTGTCATTAGTCTTTATAATTCTAATTACTGAGCCGGGTTGTAGTCTAATACCTAATTTATTCTCGAGTTTTCTAGCAGCCTTAACATGCTGGGGTGTAGTCTTAGTATATTTATCTACAGGCTTGGATAGAGTTACTGATATAGCTAACTTTTCCGGCGGAACAGCCTTCTTAATAAGTTTCTCCTCCGCATCTTTAATTATATCACGTATATTATCTACAGCCTTTTTAAACTCCTCCTCACTATTTACATTCTTCAAAATATGGATAATCTCGTAAAAGACATTCTTTATGAATGGTGGTGTGCTACTCTTCTTTCCAACTAGACCTTTAATATCTATCGAGCCGTCTTTCAATACTCCGAAGTAATTCTTCTTCCTAGTACTTAATGCTACATACCTATAGATTTTATCGACCTCAAGTTTCAAATGCAACTCCTTTTCAATACCTGATATCAACTCATTTATTTTGTTAGGATCAGGGTTTTTTATGAAGAGACTATCCGTATCTCCATAAATCACTTCAAGGCCGAGTTCTAAAGCCTTCTCTACAGCCTTATTAATCGCATATCTCCCATATAATGTTACAGCTTCGGCTGCCGGGAGGTAGTAGAATGGGAAAGCATCTGAGCCGGTTACTCCATATATCGCATTTATAAATACCTTCAGTGCTCCCTGAATCACATTATAGAATTCTCTCTTATCCTCATCTAGAGTTTTATCTTTGCTTAACTTTTTAAATACATCAACTCTAATATCCCTGATTACACCGACAAACTCGCTTATAATCCCCCTCTTCTTCTTACATATCCATGTAGTTGTATCGGGGACCAGATTATCTCTACATTCCTCATGCACGCAGTTTACAGTTTCATAGGAGATGTTATACTCCTTCATTATACTGGGGTATAGGCTTGCGAAGTCAACGACGTGGACGTTAAAATGTATGCCTGGCTTGGGCTCGATTACCAATGCTCCTACATATTTCTTACCCTTTGTAATAGGTTGGAAATGTCTTTTTTCACCTTTCCCTTTAATTTCCTCAGGCCTTGGAATCAGATAATTCTTCTTTCTATGGAGGTGAATTAGCCTATTTTTAATCCAGTTTGATACAGATAGTCTACATACATCGTCTATCACCATATTAGCTATTCTACCTATGATTATTATCAATCGCATTACGAGATCCCTGTTAAATGACGTTAACTCATATGTCAACTCGGCATCTCTAAACGAATATCTAATTATCTCCTCCATAGGGATTTCTCCGAAATACTCTATCTTCTCTGTTTTACCCTTACCTAATAATGACTGTGCAATTGAGTCTAGTGATATGACGTCATAAGCTCCTCCAAATGCATAGTTTTTAATCGATACATTTTTAAAGAATTTATATAGGTCGATATGTATTCCCCACGTGACTCTGGCATCATTTCTCCCTAATCTAATCTTATCCTTCAAATCGATTAATCCCAGCTTCTCTCCTCTCCTTCTTATATATGGTAAGTCGAAGTTGTCTCCATTGAATGTTATTATAATTGGGTATTCCTCTATAATCTCTATAGCACGTTTAATTAAGTCCCTCTCATTATTAAATACCTCCACATCGAATTCGAATTTACTGGCTGTACTTTCATCTAACTCACTTCGAATGTCATATACAAGGACCTTCTTAAGTCCGTCTGAGGCGTATAGGGATATCATAAATATAGGGAATTCGGGGTTTTCAGCCTGTGGAACTATTCCACGCGGATTATATACTTCTATATCTAATGAGATTCTCTTCAGTGGAGGGACATATTCAGATAATCTAATTAGCCAATCCTTCATATTCTCATCGATGTTGGGGCTGTCTAGGAATTTCTTTACCTCAGGCGGAACCTCGAGATGTATCCTCTTAGGAATCTTATCGACTCTCTCGAGAATATAATAGCCTCCGACCTCAAAATCCAAGTCAAATATGTAATTGGCATAGTATTTGATATCAGCCTCCCATAATGTAATATACTCTCTTAATGACTCTCTACTTCCACCGATTACAAGTGGGTCCTTAGCAATTATTTTAGCGACTTTAATCTTTTCGTCGTTTAGTGGATCTATCTTCTCCTCCTCTATAATATCAATAATCTTATCCCTTTTCCTCAATATTGCTGGATTATTCTCGAGTTCTTTGATATCTCCCTTATAATATGCATATGGATGATGATTTGTAGTATCATACCATATCACGATTCTATGGTTTTTAACATCGTAAAACTTTAAAAATGCCTTTCTACTCTCAGGGTCATAGTCTGAACCTAATAATATACCTATAGTCCCCTCTTTAATCTCGGTAAATTTCTTAATAGAATCTGATTTAACTTCCTCCATCCTAGGGACTTCTCTTCTTCTGTCTCCACTAAGCCACTTATCCAAACTAGCCATATCCACTTATCTATTATCACATTATCTATTAATACGTTTTAATGTGAGGAGAAGAGAAACCTCGTAAAATATTCTTAGGACAGTAATCGCATCGCTAATACGATCTAACCTCGGGTTATATTCCATTATATCAAACCCACATATATAATCGACTTTCTCTAATATGGTTTTAAGCAGGTTTAATAATGCATCTAAATCTATTCCACCAGGTTCTAAATATACTGTACTTGACATATATGTAGGATCCAATATATCGATATCTAATGATATATATGTCTCTCCTCGTAGATCTAAATTGGCAATATCCTTAGGATCCAGTAGATATATATTATCATTTCTTCTAACATATTCAAATTCATCTTGACTATATGCCCTGGCACCGATGACATATATATTTAAATCGACTTCCTCGTTTATCCTCCGTAAAAATGTTGTATTATTAAATTTATCATGATAGAAAGAATCTTTCATATCTAAATGAGCGTCTAAGAATATCAGGTTATCTGGCTTATAACACTTCAGTAGATAATATGTGAATGTGTGTTCACCGCCTATATAAATCGCCTTTAGTTTCCTTTTAATAACGTATTTCACTATCGTAGCTATATCAGTTTGAATAGCATCATAATCCCTGGAATACACGTCTCCAAGATCTAGAATTTTAATACTTGAATAGTACCTATCCTGGAATAATAATGAATTGTCTTCAACATAGTTCTTCATAATGCGTAAGGCGTCGCTGGCTTTTATATATGGGTTGAAGGATGATGCCTTAATATAACACGGTACTCCTATAACTATAACATCTGCTTGATCTACTTCCCCTCTAAATGTTGATAGACTTAAATCTAATTGTAGAGGTAACAAATCTTTCATGTCAAAAATTAAAATTGTTATGTATAAGTAAATTATTATATTTAGTTAATTTAATAGGAGGGTTTTGCTCATGAAGCTAAATTTAGTAGGCAGAGTATCTTTATTAATAATCTCAATTTATACGCTTTCAATCGGCTTTATAGAGTCGACACCCTTATTAGGTGTTCTCGGATTATTAGGCGTTATTATAGCTATATTCTCTATAATGGGTAAGTTTATGGACGAGTTATTTTTACTCAAGTATTGTATATCCCTTTCATATATTGTAAGCTATATAGTGCTGTCAGTGTATTCCCCAACGATTGAGGCTGCTCTAATAAAAATAATTTTAGTGATATTGAGCTTCCTGGCTATATTCGCGTAACCTCCTCCATCTCTCAATATAATATACTCCCGTTAACGATGTAAGGAAGTAGAAGTAAAATAATTTTGATGCGAATACGAGGTTCCAGGGCTGTTCACTATTTGGAAATTTATTTACTAATAGGTCTATGTTTCCTGAGATATCGCCTGATGTAGCGATTGATGAAATTAGAGAGCACCATAGCATGAAGTTAAAGAATATCTCATATAGTGAGATGAAGATGATTAGGAGTAGGAATATTTTAATTATGGAGTATCCTGCGTCGCTTAGCTTCAATCCCCACCCCTTACTTAAATGTTCTAACCCACATACTGTCCCAAGATAGATCATAATCAGTGAAAGTGTAATGGGTTTAATGTAAATTAAATCGGGGATTATAATAATTTCGTTATCAACCATATTCTCTCCGACTGGGAATAAGGGGTCTAAGCCTATTATTCCTCTTATTAAGTAGTAGAATAATATTCCTGCTCCAGAGACTATTAATATGATGCTAATCGGCTTTAAATTATCATAAATTGCCTTTATAGGCATTTAATACACCTCTAGAGGCTTTTTATTAGGATTAAATATTTAACTAAATATTTAACTTAGTTAATTAATAACCTTTGTAAGAAGTAGGTGTATTAAATGGGTAAGATCGTGTTTATCGGGGACGAGTATCTAGCGATAGCACTATCTACTATAGGTGTAGAGGTTTATCCTGTATTCGATGTTATAGATGCTGGGAAGAAGGTTAATGAGGTTAGGGATCGTGACGATGTAGATATACTCGTCTTAACTGAGGATATGTATATAGAGTTGTCTAATAGATATGTTAGGTTTAAGAGGGAGGGAGTAAATAAACCTATTTTAATCGTGGTACCTCCCTTAAAAGGCCCTCTTGGGAAGAGGGTTGAAGACTTATATAATTTAATTAGTCAGGCTGTGGGTGTTAGGCTTAAGTTGGGGAGGGATTGATGTGAGTAGTGAAATAAATAAGCTGCTTGCGATTGAGAGGGAGGCTGAGGAGCTTATTAAAAAGGCGAGGGATGAGGCCAGTAAGATAATTGAAGAAGCTAAGAGGGAGGCTCATACTATTATTGAAGAGGCTGAGAAAGCTGAATTTAAGGAGCTTGAGGAGAAGATAGAGAAGGAGATTAGGGAATTGACTAAAAAGATTTCAGAGGAGTATGATAAAATGGCTGAGGAGGTTAGAAGTAGAGGGTTATCCAAGTTGGATGATGCTGTTGAATATATTGTAAGGAGGGTGCTAGAATGAGTCTCGAAGCTTTGAAGAGGGAGATACTCGGATCGGCTAACAAGAGGAGGGAGGAAATTATTAAGGAGGCGAGGGAGGAGGCTGAATCTATAATAAATGAGGCTAAGGCTAAGGCTGAGAAGATCGTTAGTTCAAAGAGGGAGAGTGTTATTAAGGAGTTGAATGAGAAGAAGAGGGCTGCGACAGCGGTTGCAAGGCTTGAAGGGAGGAGGAAGGTATCTATGGCTAAGGCTGAAGTAGTTTCCAAGGCTTTTGAAGAGGCTAGACGATGGTTGACGGAGTTGAAGAAGACTAAGAGGTATATCGATGTAATATCAAATTATATTCGGGAGGCTCTTGAGAATCTAGGTGTAGATGAAGCTAATATAAGGGTTTCAAAGGAGGACTATGATTTTATTAAAAGTAGTTTTAAGGATATAGAGTCTAGAGTAGCCAGTAACTTAGGTAAGAAGATTAAGTTGAAGTTACTCGATGATCATGTAGATATATTAGGTGGTGTAGTCGTATCAGATGTAGATGACATTCAATACTATATTAATACATTCGACTCTAGAATTAATAGGGTGTATGAAGAGGATCTAGATAGGATTATGGAGATATTATTTGGTGGTTGAGATGAGGTTAGGCGAGATAATTAGGATAAGTGGTACGGTCGTAGTAGGTAGAGGGATCCCAGACGTAGAGATTGGAGAGGTTATGGAGGTAGGCGAGGAGAGACTCGTCGGCGAGATAATTAGGATATTTGAAGATAGCTTCGCTGTACAGGTATATGAGCCTACGAGCGGGTTGAAGCCCGGAGACCCGATATTTGGTACAGGTAAGAAATTAATTGCAGAGTTGGGTCCCGGCCTACTTCAAAATATATTTGACGGTATAGGTAGGCCTTTAGAAGAGTTGATCAAGAGGAGCGGTCCGTTCATCAGGAGAGGCATTAAAGTAAATATGCTTTCAAGGGATATTAAATGGAGTTTTAAACCATTGGTCGAGAAGGGATTTGAAGCTATGCCCGGCGATATAATAGGTAAGGTCCAGGAGACTCCTATGCTAAAACATAAGATAATGATCCCACCTAACTTAAGTGGCAAGATCTTAGAGATATATGAGGGTGAATTTAAGATCGATGAACCCATAGGCAAGATTCATGTTGGAGATGAAGTTAAAGACTTATATATGTATCAGGAATGGCCTGTTAGGGAGCCTAGACCTATAGCGGAGGGTGGGAGACTTCCACTAGAGCAGCCTCTTATAACTGGACAGAGGGTTATAGACGTCTTCTTCCCAGTAGCTAAAGGCGGTGCAGCATGTATCCCAGGTGGATTCGGAACTGGGAAGACCGTGACTCTTCATCAGCTTGCTAAATGGAGTGATGCAGACGTAGTCGTATATGTCGGATGTGGTGAACGTGGCAATGAGATGGCGGAGGTATTAACAGATTTCCCAGAGCTTAAAGACCCTAGGACAGGTAAGCCTCTAATGGAGAGGACTGTATTAATAGCTAATACAAGTAATATGCCTGTTTCAGCAAGGGAGGCTAGCGTATATATTGGAATAACTATAGCAGAATATTATCGTGATATGGGTTATGACGTTGCATTGATGGCTGATTCGACTTCGAGATGGGCTGAAGCCATTAGAGAAATATCTGGAAGATTAGGTGAAATGCCTGTTGAAAGAGGCTTCCCAGCATATCTACCGGATAGGATTGCAGAGTTTTATGAAAGGGCTGGTAGGGTAAAGACTTTGGGTAGGCCTGAGAGAATAGGGTCTGTAACTGTCATGGGTGCTGTATCACCGCCTGGAGGAGACTTCAACGAGCCTGTTACAATACACACACTTAGATTCACAGGAGTATTCTGGGCTTTAGACGCGGATCTAGCATATAGCAGACACTTCCCTGCAATCCACTGGCTCAAAAGCTATAGTCTATATGTAGATGAGATTCTTAAGGGCTATGTAGAGACTGTTGAGAAGCATGAGAGTAGGCTGTTAGAGTATTGGCCTATATTCGCAAAAGAGTTTCCATTATATAGGGACGAGGCATTGAGGATCCTAAGCGACTCTGCGGAGGTCGAGTCTATAGCTAAGATTATAGGTGAGAAGGCTCTCCCCGATGATCAGAGGCTACTGCTCTTAACAAGTGAATTGATTAAGGAAGGTTTCCTAAGGCAGAATGCATTCGACCCTGTAGACTCATATTCAGAGCCGGGGAAATCGGCGCTATTATTAAAAGCTATAATCGATTTCCATAAGACTGCCGAGAAGTTGATTAGAGAGCATGTTCCAATCGAGAAGATTATGGAGCTACCTGCTATAGCCAAGTTAAAGCGTGTTAAGCTTGATGAAAGGAGGATCGACGCTATAATCAGTGTAATAAATGAGTTTAATGCTGAGTTCAATAAACTTGCATCTGAATATAGGATCTCTATAGCATTATAGGGGGTGATGTATTGTGACCTTAAATATAGGAGATATTTATGGGAAGGTTTATAGGGGTTTGAGGCAGGTTAGGGGGTCGCTGGTTATTATAGACCCTGTACCAGGAGTAATGTATGATGAGATCGTTAAGATACGCGCTCCAGATGGTATCGATAGAGTAGGTAGAGTAATTGAGGTTAGTGGGGATTTCATAGTGGTTCAGGTATTTGGTGAAGAAACTGGGTTGCAGTTAGATTCGGTTGTGAAGTTCACTGGATCGACATTTGAGATCCCCGTATCCGAGGATGTATTAGGTAGGATGTTTAACGGTAGGTTCGAGCCTATAGATGGAATGCCTCCACCAGCGTCTAGAGATAAGAGGGATATAAACGGCTCTCCAATCAACCCCAGGGCTAGAATACATCCAAACGATTTCATCCAGACAGGTATATCGGCTATAGATGGAATGCTATCTCTAGTTAGGGGGCAGAAACTTCCGATCTTCTCCGAATCTGGTCTACCGCATAATAGGCTAGCGGCTCAGATAGCTAGGCAAGCTACTATTCCAGGTAAGGAGGAGGAGTTCGCCCTTGTATTCGCTGCAATGGGTTTGAAGAATGATGAAGCGAGGTTCTTTATTCAGCAGTTCAGAGAGTCTGGAGCCATTGAGAGATCTGTCGTAATATTGAATCTAGCTGACGACCCTGCTATAGAACGTTTAATTACACCTAGGATAGCGTTGACGATCGCAGAGTATCTAGCTTTCGACCTCGATTATCACGTTCTCACAATATTAACCGATATGACAAACTATTGTGAAGCTCTACGTGAAATTAGTGCCGCACGTGAGGAGGTCCCTGGCAGGGGAGGGTATCCAGGATATATGTATAGTGACTTAGCTACAATATATGAGAGGGCTGGAATAATCAGGGGTAAGAAGGGTACCCTAACTCAGATGCCTATTCTAACCATGCCCGGCGGGGATAAGAGACATCCAATCCCTGATTTAACTGGATACATTACAGAGGGGCAGATAATATTAAGTAAGGAGTTGGACTCCAGAGGAATATACCCACCTATAAACGTACTTCCAAGCCTAAGTAGGTTAATGAGAAGCGGGATCGGACCTGGTAAAACTAGAGATGATCATAAGGAGTTGAGTGACCAGCTATACGACGCCTATTCACGTGGTATTAAGGCGAGGGATCTCGCAAGGATAGTTGGTGAGATGGGCTTGAGTGATAGGGAGAGATTATACCTCAAATTCGCAGATGCGTTCGAGAGGAGTTTCGTTAACCAAGGTGAATATGAAAATAGGACTATTGAAGAAACTTTAAACCTTGGATGGGAGGTATTGAGCATACTTCCACCCGAGGAGTTGACTCGTGTCAGAGAATCTACAATCGAGAAATATTATTATAAAGCTAAGTCTGTAGCATATAACGCATAAGATGGTGATTATATGTCTCACAGTATAATGGGTGTATCAGCTACTAGAGGTACTTTACTAGCGATGCGGCAACAACTTAAGTTTATTAAGAAGGGGAAGGAGATCCTCGAGATGAAGAGGGATAGGATAGCTGGTGAGTTGAATCAGCTACTTCCTGAGGTTAGGAACAGGATAGTAGTTGAGGATGAATTGATGGAGGCATATAACTCATTTGTAAACGCCCTGATTAAGGTTGGGATAGAGGAGTTTATGAATAATTCTAAGGTAGTCAATGAATTTAGAGTCAAACTTATTAGGAAGCTTGTAATGGGTGTAGAGGAGTTTGATATCGAGATAGAGTCTGAGCCGAATGTCTCTGCAATACCCAATCCCGTTGTTCAGGATATAGCTATGAAGCTATATAATGCCTTTCTCAAGATGATTAAACTGGCTGAGACGGAGAATAAGATCGAGGCATTAGCCCTAGACCTTATGAATACTGCGAGGAAGGTGAATGCTCTTGACAAGATTGTTATCCCAATGTATGAAGATCTAGTTAGATATATTGAGGATAGGCTCATGGAGGATATGTTAGAGGAGTTCGTAAGAACTAAATATATCGTGACTAGGAAGAAGGGTGTTAAGATATGATGAGGCCCGACTATATATACATAATTACTAGGGCACATGGATTAAGTACCCACTTATTTACAGAAGATGATTATAAATCGTTTGTTAGGCTGCCAGATATTGTCTCATTTGCAGAGGCTGTATCGAAGGGGGATTATATAAGGAAGATAGGGTCTATACCTAGGGAGCAGATTAATGGTAAGACCCTTGCATCTGCATTTGGAGAGGTTTATGTAGAGAGGTTTTTATATGCTATAAAGATCTCGAGTGGAAAGGTTAAAAACTTTGTCGATATGTTTGTGAGGAGGATCGAGATAGAGAATATAAAAAGGATTTTAAGAGCGAAATTCTCTGGGAGAGCCGTAAGTGAAGAGGATTTAATTAAGGTTCCTAGGGAGTTTACATATGTAAATATTGTGGCAATGCTCGAGTCACCTACTTTCGATGATGCATTATATCATTTAACCCCCTCTCCATATAAGGAGGCTATTGAGTTTTCACAATATGCTAAAAGTATTGGAAGTCCATTTCCTGTGGAACTGGGTATAGAGACTGAGTATTTTAGAAGGGTTGTGAATACTGCATCTAAAGTTAAGAAGGGGAGGGAGGTAGAGAAGCTTCTGAAGGTTGAATATGGAACTAAATTAATTTACTATATTTTATCGATTAAGATACTCGGAGGGCAGGTAATATATCTAGAGAAATATAGTGATAAAATGTCTAGGCTTATGCTTATCGAGCCGCATATATTCAATGACTTTATACGTGCTAAGGAAGATACTGCGTTGGATGTATTAAATAGATCTGGATATAAATGGATTGTAAAATATATTGAGGAGAGTGTGCTGAAGCGCTCAGTAAGTGACTTATATTACTGGAGTAGCAAGGCATTTAAAGAATATGCTGAGTCCTATGCTGCTAGGAATCCGTTGAACCTGGTATTCCTGCTATGGTACCTATATTCTGTGGAATTCGAGTATCGAAATCTATATACAATTGCATTAGCTAAAGAGTTGGACGTTAAACCAGAGGATATACCTATTCTCTGAGATTATTAAAAGTCTTGAAGGAATTAGAAATAGAATAGCATCAATTATTTATATTTCTATTATTAATAAGGCTTCTCCCGGCACTATGGAGATGAAATTAAATGATATAAGTGTTACTCGTGAGGATTAATATTCCTTTCCGCTCTATCTTTTTTAATTAGTTTATCCTCGATAGCCATCTCCATAGCGATTCTATTATAATATTCTCTGGCCCTTTCAACAGCCTTATCTTAAGTCTTCTTATCTCATCTAGATAGGCGTCTCTTTTCCTCGCATACTTCCTACTTTTATATCTGCTGATTAGCTTATTCCACTCATTTAACTCATCAGGGTCAAGCCGCTTCTCTACATCCCTTTTTTCTAAGTCATATTTAGTATGCTCATGCCTATAATGTGCTATAATCATCACTCTCCTAAAACTATCTTCATCCATATCTATATATTCCTCCATCATCTCCTCAAAAAGCGTTGAGTCTCTCCTAACTCTAATAAACTTTTTACATCTCGGGCAGTAGGAAACCTAGTTTATCTCTTAATCTACTTCTCCTCGCATATTCCCTCATCCTCTCCCTCTCCTCATCCGAATATTTTGGGAGCTCCCTAATCTTCTCAATATTCCTCTCAAGATCCTCCCTATTTATTAGAAGGGCTGGCGGAGCAGATGAATAATGTGGGTTCCTAACATTCTTAACCTTGATCAATCCAAGTTCAATCGCTAATCTAATCTGTTTCTCTGTAAGTTTATACTTCTTTTTAACCGTGCTTTTATACGATCAGTCTCCCATATCCCTATTAAATATTACATTATATAACTTATCTAAATTCCTTATTCATAAAGAATCTTAGATTCTACGAACCTATTAAAAATGTAGATATAGAGGGATCGCTAAGTCTATCTAGAAATATTAAAATCATTATAAAAACTGCATATAATATATAATCCTTCGCATATGATAGGAGACCCTTATGCATTTAAAAATAAATTTCTATGATGAATATAAATAGGGATAAGCTAGCAGTCATATCTATAATAATATTCTCCATATTCTCGCTGTCGATTATGAAGCCCGGCCTCGTATATTATTGAGTATTTAGAAATTTTTTAACGATTTTATCCATATGTAAATATATTATGCATAATATTGGCTGTATAGCAGGAATTATAGCGGGAGGTAATGTAGTAGCTCCTCCTAATGCCATAGTAGTTATTATAGCTACTACGCTTTCATTTTTGGTAACAGATATAAACGCTATAGCCTCATGATCTTCATAACTTATCCTTATCAAATCCAGTTCTATAGATCGAATATGGAGTTTTTAAATCGGAGAAGGTCATGTAGATAGTATCCTTATATATTCATCTAATCTAGGATGTATTTTTTTTAGTTTTATTATTAATGTGTCTTATCTATCTTATAATTCTTTGTCTTGAAATCTTTCTCTATGGGTATTCTGAATATGTATTTATATTGTGTATAGTTTATCTCGCCTGTTATCCTCTCATTATTCATATATATAGTCTCATCCTCGTACTCGACGGTTTCCCCGCCTATGCACACTATTAGCCTGCCATAGTCTTTGAATAGCCTAACATCCTCACCAGACTTCACATCGCAGTATATTACTACTGTATATCCATCCTTATCTCGAATACCTCCATATATCTCTATATCTATTATTAAGCCTGATATACTCATTTAATATAGATTTTCTCGTCATCCTCATCAGCATATCTATTAGGAATAAAATATCTTAGCCCAGAGACATTCGAGAAACTATTAGACAAGGAGATTTAGGGAATGCTATTACTATAGAAATTTTTTATAATTTTTATTCTGACGAGCCCGGTGACGCGTTGGCGGAGGGTGAGAAAGGCGTATTCTTCCAGATAGACTGATCATGCTACAGCCAAGTATGCATGGCTGCCATGCCTCGGGGATACGCCCAGGGGGTGGGATGAACCTAAGGCTTTAAAGCCTTAGACGACTACCTATTCTCTAGGCCATCTGTACTTCAATATGAAGTATGTATATCCAATTATCAGAAGGAATATTGCAAACTGTACAGCAGGTATGACTCCAATAGACAATCTAATTATAATATATACTATTAATATACCTAAGTACCCGAGTATCTCCTTAGGTAATTTAGTGAAATCAATTTTCCTAATTAATAATGAGACTCCTACAAAATACAATATAACGTTATACATTAGGATGAAATGTACCTCGGTGCCGAACTCAATCAACCCTTCTCCTCCTGAAACCGCTACCAGATATAAGAATGCTGATATAATATTGATTGATGGTATTATAAAGAATAAAATATCGACTGCCTCATTAATCCTATCTACATTACCTCTGAAGCTATTTAAAATAAAGTATGAACCCGCTAAATACAGTACTATATTAATAATAAATAATATGGGATTTTTCCCAGGTACATAAGCGACCTCAACCAGATCCTTAAAACCTTGTGTGAAGCCCTGGTATCCAATAAATCCAAACATGACTATATATGTCGTCAATACTAAAATTAATCCTAAATCTGTTCTCGACATCTTCCCACCATTTATAGATAAGCAATTTTATTTTAATACAAATATATTTAATTTACCTAAGAAATAACTATTTGAATAAGGGTTATAAAAAGGAGTGGAGGTAAGGTGGCTTTAGAGATAGCGAGGTTCAAATATAATTGCCGCCACCTAAGTGAGGTTTATTTTAAATTGTCGCCGCTATCTCTAAGCCTCTATAACCCGCCAGGGATTATACATGAGAGTTAGGTGGCTCACGAGACCTGCCAGAGATCCCGTGGGCCAATCCGCCATACACCATCTTTATTCGGTGTACGGCTTCATCCAATAAAATAATAGGTATATAAAAGCTTATCAATACACCCAATAGAGAAAAAAGAGAATAGAATATACAGAGAAACAATAACAATAAACTTATCTAAGTAAGTTATAAAATAAATAATTCATGAATGATAGTGATATATTATATAATGTAGATTAATGTAGGTATGGAGAAATATATTTAATTTAAAATATATTCCTGTAGTATTTCAATTTAACGCATATAGGTGTGTAGTTGATGAGGCCTGCGAGACTTATCAGGTTTTACGTCGCTGTTCCACAGGACTATGAAGACGCTGTAGCACATGCAATAGGTAAATTAGGTGCTGTGGAGCTGATATCAAGGAGGTTAGAGACTGGTAGGAGAGAGGAGCTCGAGGTATATACGCGGTTTTTAAGGCTTATAGATAGGGTAGGGGTGACGCTCCAGGCGGTTGAGAATGTGCTTCCTAAGAAGGAGGAGAAGAAGAGCTTTATGGATAGGCTTAAGTCTGCATTTATTCCTCCTAAGAAGTTCCCCTCATTCGATGGATTGGTTAAGCATGAGGATCTGATAAGATTGACTAATGAATTTGAGGAGAAGCTGAATAAGTATGCCGCTGTTGTTGATGAGGGTCAGAAAAAGCTCGTCTCACTTAAGGAGATCGAGATTAGAGTATCATTGTTTAAGAGGCATGAGATTCCCCTCGATATTATAGGGGAATATACGCATATATTTGTCAAAGCTGGTTTAATACCAATCCATAATATGCCGTTACTCAAGGATTATCTAAAGCCATATAACTACCTCCTAACAGTTAAGGAGGGAATTAGGAAAGACTATCTAATTGTGTTAGCAGCTTCACAGCAAGATAAGGAGGAGATACTAAAGATTCTATCGATGTTGAACTTCGACGAAATAGTATTTCCAAAGGAGTATGTTGGTGACCATACAGAAGTATTAAATAATATTAATAGGGAGAAGGAGGATATATTTAAGTCACTTTATAGTGTGAGGGATGAGCTTAGTAAGCTGTATAATGAGGTCATCTACTATAAGAAGTATGTTAACTTTCTACATAAGGTGAAGTCTTCGGTAACTAGAACTAGGAACTTAACGATATTCGATGGATGGATTGAGAAGAGCTTGTATGACAAGTTGATGGAGACTATATCCGCAGCTACAGATGGGAAGTTTTATATAGAGAGGGAGGAGCCTTCCAGAGACTACCCATATAAGCCGCCTACTAAATTAAGGAATCTACCTGGTTTCCGGGGCTTTGAAATGTTGACTAGAATGAGGGGAGTACCAGACTACTTTGAAATCGATCCAACCCCGATATTCACTATATTATTCTTCATAATGTATGGTATGATGTTCGGGGATGTCGGGGAAGGTATAGCACTATTTATCCTGGGGCTAATATTCTATAGGCTTCAGAAGCCTATGCTAGGATTATCTAGAAGGGCATTAAATAACCTTGGATACATCCTTATGTTCGCGAGTGTATCAGCAATTATATATGGCTTCCTATATGGAGAGTCCTTCCTACTTCATTTCATGGAGCCTTTATGGCTTAACCCATTAACAAATACTATAGACATAGTAATTATATCAATCGAATTCGGTTTAATTCAGCTTATAACAGCTATAGTAATTAATATCATAATATCCTTCATGAACAGGGAGTATCTCGAGGCTATACTAAGTTGGAAGGGTATATTGGGGTTAATATACTTGAGTGTAGGCATTTATATAGCTATACAGTTTATCACTGGTGGAATGACTCTATCAGTATTTACTAGGCCTGATGTCCTACCATTTACGATCACTGAGATAATCGTGTTAGTAATAGTATACCTTAAACCGACTATTGAGAACATAGCGCATCACCATGAGAAGAAGATTACAGAGACTTTGATAGAGGGTTTAGGAGAGTTTATAGAGACATTTATATCATATCTCACTAACTCGGTATCATACATTAGGTTAGGTGCATTCGCTATAGCTCATAGTGCGTTGGCTGAGGCTGCCTCGATATTTGCAGGTGTAGTAGGATTTCTACCATCGTATATCATGTTTAATATACTAGTAACGTTGTTAGATGGATTC
>Ga0190308_1000250_pt1 | contig 18017 bp, 25 predicted proteins | sample 48700756_MG_FD_165050 | JGI IMG/M metagenome (GOLD analysis project Ga0190308, IMG submission 165050) | Hydrothermal vent sediment bacterial communities from Southern Trench, Guaymas Basin, Mexico - 4870-07-5-6_MG | ecosystem: Environmental > Aquatic > Marine > Hydrothermal vents > Sediment ...
CACCGATTACCTCGGCTCAGCCCCCTCAGCTATGATCATGATGGCGCTCGCCGACAGTTTCCCCACGGCCATCATCAGGATGACCGACCTGGGCGTCCATTTCATCTCCATCTCATATGTGCCATCACCACTCTACAGATCCGCCATCCAATACGCCACACAGAACAACGTCCAGGTCGTATACGCACACGGCTCAAACGATCACGTCGAACTGACCTCACCACCGCCCTGGGAGGCCATCATGGTCGGCGGATTCAACACATCGCTACAATCCGACCGATCATACGGCGTATCCCTAACCTGCATCTCACGCGGTGTCCCCGGCAGCCAGGAATCATGGTCAACGCCCACAACAGCGGGGATACTAGCCCTCCTGAGGGAACATAACCCCTCATGGAACATCCACGATATCCACTCAGCGCTCATCACTTCGGCATACAAGCCAGCAGGTATGGGCGGAGCAGAGTGGACAAAGGAATACGGCTGGGGTATACCCGACGCTTACGCAGCACTACAGCTTTCCCTCGACCAACTTAAACCGCTACCTCCCCTCGATTTCACCGTTTCCGTCGACGGCGACCAGATCACCGCTTCATGGACACCACGCCGCATATCGAACTATCACCACACGACCATCATCGCCAAAGAGGGATCACCACCTACATCTCACTCGGACGGCATCACCGCATGGCAAGGGACCGACACAACGGCAACTTTCCAGTTGCCATACGCGGGAGACTGGTATCTAGCGATATTCGATACATCGGAATCAGGTATCCACTCCACCATCACCGATTACTGCCGCTTTGCGCTGCTGAACTACCCAGGCCACCCTCTTCTCCAGATCTACCCGCTCAGATCATACTCCTTCGCCCCCAACTCGATCGGCACATTCGACGTCGGGCCCGCAAAGATCAACACACACAAAACCGTCATCCTCCAGTTACGCAACGGGGGGACAGACCCGCTCATAATCTCATCCATCTCCATCTCACCAGGCGAACCCGTCTACTCCATATCCCTCGACCCACCAGTTACACTCGACCCAAACGAGGTATACTACCTCCCCGTCGCCTTCACGCCGCGGGAACGTAGGTGGTATAATGGAACCATAACCATAAACTGGAACTCCCCAACGGGAGATCCGACCATCATAGATATCCAAGGGAGGGGGACGATATCAATGGCTAATTACCCCATATCATACGACACTTTTGTCGATAAGAAGGCGTTTATCGACATCATCCAAGCATCGGATATCAACACCATCCAGGACTGCATAGCCGCAATCGAACAAGCGATCGGGCTCAACCCGCAGGGATCCAAAACCACGCTCGTCGAAAGATTGGCCGAGTCGCTCCTGACAGATGGCAAGCTTGACTTCGATAACATCATCCTATACCACATGCTCACCTCTGATGGACATGCCACAATCCTGGATAAATTCTACCCGTGGGAAGCGCAACACTGGGACCAACTCACTTACGGCTCGGCAACGATAACATACTCCACCTCACCCCGCCCCCACCTCGAATTGGAAACAGGTACAACCGCAAGCTCCGGCGCAAAAACAAACTGGCTGCCTATGTGGGGGTTTAACAGAGGCGATATAGAGGCCACTATGGTATACCTACGAGCCGGAGGATATTCAGCCTCTGACGATTACGCGTACTTCTGTATTGGAGCCCCGTGGGAGATGGACCAATACAGCGCATACGGCATACTGTTCAGAGACGGCCACGCCTACTTGTTCGCAGGTTACCCCCTTGATCCCGCTTACACAGATACCGTCCAAATAGATGGTTTCCTCAATGCAGGGATGTTTACATGTTTCCGATTGAAGCTCACACAAAGCCCAAAAAGATTAACGCTATACAACCACGACGGCACGGAATATACCTATTTGGAGTCAGACCGTCTGCCCGATCAAAACTACTGCTTAGAAGGAATTGAGGCAGCAGCCCGCAACGCTACGACGACAAACGTGTGGCTGTACGTGGGACCCATTTTCTTGTACCGCCGAGCCATGACAATGTCAGTAACTTAAAGCACATGGCTAAGATAGTGCTTTCAGCCCTCATAGACCAAATATCCGGTAGATGGAACGGAGACGTATTCCAGACCTGGAAGGGGATAGTCTACGCCCGACGTGGAACCTTCCCGCGCCAACCAAGAACCATCTACCAGGCCAACATCCGAAAGATCCTCTCCGATCTCGCCAAAGAATACGATACGCTGTCGGCAGCACGTCACGACGCCTGGGACTACTACGCATCCCAACTCCCTGATCCCATGTCAGGATTCAACGCATGGTGCAAAAACAACACCATCCTCATCCACGCAAACCACCCGTCCCTCAGCAAGATCTACGATCCACCATCCGTCCCATCACCGCCCATCGCTCCAGGTGGATTCACACTCACATACTCCCCCGCTACGGACTCATGGAATGCCAGCTGGACATCACCTAACAACCCCGATATCTACGTCCAGGCGTTCTACTCCATCCAGACCGGCTACAACGATTCCCTCTTCCCCATGTGGCGATTCGCCGAGACCAGACCGTCCACCGATCCGCCCATATCCATCTCAGCTTCACAATACCAGCCCGGCACGAGGATCAGGGTGAGACTCAGATCACTCGATACAGAAGGTGAGGTATCGGCATGGACCACAACCCTTATCGCAACCAAATCGTGAGGTGACATCACATGGGAGATCTATCAGACCATTTCTCCAGATCAGAGTTCGCATGCCCCTGCTGCGGCAAACTCAAAATCGATATGCGCCTCATCGACCAGCTCGAAAGACTCCGCTTTCTCCTGGGCAAACCCATCATCATACTCTCAGGATACAGATGCCCACAGCATAACCGTGAGGTTGGCGGTCGACCCGATTCCCAACACCTCTACGGCAGAGCAGCAGATATACGCGTCGAAGGACTGACACCCAGAGCCGTCTTCCTGGAAGCGCTGAGATGCGAGTTCGGCGGCATAGGACTATACCCCAACTTCGTCCACGTAGACGTCAGACAGACACCTTTCAGAGCTCTGTGGGGCAGATCACCAGACGGCCACTACATCCCCATAGAACACGCTCTGAGACTCTCCTTCAACCCTAACACATAGATAGGCTACATCTGGGCTACGTCAGGGCTATATTCGGAGGAGAAAGATGCAACTTGCGATCAGACCCAGAAAGAGAAACCGTATCACGTGTAAGGAGGTATTCTGTCCCATGAGATCCTCCTTCCACACACTCAACATGTGCACTCAACCCAGATGCCCATACCTCCGCAAAATCACACCCTCATTCATCACCTGCGATTACCCACATGATGTCAAGCTGCCACCCAGAGCTGTCCCGACATTGCCACCGCTGCGTATCGCCACATACATCGGCGGCGGACTCGGCGATACCATCCGATCAACCGATATAGTCCTCAAACTCAGAGAGAAGTTCCCATACGCCATCATTCACGCATACGCCGCAAAGTTTGCCGAGGACGTCTTCGCCGATAACCCATACGTCAACGGCGCCTACACACTCAAAAACGTCCACTGGGAAAAAGCCATAAGAGATCTCAAAGCCAAATACAACATCGTCTACGACCTCAAATACGTCGCTAAAGAGATCCGCAACCCCGGCACTCCAGGGCTCACAAACGAAAGGGAATGGAAAGAGAAATGGGAATATTGGCATCAGCGGTTCCTGATAGGCAACAACGAGATAGGTAGACTCGGATACCATTGCATCCAACTCACCGCCGCATCACTCAACCTGCCCTCCGACATCAATGTCAACCTGCACGTCCACCACGATCCCCCCTTCGACCTACCGGAACACTACATCGTCATCGCACCCGAATCCGACTCAGACTACAAATGGCAATCAAAGATGTGGCAACCAGAGAAATGGGAGGAGCTCATCGAAAGGCTCGACCTACCAGCGGTCCAGGTCGGAGTAGGTCAAGTCAAACCCCTACACGGCACGATCAACCTGGTAGGCAAAACCTCCGTCCGTGACCTCTTCGCCGTCATCAAAAAAGCCCAGCTCATCATCACCATCGAGGGCGGCGTAGCCCACGCAGCTGCTGCTCTCAACAAAAAAGCAGTCGTTCTGTTCGGCCCAACACCGGTCCCATTCTTCGCTTACCCCAACCACATACCCGTCTGTGCTAACGTATGTGACCCATGCTGGTGGAAAACCCCTGATTGGTTCACCCAATGCCTCAGGGGAACGAACTTTAAATGCATGCGAGCCATATCCGTCGATATGGTGTTAGCGGCAATAGAGAAAAGGAGGGATTCATAATGCTTAAACTCGATATCGGCAGCGGTGATAAACCGCTACCGCCGGAGGAGGGATGGCTACACCTCGACGTCAATCCCAACGCCCCACACGTCGAATATATCGCCCCCGTCACCAAGATCCCGCTCCAAGACAATTCCGTCGATCACGCCTACATGGGACACACTATCGAACACATCGGCTCATTACCGGAAGTCATCAGAGCCCTCAAAGAGGTATACCGCATACTCAAACCCACCGGTAAACTGGAGATAATAACCCCCGACCTCGAAGCCATCCTCGAGAGAGGAAAAACCGATATCAATGAAACACTCGGCCGCCTATACGGACCAGCTTGGAGAGAACCATCGGCATACCACCAGCAGCATCACATATGCTTCACAAAGGATCTCCTGGAAAAAACCCTCCTGGAAGCAGGATTCGGTACCGTCTCAGTCCACCGCGAACCCATCGGAGATCTATACGCTATCGCCTTCAAAAAATCCCCACGTAAACCCGATAAACTCAAACTAGCCCTCTCATTCCTGCACGAAGAACCCATACCCGGCCCCTGGGCGTTCCAGGCCGAAGCCTTCCTCAAAGCCGCCTCCTCCCTCTCCATCGACGCCGTATCGTTCACATACGATGACCCACCTCCAGATGATATCGAGGAGAGAATCGAGATATTCAGATGCGTAACCTGGGAAGCACGAAGAAAATCATGCGCCTACGCCTTCATCCCATGGGTCGAGACCCTCAGCCCCACCCTGGCATGGCCGGAAATCCAAGCCGCCGAACAACGCCTTAAAACCGTCGACCTCATCTTCGCCGACGCCCCCTCTAACGCCATCCCCCTCACACACTACACCGATAAACCCGTCATCACTTTCCCTCTCGGTTACGACCCCGACCTCTTCTACTACGTCGAACGCGACTTCAAGGCTAAACCGTTCACGTTCGCACACATCGGATGTCCGGACGACCGTCTCGGAACATGGGAAGTAGGCCAAGCCTTCCAGGCAGCATTCCCAAAAGAACAAGACGTCCAACTCCTCTTCATAACAGGCGGCAAACGAGGAACATGGGAAGGTATCGCTAACCAATACCAGAACGACCCCAGAATCATCGTCGATACAACCCACTACCCACACGAAAAGATGATCGATGTCTACGCTAAAGTGCACTGCCTCGTCAGACCAGCCCTGGGCGATTCCGTCGCCTTCACCGTCCTCGAAGCTATGGCCACCGGCATGCCCGTCATCGCCCCAAGACACCTCTTCTACAGAGAACTACTGTCACCCTCCGCCATCTTCTACGTCTCCGTCACACCCTCAACCATCAACCCAACCGAACGCGGATGGCGACCATATGATGGCGCCTGGTACGTCCCCGACCTCGGTAGCCTCACCCGAATGATGAGACTCGCCTACGACGACCGCGACCTGACCAAACAAAAAGGCGATCACGCCGCCCACTTCGCAGCCAAAAACCTAACCATGACCCAATCTCTCAAACGTATCCTACCACTCCTCAACGCCCTCATCACAGAAGGCAAAGGTATCATCGAAGAACTCAAACTCAACCCTCATATGATATACTCCTTCATGCCACCACTCGGAGGTGATCAGAATGGCTAAAGTCACATGGTCAGCCCTGGTCGATAGAGTCCAGGGTAAACTCGGTGGATCCATCTTCAAAAAACACCAGGCAGGCCAAACCCTCAGAACCTCCCAAAGACCCAGATACCGCAACACATCCAGAACACAGCTCCTCCGCGGTATACAGTCCAACCTAGCAGGTTGCTGGCATACCCTGACCCCAGCTCAACGTGAACTCTGGGATAAATTCGCCGCCCTCATTTCAGACCCAACCACCGGTTTCACCGCCTTCATCCGACACAACACCAGACTGCTAGCAGCTCAACACCCAGACCTCCAGCCCATCTTCGCCCCACCACCTACTCCCGATACACCTCCCATTATTTCCGACCTCGATATCACAAAAACCGGCAGTACTCAGACGTATATCACCTGGTCCGCACCCACATCCACCCAACACTACGTCCAGATCTTCTTCGCTCCCAGACAAGGATTCACCATGAAAGGTAAAGAGAAATGGCAACTAGTCACCACCGTCTGCGCTTGCCTCGGCTACGCCTACCATAACTACAACTTCGAACCCAATACAAAACTCACCTACAGAGCCAGAGTCATCGATAGATACGGCAGAGTAACACCCTTCACACACACCATCGATATGCCACACGAATTCACCACCTACGGCTCAGAGGAATACGATACGGCGGTCTACTCCTAACTCCGACAATGGCAAGCTCGGCGTAAACCCAACGAAGATAGAACGAAGATAAAGCGAAAGCCGAACGAAGAAACCAATGAGATACACAAAGCTCCAACAACCCAAACCGAATCCGCATCACGAAGAGATGACAGAAAAAGACAACGCCCAGAGGGTCCACATCGAACCCCCAGCGACGAGAAATGCGACCCAAACTGAATCTTCATCCGACAGATACAAGACAGACAGCAGACAACCATAAGACGCAAATCTCGATTTAAGCTCTACCTAAAAGACACTGCTATGCAAACCCTAACGAACCGATCTACAAGCTCAAACTTGCCGAATCACCACACACAATCTACGCCCCATGCAACACCCAAACCGCCCGTCAACCACAAGTCCGACACAAGCCCGAAGATAACACCCAGATCGAAAGAAAAAGCGCAAGGTAATCCCTACTGTCCGATCGACAGGAATCGGACAGATCTAAGACAAACGTAAGACAAAGGAGATGCCATCATGAACGACTATATCGATCCCGACGTAGTCGGCAAGACAAACGCCATCGAGATAAGCCGCCATCTCAAAAGATATATCTTCGCCCTCGATTCCATCCCCCTGGGCTGCATCGTGCTTGACGCCGGCTGCGGCACAGGATACGGATCACGAATCCTCAGCTTCAAAGCAGATTGGGTCATCGGCGTAGACCACAACGCTAACGCACTGCAAATCGCACAACAGAAATTCTCCGCCCCAAACATCGTCTACCTTGCCGCCGATATAGCCGATATCACCCCAGAACTTCTTAGGTCAGCCGTGGGCCAGATCGAAGACGAGCAAAAGACGCAATCACAATCCCAGGAGCTCCGCCCCGATGTCATCATAGCTTTCGAGATGCTCGAACATAACGACGAACCGCGCAAACTGCTCGAACACCTCTGGAACCTCCTTCAACAGGACGGCATGCTCATCGCATCATTGCCCGTCAACTCTCACGCTCCTGGTCATAAACGCATCTTCCACCTGACCGAGGCGGAAAACACCCTCCAACTGCCCAACGCCCAGTTCTTCTACCAACAGGGCACCGACGTCAGCGCTACCGCACGACAGGGGGCCAATATCGTCATCGTCAGAGCCTTTAAAAGGGGATGACGGACAAAAATCAGCCGAAAGACAGACATAGGACGAGGAGGAAAAGATGGAGCTGCAGGAAATCATCAAAACCATAGTCACCATTCTCTACCCCATACTTGCCGGCATAGGAACAGGCATCGGCATAGCGATATACAAAGCCATCACGGCTAAACTCAAAATATCTACGAGGAGGGAGGAAATGGAACTGATAAGGGAAATCGTCCAAGACGCCGTCAGAGCCACCGAGGAAAAGGTGAAACCGTCCAACCCTGTCCCACGAAACAAGAGAGAGGAAGCGCTTGAGCTGGCACGGTCAATGCTCTCCAGGATAGGATCTAACCCCGCAGAGACGATAGACGACGATACGCTCCTCACCCTGATAGATGCTACCGTCAACAAGCTCTATCACGGCGAACGACGAGAGGGAAAGGATAGACGGGAATCAAACAGACCTGAGACAGACATAGGACGAAAGGGAGGTGAAGGGAAATGAACATGCTTAAGCTGCCAGCCAGATACCAGTTCGATCCCGTCAAGATATTCCGCCACCTCGATCGACTGGAGGAGTTCGCCATCGAAGGATGGACAACCCCCGTGACGGCCGAGTTAGACCCCACCAACCGATGTAACCTACATTGCCCGTGGTGTTCCGCGAGAGAGGAGCAGTCACGAAGCCAAGCACAGATGAGCAAGGACGAGCTGAAGCTAGCGCTGGATGAGATACGCAGCATAGGCGTGCGCGGCGTGACGTTCACCGGAGGTGGCGAGCCACTAGTTAACCCTCACACCCCCTGGGCGGTCACATACGCCCGATCGATCGGGCTGGACGTGGGGTTCATCACCAACGGCACGATGCTCGACGAGGAGATAGCCCAGATCATCGTCGAAAACTGCGTCTGGACCAGGGTGTCCCTCGATTCGATCTTCCCAATGCACTGGGAAACGTGGGGCAAAGGCGGGAAAGCACAACTCCAAAACGCACTCGCGGGCGTCCGCAACCTGGTCAGGGCCAAGATGGAATGTCGTTCCGATACTACCATAGGCGTTCAGTTCCTCATCAAGGAGGAAAACGTAGACGATATCCCCATCTTCGCACACGCCGCCCACGTCATGGGCGTGGATTATTGCCAGTTCACCCCAGTGGTGGTCCATGTCGGCGACCAACTGCCGCCGGAACTCTGGGAAAAGGCGATGATACTCATGCGACAGACGGAGGACGAAAACGACAAGGACTTCAAGGTGATACCCACATGGCACAAATTCATCGACCTGATGTCGCCCGAATCGAACTACGGTCGAAACTACAAACGATGCTACGGCGCTTGGTTCACTACGGTGGTAGGGGCAGATCTCACCGTATGGCTCTGTTGCCATACCAGAGGTCACATGGAGTTCGCCCTGGGTAACCTGCGTGAGCAGAGGTTCAAGGAGATATGGGGATCGAAACGTCACAGGGAGATCCTGGACAACCTGGACCTGTCCCTATGTCAGCCGTGTTGCAGGAACCACGAGATCAATAAGCTACTGTGGAGGATCAAACATGAGGTGAGACATCTCAACTTCCTGTGAGGAGGAGAAAGAATGAAAGTCATCCTGGTCATATGGGACGCATGCAGGGCAGATCACCTCTCAGCATACGGCTATCACCGCCCCACCACGCCCTTTATCGATTCTCAACCCCATGTCCTGTTCGAGCGATGCTACTCCTTCTACTCCGTCACACCCGCATCCGTCTACTCGATCCTCAGGGGGAAAGCGCTACCGGAACTGAAAGGAATCCCACGCCGTATCATCCGCACACCGGCCATCACGGATCTGTTCCCCGTCTCGGCGGCAGTGGTGTCAACGGAGGTATTGCACGAGAGGTTCGGATGGCCAGCGTTCTTCACACACTACCACCGTGTACCGCGGGACACAGACGATGTCACACGCAAGGCGATAGAACTCGATCGGCAGATGGGTGACGACTACTTCATGATGGTCCACTACGCCTATACGCACACCAGATACTCCCCAGGGCCGTTCAAGGGCCACTTCCATAACGGCCCACCACATCCTATCCATGTCTGCCTCGATACCCAGGAGTTCAAACGGATGAAGGGGGAACGGATGATGCTATACGCACAGATCGACGGGTCAAACGACGCCAACTACCACATAGCCAGATACGATGAGGCCGTCCTAAGATCGGATCATCACCTGGAATGGCTGTATTCGGAGGTGGCAAAAGGCGAGTATATGATCATCCTCACGGCAGATCACGGCGAACTCATGGGCGAGGAGGGGATATACTTCACCCATGACCTGGGCACACGCCTGGGCAAGGAACCGCCCTACTCCAAATTCGATGAGGCACTCTTCAGAGTCCCGCTGATACTCCTCTCACATAGGAGAAGACGGCAGACCATCCCCGGTCCCGTCGATCACACCATCATCGCCACCCTCATCACGGAGCTAAGACAGACATAAGACGGAAGGAGGAAATGCGATGGGTCAGAAGAGATGGAGAGAAGAGGAATACTCCCAACTGAACGTCAAGATCCCACGTGAGCTACATGAAGCGCTCAAACGGCGTGCCGAAAGGGAGGGCCTCTCCATCAACCTGATCATCACTTCGCTCATCAAACGTCTGCTCGGCAGAGCACCGTACTCCAGGAAACTCAAACTCATCGTGGACTACTACCAGGACGACGATCAGGAAATAGAGGTGGTCAAAGGCACAGGATTCCAGCCTCCAGAACCTCTTTGAGGAAGGGTTCGGAAGGGATCTAGAACGTCTGAGAGCCTCTCTGAGCGCCTCCAGGAGGGTCACATGGGTTATCTATCAGGCCGATCCATTTGCGCCGCTGTTAGACCCCTTCTAGAGCCTCAGAGAGGGTGAAATGATCCGGGAGGGAACGAAAACCCCTTTTAAGGAGTTAGATAGGGCTCTAAGGCGGGCTGAACAGGATAGGCGGGGAAGGGGACGGGTAATATCACCCGAAAACCCCCACCCACTATAAAAACCCCCCTGTTCAGTGGGGGTCAAACGCTCAAAACGGCCGTTTTCGAGGTGGATGGTCAGGGTTCAACCCCTTTATCCTCCTGTCGACCCGCCGTATAGAGTTCAGCTTCCTATAGGTGAAGAACCCCTCGACGCCGTGCTTAGCATGCACCTTGGCAATCCGACGCTGAATCTTGATCCAGTGAAGCTTGCCAAAACGCCTAGCATGGCAGATCTCCTCATCAGGATACCAAACCCCACGCCGTAGCGATTCAGCATCAAGAGGGCAAAGCGGCGCAGAACAAGAGTTGAGATGCCAGCACTTAACGTCCATCACCATCACCTCCTTCAACCCAAGGAACCTGTCTCAGCAGCCAGAGGAATAGGTCCAGCTTCATGCACACAAGCCAATCGCTACGGTCAGCACGCATGAACAGCAAGTCCTTACCCTCCAGCCACCGGTACAGCTCCTTGAATCCCTGTCTACGACGTTTTACCTCACCGACCAGCTCCCGACCGCCTACAGTCGTGCGTACATCACCGGACATGCCAGGAGCCGATCCGCTGAGCGGCACACGCTGAGCAGCCAAGCCCTCCTCCTTCAACCGATTGGCCACCTCTCGCTCAGCGCGCACACCCTTGCGTCTAGGCGACCTGCCTCCCATCATCACACCTCCTCAAACTCCAACACTAACCGCTTGACCCGCCTGAACCGGTCAAAGCGATACAGCCGACCTGAAGCCTCTACCTCCGCCTGAGCCGGATCTTCCACAACCTCCATCTGAGCCCAGAGCGGATGAAGACCCAGATCACATAGCCGACCCAGAACCGACAGCGGAGCAACCACCACCAAGTCAACGTAGCCGCCACTCACATACCGATCCAGGATCTCCTCAGCCGACGAGAAAGGTCGGCCATCTTTGACGATCTCAACCTCCTCGCCGTAGATCCGCTTAAGAGCCTCCACCTGCGAAGGCAGCGGATCATGCCGCGATACCCAGAGTATCCTCCTCATCTTGCCACCTCCCCTCAGTTAAATCCCAAAACTTCCTGAACGCCCAGGCGTGTGCCGCAAACACGACCACGCCAAAGACCACAAACGGCAACAACGCCACCAGAATCACCAACTCGCCTATCTCCCTCAACACACCGAATCACCCCCTCCTCCTTAGTATCCACTCTATCAACCCAGCTAACAAAACGAAAAGGGAAAACCCCACAAACACCAACGCCCAGAACATATGTTCCAGAACCTCATCGTACATCATCATCCCACCTCCTGCCTTGCATCCTCGCATTTCACATCCACCAGCTCCTCTGGTCCACCACCCACCCCATCCAAATCGTCAGCCTAGCAAGCGACCCTCGACCCTCCTCATCCGGCGGCGGCGGTTTACCCCGGCCACTCACTTCGGTGTCGGCCTTCGGGCCGCTTGCGACTGCTACCGCAGCTTGCGGCCCTGGGCCGACAAATTCGCGGCTAAGAAGACGGGGGCAGCTTGCTCCCTCCGGTCGCTGCGACTGCCCCCGCAACCTACGGCGGCCGGGTTTTGCCCGCCGCTCGCCGCCTCCTCCCCGTCGATCACGACGCCCAGTAGCTACCAGTGGCCTCACGAAAACGCCACATCATGTCCATGAAACCGTCCCAGTCCATCCACACCTTCTCGCTCAAGTGAGCAAGCCAGTCAACCGTGGCAATCGGGGAAGCAAAGAACTCATCTATCGGAACATAATACTCCTCCTTACCATCGGTACATTCGCAACAGAACTTCCATCCTCTCAAGCGAGAATCAACAGCCCTGCCAAAGTAGGAAAACGAAACAGCAGGTCTTCTCCCGCACACCTCACACATGGGAGTTTTCCTGAATACCACCTTCATCACCAAAACCTCCTCCACTTCCTAAAGGGGGATCTCGCCGTCAAGAGACGGGACCCCCCGAATTTCCGGGCGACAGAAGCAGTCGCGGGGAGAACCAACCTCCTTCCCAGAAGATTTGTCGCCCGGAAACTCATCCCCATCACGCTCTCCACACACTTCACCTTCCATCCTCTCAGCCCTCACCTTCTTCCAAAACCCTATGAGACAAGCTCGATAGAAATTCATACTGAACCTGAGCCGCGCATCCTCAAGCACATCCATTAACCGATCAAGAGCCACAGGGGAGTTCAAAACCGCATCGGCCATCAGCTTCGGCAACACCTCAAAGGCACATCTCCTGCACACAACTATATCCTCCTCACCGACCCAAATCGCCGCCCCAGGCTCACCGCATACAGAACACCTAACATCCTCCGGACAAAGACCCGCGTGTCGGCAAAACTCCTTAACCGTAGCCATTACGCCACCTCCTTCTCCCTCACAACATCACCTCATCAGAGGCTAACCTGATACCCGTGTAAAAGTTCCCCTCCCGAGTGTGAACCCTCGATATCCCCTTCTCCAAGATCCTCTCACCGAAAGAGCGAGCACTTATGGAGGGCTCACCGTTCTTCTCAGCCCACGACTTGTACTCCTGATACAGCTTGCTCGCCTTGACTTGGCCCCACTTATCCCTAACCACCATCTCAGACAGGAACCTCTCCACCACATCGCTCTCAACACGATACTCCTCAGTAGCCGCCTTGACCTTCCCCTCAAGGGCTAACCCCTCATCCTTCCACCTCAAACACCCTTCTATTGCCCAGTTCAAAATCCCCGACAACTCAGACTCAAGCTCAGACATCAAAACCTCCTTCGGCTGCCACACCCCATCACCAGGCTCAAACCTCGCCTCAAACGGAATAAGCCGGATACGCCGCCACATAGCATGAGTGGTATCCCGAATGATAGGCTTGTGGTTGACCGCCCACCATACCTTCGCCGTAGGGTAAAACTCAAAGGGGTTCTGGAAAAGAAACCTGGCCCTGATCCTATCCCCACCAGTCAACGCCTTCACCCTCTCCTCGTTAAGCCTGATGTTCTCCCTCACCTCTATGCACTTGGCCAGCCTAGCTCCCGCAAGAGACGCCAAATCAGGAGACGGAGCTCCCCGATTCACATCCCTCTCCCACATGAACGCCGTAGGAGGCGCCACAACACTATACTCCCCCAAAAGCCTCTCAAGAACAGACAGGAAAATAGATTTCCCATTGCTACCAGTCCCGTAGCAGATGAAAAGGTAATCCGGCATCAAACCCGTCAAACTGTAACCAACAGCACGTTGTATGAAATCCACGAGATCCTCATTGCCCAAGAACACCTCACGCAAAAAACGATCCCAACGTGGACAGCGTGCCGTAGGATCATACCGTACCCGCGTGGAACGATGCAGCATGTCCTCAGGCTTGGCGAGCCTGAACTCCCCATCACGGAGATCCACTACACCGTTACTGCAACACAACAGATACGGATCAGAATCGAAATCCGTATAATGCCGCACCAAGCGGGTAGCAGCGGCGTCCAGCGATCTGTCCGCATGAACCTTGCGCTTCCTCTCCGAAAGAAGCGTCTTGACCAACTTCTCCTTGATAGGATCATCGTCATCAAGCGCCATGGCAGCCCTCAACCTCAATTCAAGCACCTCAACCATCGCCAAGTAAGCCTCCTCATCAGCCTCAACCCACCTGACACCATCAAACTTGAACCAACTTCCCCTCTCCTTCACGTAGCAAAACTTGTCCCCGAACAAGTCAACAAATGTTCGCCCATTACCATCCTCACCTCCGGGATGCCGAACCAGAATATCCACCATCTCAGGCGAAATATCAACCAACTTTACCTCCCTTCCAGACGGAGTGTACCTGGTTATCCGGCTTACCCCCGGTATAGCCGGTTCCCTGGGTTCCCTCTTATACGCCGACTCCAGACTGGCTAAAGCCTCCTTCTCAGTGTAAGGAGCCGCACGAGCACCATCCCCCTCCTGAGGTACCCGACTGGCATACTCACGCATATACGACTCAGCCTCAGCGAAAGAAAGACGAAGATCACGAAGCTGCTGCGCCAACCAGAAACCGATGTTATTCCTATCCCCAACCTTCGCCTCAGAAATCGCCCTGTCGAGATAATACTCCGCCGCTCGCCTGATCCTATCATCAGATACCTCAACTACCACCCGATCCTCTCGCCGTTGTCGTCTTCTGACACTACCTTGCCTTACACCCTTCTGATCTAACCACGCCATCATCGCTTCCAGCATGCTCGAATCGATCTCCAGTATTCCCTTGTCATTGAGGAATTCGTATCTCCCTCCAGAGGGATGAAGCGAGGGAGGAGCAGCCACATAGTGACCATTTGCCCGCATCTCTACCGCCGTTACCTGAGCCCCTATCCGGGAATCACGATCGATATCGGGAAACACCCACTTGACCCTGGTGAAATCCTCCTTCATCTCGCGATACCTGAACCATATGTGCAACTTCCCACTCCCCGTCTTAACACGTCGTGTCCGATAAACGATGTTGTGAAACACCTCCTCAAACTCAGCCGAGACTTCGGCAAACCCAGGGCCATCGAAATCTATCACCACCAGCCCTCCACTCACCTGCCCGCATACAACCCCTATCCCAACATCACCGCCCGAAAACCAGGCTCGAACCTCATCCTCCGTCGGTGGATCTTTACTATACCTTCCCCACTTGCCGTTTGGGAGCTTCTCAACAGCAGGGGCTTTATCCCCCGGCTTAAGGGGAATAATCGAAAGCCCCTCATCCTTCAGATACATAAGAGCCAGATCTAACAGCCTCATCTCTCCTCTCCTTTAAGGGATCAATACCGAGATACTCATCGAGGATCCTCCGCACCAGGTCGGAATAGGTCAACCCCGTCTCGCGAACCAGCTCCTCTATCCGTTTCGCCTCATACGGCGTAAGAACTATGGTCAACCTCCGCATCAAGACACCTCCCGATTTAGTATGAAATACTCCTTAAAAGTATACACTATTAAGACTATTTCGTCAAGTGTGAAGGGTTATGTGAAGGGTGAAGGGTTGTGAAGCTTTTTCCCGGAAAGTCCTATAAGGAGTTGTATAGAGAAGATTGCAGAATTTCCCTTCACACCCTTCAATTCCTTTCACCATGCGGGTTCAACCCTTCACACAACCCTTCACAACCCTTCACAACCCTTCACGCCCAGACAAAAAAAGGAGGGGCGAGGTGGTCGCCCCTCAGTCCTCAGGCCACTGCACCCTCTCCTCAGCACCGCCCTCGCGATGCACCCGGATGAGCGGTGCATCGGGAGAAACGACAGCTAGGATGCCAACGGTGTATGCCCGTCCCGACCGATAGCCACCCCGGATTCTCACGTTCCAGAGCGGCTCACCCTCAAAGTGGGCGTGATACTGACGCCCGAACCCCTTGAGGGTGGTCTTAGTGTGAGCGGTCCGCCAGATCAAGATCCGATCCTCCGGATCCTCCTCCGGGGCGGGCATGAGACGCACGTATCGGCGGGACTCCTCTAAGATTTTGAACTTATCAGAGTCGGGATTTTCCTTCAGAGCAGCTTCGGCTTCCTGGAGCGGGATCGTGCTCCAGCCGTAGACCGTCCCGTGGTGTAGCGTCTGTCGCTCCCACCGCTTCTTCCCAACCCTCTTCACCACCTCCATGTCGGCGAGCTCCACCACCTCACCGCTCTTCGGCGGCTCAGTGAAGCCCACCGCATAGAGGTCTATCCGACCTGACCAGCTAGCACCGAACTCCCGACCCTTAATAGTGGCCTTGAAACAGGGTCGGTCGGTGCTGACGCCCGTATGATACTCCTGCCACTTCACCGGCGGCAGGCTTTCGATCCGACACACCGTCTCCCAGATGATGCGGCGAGAGACGGTAATCTCAGGACGACCTTGTTCTTTGTCCGCGCATTCTGGACAAATCCTGGGCGGTTTCTGGAAACCGAGAGCCGCATACTCCCTTGCCTCCCAGGTAAACTCCCGTCCGCAGCGGGAGCAGATTGAATTCACTTGAAACATCACAAGCACCTCCTCCAGATCGAATTTACTTTGCCGGTGGCCGGATTGGTCCACCGGACTTTCCTGTATCCCACCTCCTTGAGGAAGCGGTAGACCTCCCGCTGAGCGGCGTTGTACAGCCGCCTGAGGTCACCGTCCTCATACAGAAGCGGGATGCAAGCCGTGCTCCACAAGTCATCCCACATCCCGAACTCGTGGATCTCGTAGAGGATCCAGTTAGGGATGCGTCGGATGACCGACACGGCTACCTTGACCCTTCTCGGATTGAAACCGGCCTCTACGTAGAGGCCGGGGATTGCCGACCTGCTCACCTCATCTCCCCTCTCTTCACGGTCTTCTTGTCCCAGCCCAGATCCCGGATGACCAGCCACCTCAGATACGCCGATGCCGTCATCCCCAACGCCTGGGCCCTCTTGTGCATGGCGTCCCGCAACTCCCGCGGGAGCCATATCATGAACCGGACCTCATTCCTCCTCATCTTTCTCACCTCCTTTCACCACTCAAAGAAAAAAGGGGGGCGGGATCATCGCCCCCAGAAGGCCTCCTCGAGACTGCCCTCAGGAAGACCCAATTCCTGTTCCGCCTCATCCCAGCTCTCCCATCGGCGCCCATCCTCAGGATGGATGGTATGGGCGGTCTGGGTCTTCCCGGACCCTGAGCGATAGAGGAAGAGGACTATGTCCCCCTCCTCTACCTCCGCCCTGTACAGCTCCGACCCGCCCAGCACATGGCGGACGTGCCGGGCAAACTCCAACTGCGGGATGACCTCGCCGTTTCGGATGAGAACAGCAGCCTCTTTCATCCCGCCGCTCCATCGTGCTTCCCATTCGACCTTCTTCATCCTCACCACCTCCTAGAAAATCTCTATACACAGTATAGCATTTTCATAGCAATTTGTCAAGTGATTGTCTACTGCCCCTCTTGCTTTCGGATCAAATGTGTGGTATAATCTCCGCGCATGTGTGGCCCATGGATACGCAGGGGGATGGGGTTGTTCAGACGGCGGGGCTCTTAACCTCCTTGAAGGCCTCATCCCCCTTTTTCGCGCCGCCATGTCCTTTGGTCCACCGCCCACCCCGTTACACCCTGAGCGCCAGGAGGCGGCCCGCGTCCCTCCACTACGGCCGGGCCGGTTTGCCGGCGGCAGGCTCTCAGGTGGCAAGCTCCGCCTCGGACGCTAATAGCGCCGGGCTCCGCTTGCCTGTTCCTCTCCCAAGGCCCGCTCTGGCGGTCGAGTTTCACCCGACCGCCTTCGCTTGACCTAATCGCCACCATCCCAGAGCGCCCCAAGCAGGGAGGAGCCGCCGCCGCCGTTTGCCCGGCCACGGCCTCCTCCTCCCCGCACGCACCTCATAGCTCTACTCGCAAG
>Ga0190308_1000251_pt1 | contig 17938 bp, 16 predicted proteins | sample 48700756_MG_FD_165050 | JGI IMG/M metagenome (GOLD analysis project Ga0190308, IMG submission 165050) | Hydrothermal vent sediment bacterial communities from Southern Trench, Guaymas Basin, Mexico - 4870-07-5-6_MG | ecosystem: Environmental > Aquatic > Marine > Hydrothermal vents > Sediment ...
GTACTATATTAGCAAGGGCTTTAGCTTGAAAATCTTCATCTTCAATTTCTCTTGCTATATCAAGAGCTTCATCAAGTATTTCTCTACGCTTTGGTTCAGAAAGATAAGATGCTATATTAGCAAGGGCGTAAGCCCGCTTATATCTATCTTCAATTTTTCTTACTACATTTAGAGCTTCGTTAAATAATTCTTTGCATTTTGATTCAGGGAAATAAGGTGCTATCTTAACAAGGACTTCAGCTCGAAAATCTTCCCATTCAATTTCTTTTATTACATTTATAGCTTTATTAATATTTCCTGATTTAGCAAGATAAAATGCTATATTAGCAAGAGCTTTTGCTCGATCACTCTCCCGATCAATTTTTCTTACTAAATTTATAGCTTTATTAATATTTCCTGATTTAGCAAGATAAAATGCTATATTAGCAAGAGCTTTTGCTCGATCACTCTCCCGATCAATTTTTCTTACTAAATTTATAGCTTTATTAAGTATTTCTTTTCGTTTTGTTTCATCAAGATAAGGTGCTATATTAGCAAGAGCTTTTGCTCGATCACTCTCCCGATCAATTTTTCTTACTAAATTTATAGCTTTATTAAGTATTTCTTTTCGTTTTGTTTCATCAAGATAAGGTGCTATATTAGCAAAAGCTTCTGCTCGATAATACTCATTTTCAATTTTTCTTACTAAATTTATAGCTTTATTAAGTATTTCTTTTCGTTTTGTTTCATCAAGATAAGGTGCTATATTAGCAAAAGCTTCTGCTCGATAATACTCATCATCAATTTTTCTTACTAAATTTATAGCTTCATTAATATTTCCTGATTTAGCAAGATAAGGTGCTATATTAGCAAGAGCTTTTGCTTGAACACTCTCCCAATCAATTTCTCTTACTAAATTTATAGCTTCATTAATATTTCCTGATTTAGCAAGATAAGGTGCTATATTAGCAAAAGCTTTTGCTCGATAATACTCATTTTCAATTTTTCTTACTAAATTTATAGCTTCATCAAGTATTTCTTTTCGTTTTGTTTCATCAAGATAAGGTGCTATATTAGCAAAAGCTTCTGCTCGATAATACTTATTTTCAATTTTTCTTACTAAATTTATAGCTTTATTAATATTTCCTGATTTAGCAAGATAAAATGCTATATTAGCAAGAGCTCCTGCTTGAACACTCTCCCAATCAATTTCTCTTACTAAATTTATAGCTTCATTAATATTTCCTGATTTAGCAAGATAAAATGCTATATTAGCAAGAGCTTCTGCTCGATCACTCTCCCAATCAATTTCTCTTACTAAATATATAGCTTCATTAATATTTCCTGATTTAGCAAGATAAGGTGCTATATTAGCAAAAGCTTCTGCTCGAACACTCTCCCAATCAATTTTTCTTACTAAATATATAGCTTCATTAAGTATTTCTTTTTGTTTTGTTTCATCAAGATAAAGTGCTATGTTAGCAAGAGCTTCTGCTCGATAATACTTATTTTCAATTTCTCTTACTAAATTTATAGCTTCATTAATATTTCCTAATTTAGCAAGATAAAGTGCTATGTTAGCAAGAGCTTCTGTTCTTTTTTCCTGTTCCGGAATTTGCCTGGCATAAGCTAAACCTTGCTCTGGTGACCATATTTTGTATTTTACTAAAGCTAAAAGTAATTCAACAGGAATTGTTTGGGCTAAACTATTAAGAGATGCTTTTATAAGAGCATAAAGACATTGTTTTGGAATATCTTTTTCTTTATCAGCTTTTTCCCAAGCAAGCTCTATATCGGATATATAACCTGCGGTATCGCCTATCGATTCTTTTACACTATGCCAAACATTGATAACCCTTTTTCCTTCTTTCCATTCTAATTCCATTAACTTATGAAGTTTTTTAATTTGACCTCCTTTTGCTAAATGGGTTACAAGATGGCAGAGACCATATTTATCTTCAAAAGAGCTTTTATCAAGTTCTTTAAGCCCTGGTAATCCTTCATTTAAACCACCCCATTTTTTAAGGTAATAACCAGCGATACACTTGTGAGCTTTACAAGTAGCTTTAGCAAGCTCGTCGATAAAGTCCTTTTGATCTTCAGGTAAAAAACTTTCGGGAGCCTTTCCTTCAAGAAATTCTCTTAAGCTTGCATGATATAACCTATAAGAGTCATCACTTATAGCAAGAAAAGGTCTCCACTTTCCATTTAAGAGCCTTTTTATCTGTGGATGCTCTTCTACACTTGCGAATTTACAAAGAAGAGGAAAGGGGATGGGTTCTTCTATTGCAGCTAAGGTGCTTAAAAGTGGCAGATATTTTTCATACCAATCTCTTTCATCACGCCATTTTCCCCAATATTCACTGTAATATCCCCAGAGACTATTAGGTAAAGCGTCTAGGTTAAGAGGAGACCTTTCTCCTTTTTCTATTTCATCTAATATATAATGAAGATAGATCCAAACTCCTTGAGATTTATTTAAAAGAGTTTCTACAAAATCTTTTTTTTTAATGTTGTTTTCTTCGAGAGCCCTTTTTATTCCAGCCCGATTTGTGACAGCGTTAAGATATTCTTTCATATCATCAAGATTTTCTTTACTTTTTGCTTCAAGCTTTAAGCCTTTCGGAACCACGTCACGGATATTAAGTGTTACTTTTACAGGGCGCTTAGAAACTATTAAATACACTCCTTTTGGTAGGTGTTTTGGTAATCCCATGACATTCCAATCAGGAGGAGTTCCAGCTTCATCGAGTGCGTCAACTACAAGAACGATCTTTTCATCTGGACGCTCAGAGTTTCTCTTTTCAGCAACTTTTATAAGAAGTTGTTCAAAATTCGTGGGATTAGATGGATCAGGGATTTCGTCAGGAGAAAGTTCCCAAGCACGAATAAGTTGTGCAGCTAAATTTTTTAAACCTGCGCCTATTCCATCTTTGCCTGGGGCGAGTTCTACAAAGTGATGAAAATATCCTCTTTTATCTACAAGATAGGCAAGAAAGGTTGTTTTCCCCAATCCAGCTTCTGCCTCAAGAATGAAAAGACCTTTTTCATTATCTTCTAAAAATTTATCGATTTTATCTTCTAACCACTCACGTCCTACAAATCTTTTTAATTTTACTCGTTCAAAGATTAACTTTGGGGAGAGATAGTAATTTTTAAGGGATTCATATTTTCCTATAAAGATCTTATTTTTATCACCGATTATAATAAGGCTTTTAATAACATCTCTACCTATAATAACATTGCGATTACCACTGATATTAAGACTTCTATCTGAAAGATCACTCATATTACTATTTTTTAACTTTATTTTTATCTCCGATTATAATAATAGAATGTTCTACCTTTCCACCAATAATGACAGAATGGTTAATATTGATAGATTGATCTTTAGTTTTAGAATCCTCTTGTATTGAAAAGTTCGTATCTAAAAGCTTCTCTATAACATGAGGTTCTTTATCAAAGCGTTCTCTCCAGGCTTTAGCATCTTTCTGCCAAAGGTTAGGGATAACTCCCTTGGGATCCCCTATAAACTCAACCTCCCAGGGGATCTTAAGACCTATTTGTGTCTCAAGAAGACGATTTGAAGTTCTAATTTTTGCAGTTTTTTCTAAATCATTCCATTTAAGATTGGGATACTCATCCTTAAGTTCATTATAATTTTCGGGAAGTCCAAGTTCTTTTGCAAACTCTTTAAGAAGACCTAAGAAAGCTTTCTCACCTGTAATAGTTACACTTTTTCCTCTTTTTCCTTCAGGATTTTCGACTATAAAATTTGGAAATTCTTTTTTTACACGAAGAATAATTCCTTTTTCCTTATTATCCTCTTTCTCGCTACTATTACAAAAACAAGAAAGAACGAGATACCTTCTCATATAATGTTCAAATTGAGTCCCAAAGGGATCAGGGCAAGTTGAAGCAAGAGCTATAGATTGCGCTATTATTTCATCACCAGGAAGTCTTTCTCTTCCTGCATCCATGGTATCAGCAATCCTTAGAAGGGCAATAAGCACAGCCTTTCGTATTTCTTTTCCATCAATTTCGATAATAGGTTTAAGAATGTGTGCTTTTCCTGAGTGATAGCTAACAATCTCTCCTATAACAGCTCGAAGGTCCTCTTTTTTGATGTAAGGTTTAAGAATTTCTTCAAGGATTGAAGCTCCAGCTGACCCGTGAAATTTTCTGATCTTGTTTGTATTAATCTTTCCTCTTGAAGCCTTTTCATAAGCATCAAAAAGTTCTGAAGGCCAAGGACTCATCCCTAAGTCATGACCAAGGGCAGCAATATAAAGGATATAAGATTCATAAGGAGTTAATTTTATTTGTTTTCTTTTTAAGAATTCCTGGAGCTGCCAAAGGAAGCAGATAGTTCTTTTAATGTGAGAACGATCATGGCGATTGAAATACCAAAACCCAAGATCATCACTCCAGGGTTGCGGTGCAAGAACTTCTTCTACTTTTCTTATAACAACATCTTCAATGCGAGGAAGATCAACAGGCGGGTTTCCCCAGAAAGGAGGGATGATTTAAGGTTTATTACATATTTTCGAAAATCAAGATAACCTTTCGGCTCTTTTGATTCAGTGAAGGTTTTCACTTTTAACCCTCAAAAATTCGGTTCTCAAAGATGAACTTCTGCCAATTTTCATCTTTTATTTTTAACTTTTCATTTATAATTCTAATTAAAAATAATTCTAAATCGAAAAAGAAAAAATTTCAACCTTTAGCAGAATTATAATATTCCTAAAGAAAAATTTTATAAAAATTTCAGTTAGAATTTTATGCTTTTATCTTTTGCATTATATACAAATCTTTTCTGTAAGTTTGTTAATTTATAGTTGAAAGTCGGTTGGCAAAATTTGATAAACGCTCTGGATTCAAATCCATGCCCGAGGATAAGAATCTGGTGATAATAATCCATTCCCCCGGTGGGGAGTTGCTTGCAGCAATGCAGATAGCAAAGGTTCTGAAGGAATGGAAGGGAAAGGTCTCGGTTGTGGTTCCCTATTATGCAATGAGTGCAGGGACACTGATTGCTCTTTCTGCCGACGCCATTTATGCGGACAGAAACGTGACGTTCGGTGCAATTGATCCACAGATACCGATGGGAGGTAACAAGTACGTTTCAGCAGCTGATCTTTACAGGGTATGCAGGGGAAACTCAACCGTTAGCGTACAGGAAAGGATTCTGTGTGAAATGGGCAGGAAGGCCATGAAACAGGTTGAGAGTTTTCTGAAAAGGGTTGTGCTTAAAGATAAGGATGAAAAGGTGGCAGAGGCGGTTATTAACACGTTGCTTTATACAGGGAGAAGCCATGATTTTCCCTTTTTTGCCGAGAATCTGAAAGAAATGGGGTTGAACGTTGTTTTTGAAATACCACGGGAATTGAGGGAGCTTTCAGACCTTCTGATTAATACACACAGGGGAAGGTAAGAAATTCAGACTTTCATCGTTCTTTTTCAATTTCTTCTTTCAGCATCACGTAAAGTTCAGGATCCGTGATGTATCCATATCCTGATGAGAGAAAATCGCATGCGGTTCTGTCAGCAAGGTTTTCAACTATTTCTGCTTCTGAAAGTTCTTTATTACTGTTGCCATTTCCCGAATAGTAACACTTCTTGACCTCACTGAATGTTAGATATGCCCTTTCGGACGTCACTTTCGGATTTCTTTCCAGATTTTTCTTTTTTGAGTGATATTCTCTTTCAGTCATAACCTCAAGTGTCCCATCACTGTGCTCTATTTTTCTTATGACTTCCTGAGCTCCCTGATTGTTTGTTATAAGAACGGACTTGAAACTTCCTTCAAGGAATCTTATGAACTTTTTTGTTGTGTTCTCAAGATTATCAAGGCTTGCAAGTTCTTCAACATTTCCAAGTTTCTGTGTGTCATATCTCTTGAGTGCTTCAATGCAGCATACCACAAGTTCCTGTGCAAGATCAAGTGGTTCGTGATACCATCGTGGGTTGTAATTGAGTGCCTGTACAAAGCAGGCCTTTTTGCCGTAGCGAATTTTTGATAGAGCAGCTTTTACGCAGTTTAAAAGTGATTCATGAACGAAAGTTAAAACAAAATATTTTTTTCTGATTTCCCGCTCATAGCGGGGATTGAATGTTTTTTCGAAATGTTTCAGTACTTCCTGATAAACATAGTCAATTTCACTTTTATGTTTGTTTTCGCCGCTATTGACAGGAGACTTCAGGGCTTCTTTCATACCCCTCCCCTCCTGTACCTGTTGAAGGGCTTTTTATATATTTTAACAGGATTTTTAATACTTCAAAAAAGAGGAGGAAGCGTATGCAGTGGGCATCGCATGAGGTAACCACTTTTTTTACAGTTCTTGCTTTAACGGGAAACCCCGTTTTTGCTGTTTTCAGCCTGCCGGGAAGCATTTTTCCCGATGTCTGTGAATTCTGGGGAAGTCCGGAGACTTCATGGGAAAGACATAGAACATACGGGCATCTCACAGGTGTGTGGCTGATTGCCACCATTTTCCTGTTTCTTTTCTCACTGCAGACCCCCGTATATGATTACCTTTCACGCTTTACCATCAGGAACCTTCTTCTCCGGGTACACGAATATCTCTTTCTTGATTTTCGTTTTCTTTACACGCCGGGAAACGTGTTTCCAGGTATAATGGTGTTTCTGGCATGGTTCGGTTTTGGTGCGCTCATACACTGTATTGAAGATGCTCTTACAGGAAGGGTTCCGGTTTTCAATCCTGGGAGAAGAAGCCTTTCATTTGGACATATCATAACGGGCTCATTTGTGGAACACGTGCTGGTTTTTCTGTATGTCGCATGGTGTATAATCTGGATTTATCTTCATCAGTTCAGGTAGAAAACAGATCCGGTGGAAAGAGAACAGGGACGGAAGAAGATTTTAATACTGTGTGAAAAGCGTCTCGTGGCACTGCAGTTTGTTAAAGCTCTTGAATCAAGGTATGGAAGGGCAAGGAAAAAGGGACTGTTTTTTGAGGTTGGTCCTTACATTGTTGCACATGCTCAGGGGCATCTTGTTGAAATTGCGGATGATGTCGTGAGCACGAGATGGAGGCTTGAAGAGCTTCCTGTTTTTCCTGAAAAGTTCAGGTATGTTCCCAGGGAAGGAACAGAGAGATTGTTGAAAGAACTTGTCAGGGCAATAAGGCAGAGTGATATAATACTTAACTGCGGAGACAGCGGTCGTGAAGGCGAGCTGGTGATACGTCTTATTCTGAAGTATGCAGGCTGGAAGGACTGGAAGAAGGTTTATCGCTTCTGGACATCAAAGGCACTGACAGATGAGGTGATACTTTCCGTCCTTGAAAACGGGTTGAAACCGGCGGAGGAATTTGATTCACTTTACTATTCCGCCCTTGCCCGCCAGCATGCTGATTTTATCTCAGGTGTTAATCTAACAAGACTTGTTACCCTTACACAGGAAAAGAACAGGGGTGATGTATGGAGTGTTGGCAGGGTGCAGACTCCCACACTCCGTCTTGTTGTTGAAAGGGACATTGCAATTGAAAGCTTCAGGCCGGTTCCCTACTTTCTTCTGAAGTGCAGGTTTTCCCACAAGGAGCTAACGTGGGAAGGAGTTTTTGTCCGGAGTTCTCTTTTTAAGAAAAAGGCGGAAAACGTGTTTGTTGAAAAATCCCCGCATGCTGATTTAAGGAATCTTCCCGAAAATGCTCTTACCGGGGAAGAAGTTAGAAAGGTGCTGAAGATAATAGCATCAGAAAAAACAGGAGTGATTACAGATGTATTTTTAAAAGAAACTGCAGAATCACCTCCCGGTTTATTCTCCCTTGCCTCACTTCAGGCAGAGGCAAACAGACTGTATGGTTTTTCATCAGGAAGGACCCTTGAGCTTGCACAGAGGCTTTATGAAGAATACAGGGTGATTTCGTATCCAAGGACTGATTCCGAATACCTTCCCGCAAACACTGTTCCGGAGGTCAGAAATCTTCTTCGAACACTTACCCCGGGTTCCCTCAGGAATCTGATAGACTGGAGCAGGGTTTCAGAATCATACAGGAAAGTTTTTGATGATTCAAAAATAACAGATCATCATGCACTGATTCCTCAGGGAAGATGCCCTGATGGTGTGGGTTCTGATCTGCAGAAGATTTACAACCTCATACTCAAACGCTTTCTTGCGGCTTTTATGAAGGACAGCATGAAACTCAGTGTTGAGATACATGTAAATGTGAAAAGTGCTCTTTTTAAAACCGTTAAGCATTTTATCACGGTGGCCGGATGGAGAAAGGTGTATGGAATCAGGGAAGAAGTGGAAAAGGCGGAGGGTTTTAAAAACTTAAAAAAAGAGCTGCATGAGAGGAGAAGAATTGTTGTGCTTAAGGGAAAATGTTCTGCAGATGAAAGAAAAACACTTCCACCTCCACGCTATACGGAAGGAAGCCTGATAAGGGAGATGAGAGCAAGAGGTCTCGGCACCGCTGCGACAAGAAGTGCGATAATAGACAGATTGAAGGAAGTTGGATACCTGCACGTTAAAGACAGAAAGCTTGTTTCAACGGTGAAAGGAAGGAAGTTGATACTTGACATAATGAAGGAAAGCTCTTTCTCTTCGGTTGACGTCACGTCCGAATGGGAGAGAAGGCTGAATGAGATATATGAAAATAACATGGGAAGGGAGGGGTACAGGCTTTTTATGAGGGATATAAAAAGTTTTGTTAAAAGTGAAGTTGAGAAATTAAAAAGACATCTTTCTGCAGATGGAAAAGGCGGAAGAGGTGAGACAGAATGGTTGAGTTAAAACCTGTAATAATAGTAGCACTCACTGTCCCTGTTTTCACGTGGCTGTTTTTCAAACTTGATTTCGTCAGGAGAATACTCGGGAAAAAGCAGCTGAAAACGGCAGATCTTGGTGTTTTGAAGAAAGTTCCCTCTACCACCATACCATTTGATCAGCTGTCACTGATATGGACCGCTGGTTCTTCAATGGATGAAAAAGATCTGATGGTGGAGCAGGGTGAGGAAGTGATTCCGGAAGGAGAGGGTTCTTTTCCGGAAGAGGGTAAGGAAGAACTGGAAGTGAGGGGAGACAGAGAGTCTGTTCTTCCAATGCTCAAACATGAGTCCCTCAGAAAACTCTGGAATGAAATTGTTACACCATATTATGATGAATACAGACTTCAGAATGCCCTTCCCCTGCTTATTGAAGGATTTGCACTTCTTGACAGGCACTTCAATGTTTCCTCGTTTTCCGGGGTTGAGGAAGATCCGGAAACCGTTCAGATTGTTGAGTATAAAGACATAATTGCCCGGATTTCACTTGGAGAACACACAATCAACGTGGTCAATTTCATAGTTGAGGATGTGAAAAAAACATACTATTCTCCTGAGAGCCACATACCACGCTTTGTTCTTGCAGCCCTTTTTCATGACATAGGAAAGGTAAGAGAATATCAGGAAAAGTATACAGGGGCACGAAGCCATGCACATGCCTCTGCAGGTATCTTTCTTTCAATTTCAAGAAAAGTGTATGAAGACAGTCCCCCCGGCTGGATTGATGAGGTGGCTCAGGTGATAAGGGAGCACCACATACCAACAAGATATGACCTTGCACTTGCTCTTAAAAGAGCCGATATGAAGGCAAGAACCCTTGAGGTTGCACTCTATCTTGGAAATGTGGAAATAAGGGATGTGGAGGACTGGTTTGATGTAAATCTTTTCAAGGAGGAACTTTACAATCACCTCAATGTGGATCAGATACAGCCGATTGTTGGTTTTACCTTCAGGGACAGGGTTTTTGTGCAGAAATCTGGTCTCTTATACCTTGTTGACATTCAGAGAAAAAGAAAAAATGTTCTTTCACATGAGTTTCTCTATCAGGAAGGACAGGAGGCAATTAAAAACAAGGTTACAAAAATTCTCAGTGCAAATGGTTTAACTGTAACGGATAGGGGCTGGAAAAAGGTTATTCTTGTTCTTCGTGGAGGAAGAACACGTGAGGCGTATCTTCTCGTTCTGAAAGGAAGTATTTTCACACAGGAAGAAATGAGGGAACTTGAAACGAGAAGGCTTGGAAGCAGTTTTTCAAACATCGTGCAGGTTCAGTGATGAAAAGATTTTTCTGCTTTCTGCTCAGCATTCTGGTTGTGTTTTGCGGTACAAACGCCGGATGCCATAAAAACTACAGTCCCGAGGAAATAACGGCATGCTTTGTCGAGGCAGGCAATTATTACAATGTTCCTCCAGTTGTCCTCTGGAGCATAGCATATGTTGAGAGTGGTTTTAATTCTGAAGCCATCAATTACAACAGAGAAAGCTATGATGTAGGGATGATGCAGATAAATTCACGGTGGTTTTCGGTTTTGAGACGTTATGGAATAACGGAGGAAGACCTTTATGATCCGTGTTTGAATATTTTTGTTGGTGCATGGATACTTTCGCAGTGCTATGTAAGGTATCAAACACTGCATGATGCCATCTCCTGTTACCATACAGGGAGGAAGTATTCAGAAAGTCCTGAAGGAGCGGAATATACATGGAAGGTCTGGAGAATTATTCAGAGAGTGCTTGATGGAGAAAACCGGTGAATTTTTGTGACTTTAGGAGGTGTTGTCTTAAATATTAAAAAAACGGCTGTTTTCGGGGAGAGTGAGATATGAGGGATACTGAAAGCAGAGTGATTAAGTTTTCTCTGTCCGAGGAGACGGACTTACCTCTTTTGCTGCAGCTTGATTCGATGAAAAAGCATGAAAAGTCAAGATGGATCAAAACCGCCCTTTTTCTCTTTCTGATGCTGCATCAGGAGCTTTTGAAAAGGGAAATGACGTTCAGTGAAATGGAGAAGGCCATTTATTCCCTTGCAAATCCACTTGCGTGTGATGGAAAGGATCATTTCAGGGAGAGAGAAAGGCTAAAAGAGGTAATCAATTCCCTTCTTGATATATTTGAAAAGGTAAGCAAATCATAAGCTTTCTTTTCAAATCTTCTCTGCCGGTTCATCGAAATTTTTAAAATATGTAAAAACCATGGCAGGAGGGGCGGGATGAGAGTCTATGTGGTAGACCCCGGGTATGGTAATTTCAAGATAGCAAGAATCACCGTTAACCCTGAAGCTGGCAGAATACAGACCTCATTCAGCAAGGTTCCAAGTGCTGTAAGCGAGATACCTGAGTGGAGCGACAGCCTGAGGAACACCCTGAGGGACACCCTTGCAGTGTCTGTTTATAACAGAAATTACATTGTCGGGAAGGAAGCACTTTCATGCGGTGTTCCCATTCCCACCTTAACCCCCGGGTGGCTGGAAAATTTCGGCATACCCGTTTTTGTTAAAGCCTTCTGTGCCGATTTTGACAGGCTCTACATTCTGCTTTCCATGTCCGACTGGGACAAAAAGGACATGATAATTTCCAGAATCAGGGAAATTTTTCCTGAAAAGACATCCGATCAGATTTTCTTTCTTGTGCAGGGTTCAGGAATATGGGTTGAGGCTGGAAGACCGGGAGATGCGGTTGTTCTTGACATAGGTTTCAACACGGTTGATGTGCTTGTTACACGGTACAGAACCGTTGAGAGAAACGGAAGAATCGTGAAGGTTCCCTTCATACCACGTGAGCTGTGTTTCAGCCTGAAGGAGGCAGGGCTTGTATCCTTTCTTGAGAAGGCAAGCAAGGATGATCCATTCAGAATTGCCCGTCTTCTTGAAGGCGAGGATGAGTATCTCACAAAGCTTGCAAGAGAGCACTACTTTGAGTGGTTAAAAACGAGGTTTTTTGCAAGGTCAGAGTGGAGAGGGGTTGCAGGAGAAATCAGGCATCTTGTGATAGGCGGAGGAGGAGCTTTCTTTGTTGAGCCTGAAAGAGAGGATTTCAAAATAACAATTGTCAGGGAACCCGATATGGCAAATGTGAAGGGAATGACAAGGGTTGTTGTGGCGGATATAAAATCATCCCTTTTCAGCAAAGCAGAACAAAATGGGCAGGCACAGGATAAATCTCATTGTTAAGGATCAGGAGCTTGACAGAATAATCAGCAGGTTTCTGAAACAGAGAATACCTGCAGCAAAAAGATCCGTGTTTGAATGTTTTTTATCACGGTTTCTTGAAGACCTGTGGAAAAGACTTGGTGATGATTTTGTCTCACTTGTTCTGCGTAAGGCGTATGAGGAACCACTCAGGCTTTCTTCAGATTCATCTCTTATGGAGAAAGCTCTTGTAGATATTCAGAGTAAGGGAAAGAAGGGAGAGTTCCGGGAGAATGAGATTTCTACCCTTGATGTGGTTTCTGAAGAGAGTGCCGGGCAGGAGAAGACTTCTGATGAAGAAGATGAAATCTCACTTGATGATTTTCTACTATAAAAATGGAGGGGAAAAGATGTACAGAATCAAGGTATGTGGTATCAAGACGGAGCAGGAGCTTGACATTGTTTGCAGGAACAGAATTTACGGCGTGAGTGCGGTGGGTTTCATTACAGGAGCACGTTATGAGACACCTGATGAGATATCACCTGAAAAGGCCGGATATTTTCTTTCAAAGCTACCTCATGATCTTCTCGGGGTGATTGTTACCCATCTGAATGATTTTCAGGGCATTGAGAAACTTTTAAAAAACGTTCTGGGTTCTTATAAAGCCTGCTCATCCCGCAGCCTGAGTGCCATTGCACTGCAGCTGCAGGATTGTGTTTCTGCTGGAGATATAAAAAAGATAAAGACTTTCTATCCTCCTGTATTTATCGTGAAAGCTGTTCACATACCTGAGGGTGATGTGAGTGATACTGAACTCAGAGACATTGTACACCTTGCAGGTGAATATGCGGAGTCTGCGGATCTTATTCTTCTTGATTCAAAGACGGAAAGCAGAATAGGTGGAACAGGAAAGGTGCATAACTGGGAAATAAGCAGAATTGTGGTTGAAAGTCTGAAACCGTTTCCTGTGGTACTTGCAGGAGGTTTAAATCCTGAAAACGTGGAAGATGCAGTTTTTTCCGTGAGACCCTTCGGTGTTGATGCGAACAGCGGTCTTAAAGACGGCAGTGGATTTAAAAATGAGAAAAAGGTTAGAGACTTTTTCATAAAGGCAGCAAGAGCTCTTGCGGAAGTGGACAGAAATGAAGAGGGAGATAGTTGTTAGTGGATCCGTTCATCTTGATGTTTTTGCTGATTCCGACCTTTCCTTCAGGGATGGTAAGGACCTTCCGGGAAGGTTCGTGCATTCAATAGGAGGAACGGCTTTTAACGTTCTCTCAGGTCTTGTTGAGGAAGGGATATCCCCCGTGTTTGTATCGGCTCTGCCGGGTCGTTCGCTTGTGAGGATAATGGTAAAAAGTTTCTTTAAGGACAATCAGGTTGAATACTTTCTTTATTCTCCTTCTTCCGGCTGTGGACTTCCTGAGCCGGGATTTCTGTCAATCAGGGAGAAAGGGGAACTCTGCTATGCAGTAACCTCAACGTGTGTTGACCACCCTTCCTGCAGATGCTGGATTGCTGAAAATTTCGTTAGGGTTCTTTATTCCATCCCCGGTTATTATGGATATTTCGACTGCAATCTGCACGAGGATACGATAAGCCACATACTGCTTAATGCCCCCCGTGGTGCCAGGTTGTTTGTTTCAGGAGTGAGTGAGGTGAAGGTAAGGAGATTTGTTAAGGCTGTAAAATTTTTGAGGAAGAAAGAAATGAATGTGGATGGAAAGATACATACTGTTTCCCTTAATGAGGATGAGTGGAAGGTTGTGAGAGGGGATACAGGAGTGGAGAATCCTCTTGAGTTTTTGAAGGCTATCTGGATAGTCACATGTGGACGTGGAGGGGTGAAGGTTTATGTTCCCAACAGCAGACGCAAAAAGGGCAAAGTGGTGTGGTATCCTTCCCTGCAGGAGGTGAGAAACCCTTCATCCTCATCCGGGTGCGGGGATGTGTTTTTTGCAGGCTACATAGCATCCATTCTGAAGGGACTGTCTCTTGAAGAGGCGGTAAACAGGGGACAGGAAAAAGCTTTCAAGCTGCTTTTCAGAAAGGAGGCGAACACTTTTGACCTTTCAAAGTGTGTGGAGATTTTTTATCTTGATGGCTTAACGGGTGTTTTTTCAAGGAAGTTTTTTGAGGATGAGAAAAGCTGGATTTTATGTTCATCGTGTGAGTTCTGTGTTGCCCTGCTTGATGCGGATGATTTCAAAAGGATAAACGACGTTTACGGGCATGGGAAGGGGGATGAGGTGTTGAGGATTTTCGGGAAAATTTTGAGAGAGAATTTACGCTCAAGTGATATTGTCATCAGATACGGGGGAGAGGAGTTTTTGATAATCTTTCTTCCTGTTCTTGAGATTGAAGAAGCACGCATGGTGGTTGAAAGAATCAGGGAGAAGGTTGTCTCTCATCCTGTCTTAAAAGAGGTGGGGTTCACATTTTCAGCAGGAATTGCAAGAGGAAGAAACCTTGATAGAGCAGTGGAGACAGCTGATAGACTTCTTTACAGAAGCAAGGCACTCGGGAAAAACAGGACGAGCGTGGAGGAGGTCTGAGATTCCATCACCTAGATGATTTTTCCTGTTTCTTTTTCCTTTCTGTTTCTTCCGTCCACATTTCCTTTTCAACCTCTTTTATACCCCTTTTCAGCTCCAGGTAAAAACGGCCCAGGAGTCTTCCCACTTCGGGGAGCTTTTCGGGTCCGAGAACGATGAAAGCCACCAGCAGTATGACGAGGATTTCGGAAGGACCGATATTCAGCATTCCGACTCTCCCTCTTCAATCTCTTTCACATGGTATCCTCCTGTAGATTTTTTAAAGATTGGGCTTTTCTTCCGGCTGAGTCTAATAGGGTAAAAAAAATTGAAAGGAGGGAGGAGTCATGACTGGAAGAGTTATATTCGATGGTAACATGAGGGAATTTTTAGGATTTATTGCAGGGCTTCCTGAAAGGGAGGCCCAAAGGTTGAGGAAAGCGTTAAAAGAAGACAGAGTAAGGTTGTTAGGAGAAACTCCGGAGGAAGCTACAGAGCTTGAGCCTGAGTGGAGCTGGTTTGTAAGGGAAAATGAGGGTGTAGATGGTGAGTATAGCAGGGATGGGAAGTATCTTTATAGGTTGGCCAGCAGAAATGATATACTAAGAGAGGATTTAATTCACAGGGAGAGTAAAGGACTGGCAAGGGCAACTGGATTGCCATACAGGGAGGCCAGAAAGATTATTTGTCTTTTTCTTGTTATGGGATGGGAAGTGAGAATCTGGAGGGAACTTATACGGGATGAGAGAGGATTATATTACTGGGTCCAGTTAATCGAGTCGGAAGTTGAAAGAGAAAAGTATCTCGACATGTTGAGAAGAAAAGAAGTTCCTCTTATTGAAGCAAGAAATGGAGAAAGAATTGACGAGCAAAGTGATGATAATGAGGAGCTGGATGAAGATACTGGCTATTTTGATGATTCTTTGTACGGACTATCTGAAGAGGGAGAATTAAGGGATTATATCGCTTATAAAGTTTGGCAAAACTGGACTGGAGAAATAAGACTGCCGGTCAGGGGTGAAGAAACTGAGGATGAGAGCGAAAGTGAAGATTCCGGTGAGGGTCCTCTGGATTTTGAAATCAGAAGGTTAATAAAAAGCATTGTTACCGTTGTTAGTGGGAAAAAAGCTTATGAAATCAGTGAGAGAGTGAAAAAGTTGCTGGGATTGAACGGAAGAAACGGGATTTACAAAAGAGCTCTCAAAAAGGCTTGGAACATCCGAAGGGAATTACCTCCTGATGTTCCATTAGAGGAAAGATTAAAGATTTCAAGAAGCGTTCTTTAATCGGTGGAGGAGGGGGGATTTTCTCCCTCCTCTTTTTTATTTATTCATTGTCATGTTAAAAAATTAAATGAACAGGAAGTCCGGGAGGGAGGATATTATGGAAAAATTCTTCAGACATGCTGAAAGAATACTGTACTTCATAGGATTACTCTTTGTGATTACTGAAATCATGTTGCAGTGCTCCGGAAAATCTCTGTGCACGTCTTCAGGCTGCAGAACAGCTGAGCTTTTTGTGAGCAATTCAATGATTTTGCTTACTGCAGGTGCTGCTGCATTTCTGTGTCTGATTTTCACGTCTTTTTTCAGAAAACTCACATCTGCCAGATTCCTTATTCTCACATCCGCCCTCTCGGTTGAGGGATATCTCGTGGCATTTCAGAGTTTTGTCATCAGGGAATTCTGCCTTTTCTGCATGGCAGTTTTTGTTGTATTTGTGCTTTCAGTTTTGATGAATATTCTTCAGAAAAGACTGGAATATACCGTATCTCTGGCTGGATTTCTATGTGTTCTGTCTGCTGTTTACCTTGTCAACCCCGGAGTGGATGAGATACCTCGTGAGAGATATGTACTGATATACTCAAAAGACTGCCCTCATTGTGAGGAGACTATCAAATTCTGCAGGGAAAGAAACATTCCCGTTTCCATGATTGACGCAAGGAAGGTGGTTGGAACGTTAAAATCCCTTGGACTTGATGTTGTACCGGTGCTTGTATGTAATGATAAAGATGAAAGGGAGATTTTTGCAGGTTCTGAAAAAATCAAAGAGTATCTGATATCCCTTCATGCCCCATCTGAACCTGAAGATATTGACTTCAGTGGGGGAATGTGCACCATTTTTTCCGGTTGCGGTGAGGGTAAATAGTTCTGTTATTCTTTTTCTGCCTTTATGGCAGTTTTTCAACTGCTTTTTTGAGATTATCAAGTCTGAGGTGAGCATATCTCTGTGTTGTTGTTATGTCACTATGATTGAGAAGCTCCTTGACCACATACAGATCCACTCCTTTCTGAACCAGCCTGCTTGCGAAGGTATGTCTTAAGTCGTGAAAATGAAAATTCTCTATTCCCGCACGCTTTAGGGCATTTTCAAAAGCTGTTCTTATGGAATTTATCTTTGTGCCATTTCTGTGGAACACGTAGGGACACCCTTCCACCCTCTGCCTGAATCTCCTCTTTATAATCTGCCATGCTTTGCTGTTAAGGGGTAGAACGTGCCTTTTCCTGTTCTTGGTTTCGGATGGTTCAAGGATTATGCATTTTGTTTCAAAGTTTACGCTGTTCCACTTCAGAGAGAGTATCTCTTTTTTTCTGAGGCCGGTGTTTAATGCAAATATTACAATTTCCCTGAGAAGAGGACATTTGATAGCTTCCATAAGTCTTTTCTCTTCATCCCTGTTCAGATACCTCAGTCGTTTGTTTTCAACACCTTTTATCAGTATGGCTTTCCTGTAAAGTTTGTGCTGCGGTATCCACTCGAATTCAACCGCTCTGTTTATCATTGTTGCAAGGAATCTCAATTCTTTGTTTATGGTAACCGGACTTACACCCTGTTCCTTTCTCCACAATTTGTATTCTTCCGCCTTTCCGTTGTTTATTTCCTCAAGTGGAGTGTCACTTCCGAAAAATTTTATTATGTGCTTTGAACTTATTTCATGTCTTTCGTAGGAAGCAGGTTTTCTTACACTTTTATACCATTTGAGAAATCTCTCAGCTATTTCACCAAGTGTGGGGGATTTTGTTTTTTTCGTTTCCATCCCGCGACCGGGAGGGAAGGGGGTCTTATTTTTACCGGAATTGTTTTTTCTTTTCTGTCCGGTTTGACTTTCCTTTGCAAAACTTTTCATGAGTGTGGACACTATTTTTTCAAGTTCCTTTGTGGTAAAATCGTTCGGTTTTCCGATGGTTTTCCATACATACTTTTCCCGTCCTTTTTCTCTAAAATGAGCCCGAAACACAAGTTTTCCGTTGACTACGTAAAGGTTTTTTATTCCCTTAAACATTTTGTATATATAATTTTTAAAAATAAAAACCTGTTGGGCCTTTAAGGTGGTGTGGTGGCTGGTGTGGTGTGTGATGAATAAAGGGATTTAGAGGGGTGTTTTTTAAACCCGGTGAAGTGCCGGGGACGGGATTTGAACCCGCACGGGATTAACTCCCACTGGATCCTGAATCCAGCGCGTCTACCAATTCCGCCACCCCGGCATTTAGATATAAATTACAC
>Ga0190308_1000254_pt1 | contig 17760 bp, 14 predicted proteins | sample 48700756_MG_FD_165050 | JGI IMG/M metagenome (GOLD analysis project Ga0190308, IMG submission 165050) | Hydrothermal vent sediment bacterial communities from Southern Trench, Guaymas Basin, Mexico - 4870-07-5-6_MG | ecosystem: Environmental > Aquatic > Marine > Hydrothermal vents > Sediment ...
GGATTACTTAATGATGTTTACGGAGCGCAGAAAACAGATCAAATATTAATGTTAGTTAACAAGAATAATCTATTAAAGTATTTTAGTAAACCAAAAACAATACTAATTAGCTCGCCAAGACAAGTGGATGACGATCTAATTATAAATAAGTTATCTAAAATATTCCTGAAGTACTCCGTATTCGTCTATATTTATAGTTTCAAGAAAGTCTCAAATTATGTTCTCAGAGAATCAATAACTGGTATAATGATCAACATTTATAGATCAGAGTTCATTCAACTAGCTATTATCACTGCATTCAGTATCTATATCATTCTATTATCTGAATATACAGAGAGAAGGAGAGAAATGGCATTAATGCTAAGTAGGGGTGTCTCGAGAAAACAGTTATACTCTATTGCAAAAACAGAAGCATTAATAGTTATTTTAGCTGCTTTCTTTACTGGGATCATTATCTCTTGGGGATTCTCTTTCCCATTGTTAGAGATGGTATCATATGGATTATTTGGTCCATTAAGAGCTATCCCTGGCCATGGGGTAATAATCTCCATGGACGTTATCTTATCCTTGATATCTGAGTTAATTGTTGTGTATTTATCTACAATATTAGCAATGAAAGCTGCCCTTAAAATTGATTTACCCAAAGAAATAAGAATTCATAAATAAAGATCCACGTGATGAAAATGTCAAGCGTAATTTGTGAAAATTTAATAAAAATCTATAAAAGTGGAGAAGTCACCTCAATAGCTTTATCAAATCTATCACTTTATGTGAATGAAGGAGAGTTTAGAGTTATAGCTGGTCCATCTGGTAGTGGCAAGACAACGTTACTTAATATGATTGGTGCAATTGATATACCTGATGCTGGTACTGTTATTGTTGATGGTGAAGACATAACGAAGTTTGATGAAGCGAAGAGAATTGATTATAGAAGGAGAAAAGTTGGATTTGTTTTTCAATTTTTCAACTTAATACCATACCTGACGGCTTTAGAGAATGTAGAATTCCCTATGATAGTAATTGGTAAACCTAGAGAGGAAAGAAGAAAAAGGGTATTGGAGCTCCTAAAGCTGGTGGGTCTAGAAAGTAAGAAGGATAATAAACCAAATGAGTTATCTGGTGGAGAACAGCAGAGAGTTTCAATTGCTGTGGCGTTAGCTAATGATCCACCATTAATTCTGGCAGATGAACCTACTGGGGAACTTGATTTTGAGACAAGTAGAAAGATCGTCAAATTGTTCAGAGATCTTCACCGGAGATTAAACAAGACTATCATTATGGTGACTCATGATTTCTCTCTAGCAATGTATGCTGATAGGATAAGTATCTTGAGAGATGGTAGAGTTATTGAAACTTTATCGCCAGCTGAAAAAGATTTAGCTAGCTTGCTTTATGTTCCAAAGGAGAATGTCTGGGAGTCGCTTGAAGCTAGAAAAAAGGGACTAGAGGAAGAATTAGATAGATTAAGGAAAGATTTTATAGATGGTAAGATTTCGATGGATGTGTTAGTGGAGAGATATATTAAGATTAAGAGAGAACTAGATTCAATTGAGAATAAACTAAATAAAATGAAAATATAAGATATATTAGGTGGGTCAATGAATAGAACAGTAGGTAGAGCGTTAACTCTCACTGCAGCAGGTTTTTGGGGAACAAGTTTCGTGATTATTCGATGGGGATTAATCTATCTACCAGCAATGGAATTCTTATTCTTTAGATTTTTTCTATCCTTCATAATAATCTTCGTAATAATCTTTATTAATGATAGTTTCGATGGCTTTAGAGAGGCCATGTTTTCTAAGGAAATAATGTTAGCTGGCATATTAAACTCATTAGGTTACACATTTCAATTCCTTGGTCAGCAATACACAAAAGCAACAAATGCATCGATACTAATAAATCTTAGCGGAGTATTCGTAGCTATTATCGCTCACTACTACCTTAAAGAAAAATTAAATTACATTGGTGCAGCGGGAATAATAATAGCTTTCTTTGGGGCTTCTCTACTAATCACGAAAGGAGAGTTAATTAATATTTTCACTTATAATCTCATAGGTGATTTACTGTGTTTATTATCTGGTTTATCATGGGCTCTCTACATAGTTAAATCAAAAGAAATCACGGTAAAGGGTTTTACGGATGAACAGTTATTAGCTATATGGTTCCTTTATGTAACTATCTTTTCTTTCCCATTAATGTTACTACAAGGATTTAAAGCAATAAATATATCTGGATGGATTGCTATTACATATACATCATTAACATGCACTATCCTTGCATTTCTCTTCTGGTATAAGGGATTAAAGATTCTTGAAGCCACGACATCATCAATTTATTTTATTATTGAGATAGCTATATCAGCAATACTAGAATCCATAATATTCGGATTAAACTTCACTTCCTTAGAGATTATTGGAGCTGTCTTTGCGGTATCTGGTGTCTTCTTAACCGATTTTAGTTTTAGTTCAAGAAATAATCAATATACATAATACCTTAATATTAAAAAATTTCATCATCAATATATTCTATCTCAACAAGGTGATCTACGAATGGAGTTCAGTGAAATAAAAGCCGTTGCAACAGATATTGATGGTACTATAACTAATGAACATCGGGAACTAAATTTAAATGCGGTGAGAGCGATAAGAAAGCTTGAGAAGAAAGGTATTAATGTAATTTTAATCTCAAGTCAATCGTTTCTAGTAGTTAGTGACTTAGCAATCTATATTGGGGCTAAAGGTCCAGTTATTGGAGAGACCGGTGCTGTTGTAGGTTGGCCTCGCAGACCCGCTTTTATTGCTAGGTGGAGATACGACTCTCAAAAAATAACAAGAATAATGCTTTCTCTTGGTTTCAGACCTTCTTTTAGTAATCCTTTCAGATTCTCTAATCTTGCTTTTTCAAGAACAGATGATGCGACCGCCAATGAGGAAGAGATATATAATAAATTAAAGAATGAGGGCATTACAGATGTTGAGATCTATGATTCTGGTTTCGCTGTACATATATTACCTAAAGGAATTAATAAGGGTAGCGGTTTATTAAGAGCTCTAACATTGCTTAAAATAAGTATAGATAATGTGATAGTTGTTGGTGATGGCAAGAATGATTTGCCAATGTTTAAAATAGCCAAGCAGTCTTTCGCTCCAGCTAACGCAGATCCCATAATAAAGGAGCATGCTAGTTATATTGCTGAAAAAAAGAATGGAGCAGCATTCGTAGAGCTTGTAAATATTTTGTTAGGAAAGAAATAATAAAATCTTATTGTAATACATGCGTAATTTTTTAATTTTTAACTTCTCTTATGTTCTTTCACTGAAACATCAGTATCTAGTCAATGTATATAGCTAAATTTAAATATCCTGTATTACACATATATGTTTCGCCTCAGTGGGAATAGATAGATTCTAGAGCACTGTAGGTAGACTTCATGCCTAATGTAATGAAATACATATATAATACGTTTTGGTGAATGATTATGGAGCATGTCATTAGTTACAGGAAGGGTAGTAGAAGAGGGGAATTATATAAGTTGATACTAAATAACAGATGGATGTTAATTAGGTGGAAAAGCGGAAAAGCGTATTTCATAGACTTATTAACTGGAGATAATGTGCCTCAGGAATTAAGAAAAGTCTTATTAAAAGCTGAGAAAGAGATTTTTAGAGAAAAGATAGACATAATTGGTAGGGAAAGTAATTAGTTTTTTATCTTCTGACTCTAGGATTATAGAACAATGATAAATCTGTCTTAGAAAGCTTAATTCCCCTCTTCTTCTTAAGCATAGAAACTATTTTCTTGATCTTCTCTTTGTTATCGTCATAAAACTTGAGAGTCGCAGCAAACAAAATTAGTGATCTCCATAAATCTTCATCTTTTATATTTGTTTTAATCTCCCATTCCCCACCAATATCCATTATTTTACCATCGACCTTAGCTATTTCTTTATCTGTGTATAGATCCGTTACTTTCCAATCACTTCCTAAAGCAAGTCTTTTGCTTTTAATAAGAATAGGTTTTAGCACTCCCTTATCTGTGATGTAAGTCATTAAATAAGCATCTGTTTCAGCAAATCGAGGGCGTAATCTCTCAATAGTATAAATTATCTTTGTTCCTGGTATAGTAATTACATACGCTGGTGATGGATCCTCATTAACCATTGATAAAATGATTGATCTACCTAAATTCTCATCAATAGCTCCGAGATAATCTATATCAGTTGAGAACAATCTAATAGCAAGCCTTTTTTCAACTAGATCTTTTTCATCCCATAATGCTTTTCTATAAGCAACATAACCATAATCTTTCTTATCTATCTCGACCTTACCAATTATATCCATATCTTTAGTGAATCTCCTTGATTTTGACATCAATTCTTCTCTCTTTTTAATACCAATCTCTGCGAGATGCATACTTGTTTTCCACAAATCAACTTTGATTTTAACCATTTTAATATCCTCAGATAATATGATTAGGAAATAGTTAAATATGAAAAAAAGAATAAAGAAGTATAAAAATTATTACATTGTATATAAACAAGAATTATTTAAGCATAGAATTCTATAAGCAATTTAAGGTGAATCCACGTTGGCATCAGAAGAAACAATGTTAAAAAAGTTACAGGAGGCTGGATGGCCAACACCAATAGAAATCAAGTGCATCAAGTTTAACATAGAAGCTGTTATAGATAATTTAGAGAAATCACATACAAAGAAAGCATTCTATGCTGAAATCGTTAGATGGTTAATAGAGAGCGAGGGTAAACCAACGTTCAGAAAGGTAACTGGTATTGAAGCTGAGGATGAGATAAGAAAAGCAATGTTCGGAGAAATAAAGAGAAAAGAATCAATAAAGAGATTAATTGAATATGCATCTAAAGCAGCTCCTGGACAATTAATCAACTTAGCTAAAACAAATCTCGAGACAAACGTAGCTGAATACATTAAATATTATGTTACTAAAACTAATCCCCCAGAAGCAATGATATGTGATAAATTAAAGAGCATGGGTGTTTACACGATTTCTTACATAGAAGATACATTGGAGTATGGTCCATTATGCAGATTTATAATTAATCCACAAGGCCTATTGTACAGCCTTATTAAGGAGCCATCAAAAACAGCGGAGTTTGCTACAGTAGCTAAATTAACAGAATGGATATTATCTAATACTAATGAGAACATTGTATTCATTATTGATAATGAGGAGACACCTAATAGAGTGATTCTTGCTAGTGTATCTATCGATCAAAGGGATACAGCCTTAAATCTCTTAAACAAATTACTTGATGAAATAAAGAGAAAAGAGACAATAGATAAGAACACTATAATTAACATGCTATTTAAGTACCTCCTCTAAAGGATTTTTGATCAATAGAATTGATAAAAAAATAAAGAAATAGATATTTAAGAGAACTCATTTCGTCTTGTGATATATCCTTCTTATATCCTCTGGGATATGTTGCACTAATCCATGCTTAATCAATAGATTAACCATATCTTGCGACTGACGTATAATCATTTTAGCTCTCTCATACTCTTCCTCCCAAGTTGTCTTTATCCTAGCAACTCCTTGCTTAATTGATTGCATAGCTGCTGCAGCCGCCTCATATGGAAATACCTCCCACTCATCCATTCTAGGAATTATGTGATCTTCATGGATACCTTTTTCCTCAGCGAATTTCGCTAATGCATCTCCAGCAGCTATACACATTTCATCAGTTATAGTTCTAGCCATCACATCTAGCGCTCCTCTAAATATGGCTGGGAAACCAAGACTATTGTTAACTTGATTTGGAAAATCACTTCTACCAGTAGCAACTATCCTGGCTCCAGCTTCTTTAGCTTCCCAAGGCCAAATTTCAGGTATGGGGTTAGCACATGCAAATACGATTGCATCATCATTCATAACTTTGATATCTTCTTTCTTAATTACTCCTGGACCAGGTTTACTCATTGCAATCAATACATCCGCTCCCTTTAAAGCATCACTTAGATCCCCTCTTACCCCTTCAGAGTTAGTATTATGTGCCCACCATTCTTTATATGTTCCCTTAACATCATCTCTATGTGGCCCTAATACCCCATGTCTATCAACAATAACTATGTTACCAGGTTTTGCTCCTCCTAGAATCAATACATCAGCATTTTTCTTATTAGCAGCTCCAAAGCCAAAGAAAACTATTTTGACCTCATTTAATTTCTTCCCAACAATCTTTAATGCATTTTTTAACCCCGCATAAACGACCGTCGCAGTGCCTTGTTGATCATCATGCCACACACAAATATTCAACTCTTTTCTAGCTCTCTCTAAGACATCAAAGCATTTCGGTTTCTCTATATCCTCTAAATTTATCGCTCCAAAATTAGGCTCAATCCACTTCAGGAACTGAACCATTTCATCAGCGGTCTTTGCGTTAGTTACTAGTGGAAATGCATCAACTCCACCGAGATACTTGAATAAAACAGCTTTTCCCTCCATTACAGGTAAACCTGCTTCTGGTCCAATATTTCCTAGTCCTAAAACCCTACTGCCATCACTGACTACAGCTACATAATTCCATCTATTTGTGTATCGCCAAACATTCTCTGTATTCTCGTTTATTTTTCTGCATGGCTCTGCTACTCCTGGAGTGTATATCCATGCGAAGTCATCATAGCTCTCTATAGCGCATTTAGGCAGCACCATTAATTTTCCTTTATAGAAGTCATGTAATTTAAGGGCGATTTCTTTCCATATCATTGCTTTTTTCAATAACTCTTCTTTTGTTACTTTACCTTCAGACATTAAGAAACGCCTTTTTATATTCTTTTCAAATATATATACCCTATGTTGTTTTTACTAATAGTGTCTATATTTTATTGAATGTATACGTTGGGGAAAACTGGAAATTCAAAATATGTTTTAAAGACCTGTTAAGTTGTTTTCATTAGAGTGAGTGATTTTGTCTAAGAGATTTAGGATTGGAATTGATATTGGAGGAACCTTCACAGACCTAGTGGTTTTTGATTCAAAGCTTGGTAGACTAATACGAGTGAAGAAAATATCATCAACTCCTAGAAATCCATGTAAAGCAGTAACTAAAGCATTAAAGGAGTTCCCAACTGAGATACTAATTGATGTAGAGTTCATCATCCATGCAACTACTATAGCCACAAATACTTTGCTTGGTCAACTAGGATTAGAACTACCAAAGACAGCACTTATAACTACTAAGGGTTTTAGGGATATAATAGAGATTGGCAGGCAAAGAAGGCCGGAACTATATAACTTCTTTGTTCAAAGACCAAAACCCCTTGTACCTAGACGTTATAGATTTGAAATAGATGAGAGAATAAGTTTTAATGGTGAGATAATAAGAAGCCTAAGTAAAAGTGATCTTGATAGAATAATTAAGAAAATAATGGAGGGAGGATTAGAGAGCGTAGCTATATCTCTCCTACATTCTTATATAAATCCAATGCATGAAGAAATTATCGAGCGTGAGCTAAGAAAAGCAATCAAAGATTTGTATATATCGGCTAGCTATAAGGTTAATCCAGAACATAGAGAATTTGAGAGAACTAGTACGACTGTAGTCAATGCTGTTTTAATGCCTATAGTATCGCGCTACTTGAGTGAACTGTCTATTTCTGTTAAGAAATTAATGGACACAAAAATATTTATCATGCAAAGTAATGGCGGTATAGAATCAATAGATAAAACTAGTGAATTACCTGTTAGCATAATTGAAAGCGGTCCTGCAAGCGGTGTTATGGCCACTAGATACATTATAGATATCCTGGGTTTCAGAAATGCTATGAGCTTCGATATGGGTGGAACCACAGCTAAGGCGGGAACAATAATAAATGGAAGTCCATTAATAACAAAAGAATATGAAGTAGGAGGCAGAGTCCATGTAGGTAGAATAATTAAGGGAAGTGGATATCCAGTAAGGTTTCCATTCATAGACCTGGCTGAAATATCAGCTGGTGGAGGGTCAATTATATGGGTTGATGAAGGCGGCGCGCTTAAAGTAGGCCCAATTAGTGCTGGGGCTGATCCCGGACCTGCATGTTATGGTAAAGGTGGTGAAAATCCGACAATCACTGATGCTCACTTGCTTCTGGGGAGGTTAAATAGGAATCATTTACTTGGTGGTGAGTTAAGGATCTATTTTGATTTAGCTGAGAAAAGTTTTAGAGAAAAAATAACAAGGATTAATGGCTTAGATCCCGTTGAAGCTGCTATTGGCGGGCTTAAAATTGCAAACTCACTTATGAGTAGAATAATGAGAATAGTGACTGTGGAGAGAGGTATAGATCCAAAAGATTTGGTTTTAGTTGCTTTTGGTGGAGCAGGCCCAATGCACGCATGTAGCTTAGCTAGTGAGATTGGGATGAATAGAGTTATTATTCCTAGATCACCTGGTCTCTTTTCAGCTATGGGATTACTAGTGGTTGATTTCAAACACACTTTAATTAAGTCAATTAGAAAGAATTTGGATAATGTATCTTTCGAGGAATTAGAGGAAGTTTTTAAAGAATTGATGATAAGAGGTATTAATCTTTTGCTTTCAGAGGGAGTGCGTAGAGATAGCATTGTTATTAATAGGTATATTGATGCTAGGTATGTTGGACAGGGATATGAATTGATTATACAAGCGGATGGTTTAAGTGAAGAGAACTACTTTAGTGAAATAAAGAATAGATTTAATTCACTCCACGAGAGTAGATACGGATACGCATTAATCGATGATCCAGTTGAAATCGTTAACGCTAGAGTGGATGTAATTGGAATGATTAAGAAACCAAGATTAATAAAGGAGAAAAGATGCGAGAACCAAAAATTGGAAGCTATTGAGTACAGAGAGGCTTTCTTCGAGAGCATAGATTCATTTCAATCAGCCCCAGTTTATGATAGAGATAAACTATTATCGGGATTTAAGGCGCAGGGTCCTTTAATTATAGAGCAATATGATTCCACAATAATTGTAGAGGAGGAATGGGAGATAAGCGTGGATGATTATGGTAATGTAATATTATCATCATCGTAGGTGGTTATATGAGTCACTTCATCAAGATGGAGCTTATTAGAGGTGCCTTAGAATATACTGCTGAAGAAATGGGAATTGCTTTAAGGAATGCCGCTTACAGCGCTAATATAAAGGAGAGAATGGATCATAGTTGTGCAATATTCGATAAGTATGGAAGGCTAATTGCTCAAGCTGAACACATACCAGTTCACTTAGGAGCAATGCCTATAGCTGTGAAAAAAATTATTAAGGAAATAGAGTTCAATGAGGGTGATTACGTTATTTTTAATGATCCATACTATGGAGGGACTCATTTACCAGATATAACATTGATAACACCATTCTTTTATGATGGTGAATTAATTTGCTATTTAGTTAATAGAGCGCATCATAGCGATGTGGGCGGGAAGATACCTGGCTCGATACCTGGAGATGCGACTGAGATTTTCGAGGAAGGATTAATAATTCCTCCAGTAAAATTAATTAAGAATAGTAGGATAGATAATGATGTTCTAAAGCTGGTAATGGCTAATTCTAGAACACCATTCATAAGGCGAGGAGACATAATGGCTCAGATAGCTTCTAATAACATTGGTTTAAAGAGGTTAAAGGAGATTTTAGATAAATTTGGAGTTGATGAATTCATTGATAGTGTCAATACATTGCTTGAGTACTCTGAGAGGAGAATGATAAAGGAAATTAATAGATTTCCCAAGATGAAGATTTATGCTGAAGATTACCTAGATGACTCAGGTTCTAGTGACACACCAGTAAAAATAGCAGTTGAAATAATAATTAAGCAAGATGAAATGATCTTTGATTTCTCGAAATCAGATGAAGAAGTTGATGGCCCAATAAATGCACCATACGCAGTAACTCTATCAGCTTCATATTTTGTTTTAAGATCAGTAACTGACCCAAGTATTCCTGCTAATGATGGAGCTTATAAGCCACTAAAAGTAATAACTAAAAGAGGAACTGTGGTAGATGCAACTTTTCCTCACGCTGTATCTGGTGGAAACGTAGAGACTTCGCAGAGGATCGTTGATGTTCTTTTAAAGGGATTTGCTGAGGCCATACCATATAAGATTCCTGCAGCTTGTCAAGGTACGATGAATAATATAGTTATAGGTGGTGTCGATCTAAAGGGTAATCAATTTACTTTCTATGAAACGATTGGTGGTGGATTTGGAGGTAGATATGGTTTAGATGGAATTGATGGTATACACTCCAACATGACTAATACAATGAATACACCTATTGAGGAAATAGAGAAGAGGTTCCCTATCTTAATAGTTAAGTATGAGTTAAGGAAAAATAGTGGGGGTCTAGGTGAATGGAGAGGTGGCTTAGGTATAGAGAGAGTATATAAAATTTTAACTAAGGGAAAACTAAGTGTTCTAGGTGATAGACAAAAGTTTGCACCATGGGGTCTAAATGGGGGCTCACCTGGTGCTAAAGGAGAATACTTATTGGTGAGGAATGGTAAGGAAATTAAATTGCGTAGTAAAGATAGTATTGGGATCAAGGAAGGAGACATAATAATTATTAGGACTCCAGGTGGAGGAGGATACGGTGATCCGAAAAGGAGAGATAAGGAGAAGATTCTTGAGGATATATTAGACGAGAAGTATGATAGAGATTACATAGAGAAAATAATTGGAAGCTTAGATTAATTTGACAAAGAAGTACTGGGGGAACTCTATTGGTCCTAGATAATTACTCGTTATTAAATCAATTGCCTCCCTCCACTTCTTCTCATCAATAACCTCCGGATATAGGTTTAAGACTTTATCCCCAACATTAAATGAATCAAACTCTTCTATTTCCTCATAACCATCTCTCATAACGGGTACTAAGGAATCTGCTTTCTCGAATAAGTATCTTGAGATTTTGTTTCTTATTTCAAAACAGTCACGCCACTTACGTTTCGCTTTCATCAATAATATGTGTAACTCTATTCCTCTCTTAGATACAACCCCTATTGACTGAGCATTTAATTCATCAGCGAGCTTTAAATCCTTTAGTAAAACGTGTGGAGGTATAGTTGGCCAAGTCCTAATAATGCTTAGAATGTTTGTAATGCCTCTATTATAGATCTCTTCAATGATTTTATCCGTTGAGTAATTATGGATTAGAATGACATTCAAATCTTCATCGATAATAAAGTATCTCTCACTAAATATTTTCTCGAAGTAATCTTCACTAAAACTGGAGAATAATCTATTAATAAGCTTCTCTCTATTATCTAGTAATATATAATCCCTTATAGTTTCATCTATTTTGATTAATTCTTTAGGTTCATTAATGTAATCAGCAATCTTAGATAAAACTGTTTTATAGACCTTATCGAGAATCTTTTCGACCATCATTATTCACCAGCATGTAAATTTTATATAGAGCTATCTCGTTGAAAATTAAGGTTGAAGATGAGTCATTAATTTGACCTCTGACCTCTATATTACAAACCCTATGCAACTCACTAGATGATAAGATTTAATTTTATATCATATATTTATCTAGAAATCTTAAAAAGTTTTTATTGATGTTTTTAAGTATTCTTACGAAAAATTCAAAACTAATAGATTTTACATCATATATCTATTGTTTTGATCATTCGATGAAAATGGATATGGATTTAAAATAAAATATAAATATGAAAAAATCATCAAATAATTTGAAGCATAGCAATAAGTTGATTCTCTACTTGCTTTTATCAGTTGTAAATTTAGTGGTGATGATTTTTGGCTAGACTCCTAATAAGAGAGATTAAGAGAGAAGATATGAGAGATATTATGGACATTGTTATGAGTGCCAAATTTGATTTCCCAAGTGGATTCATGTATAATGTTGATGAAATAAATGAAGAAATTTTGTGGAATATGTACAAAAGCAGAAAAGATTTCCCTACATTAGTAGCTGTATATGGGGATAAAGTCATAGCGCTAGCAACTACAATGAGGCATTGGGATGAAGAGAATAATTTCTATATAATGCTATTATTAACACATTCAAAATATAGGGGTTTAGGAGCAGGTACAATGTTAATCAAGGAATGCTTTAAACTAGCTGTATCTAAAGGCTTTGAAATACTTAGTTTACATACTTGGGCGAGCAATAAGGCCATGAACCTATATAGTAGACTAGGTTTTGTTTGGATTCCTCATACATCCGTATACATGATTAATTTCTTGCCTCAATTATTCAAGCATTCAAGAATTAAAAGTCTTTTTAGAGATCCGTTGGAATTGATATCATCTTTAAGAAACCCACCTGAAAAAGTTTTTGTCAATGATCACGTAGCCTGGAAATATGTAATTGATTCAAGTAAGGGTATTATAGAAGCTATATTTGATAGTGAGTCAAAGAGATTATTATCCATAAGGATAGGCAGTGATTATGGGATTAAACTTACTCCTCCAAGAAAGGAATATTATGTCAAGAATCAAGATTTAGAAGTTGTTATAGAGGCAGTTAACCCAGTAGTTGCTAAAATTAATGATGAGTTAAAATTACTTAATAAGGGACTGAATAAAGTAATTCTCAAGGCCAAGAGCGATAACGATATAATAATTGATAACTTCAAGTTTGGTTATAAATTAAGAGTTAGGGATCCAGTTGAGTTAAAGATACCGAAGAAACCATTTAGTACACCAAGCAATGTAAGTTTATTGATTAAATGTAATGTTGATGAAATCGACGATAACTTAGCAATTATTTGCGATGAAGGGTTAAATATAGTGCCTAATGAAGTAAAAGTGCATCTTAAGAAAAACGAATCAATGCTAGTTAATCTGAGTGTTGAGGGTCAAGGGAAGGCTGTATTTAGAATTGGAGATAAGGAAGAAGAGTTTTATTTCTTTAAGGGGGACTTAGTAAGAGTGCGTGATGATGGTTTAGAATCACTCAGCTGGAAGATAACTAGAGAAGAATTATCTCCTGTGATAAATGATTTCAATATCTGGTATAATATCATATTATGTAATAGAAATATATTCCTGAAGTTCAATAAGGTCGATAAATCATTTGTATCGAAAACAGAAGAAGCAATAATTAAACTCAAACCAAGGATTTCTGGTGATTACTTAGAAGCAATCGTAGAGATCACAGCATTAAGGGATATTGATGATGAATTAAGCATTATATTTTGGTTGGAATCAAAGAATCCAGAGACTAGCTTTATTATACCTATTAGTGATAAGTACTATGTTCAAGAAAAATTCTTTTACCCTGCATTCCCAAAGAGCTACAGCTTATATAGGTTTAAACTTCCAAAACCGTTCATCGGATACGAAGCAAAGGGTCATAACATAATAATAGAGTTTGATAAGGATGCTTTATACACCCTAGGTTATAGTCCTTTTGACGTTGAATTAACATACAATATAAAGTTAAAGAGAGGAGAAAAACTCAGAAAAACCATCAGAATAACAATAAATAAAGATTTAACAAAGCTATTAGGCATGGAACGGAAGAGACATATAGAATCTAAAATAGAGGGAGATGAATTAGTTATCAAGAATAATTGGTTAAAACCAATTTCACTAGAGATAATATTTGATAACATCGGTGGGAAAATTGAATTAGAGCCAGAACAGATAAAGAGATACACGATTCTGAGAAGCGGGCTTGGTGAAATTGAGTTAAAAATAAAGATAGGACCACTTATAGAGAGGAGAGTTCTTAAATACGTGATACCAGAAAAAGTTGTTTGGGAGAATCTAACAACAGAGTATAAAGATATGAAAATAGAGTTAACGAGAAGAGGGGCTTCACCAAGGATAATAGATATTGATAGGGAACCATTGATATTTTGGAGCGACGAAAAGATTAAAACGCCCACTAGATTCCCTATTATTCATGGTGGGATAATCTTAAAGATTCGTGAGGAAAACGAGGATCTAAATCTCCACCTACTCGACTGGGATTATGAAGGTAATGGAAAATTCAAAATAAGCATCAGGGATTTAGTTATAAGGAGATCATGGTTAATCCTGGGAAAAAACAGGATACTAGAAGTGCTAGAGATAGAAAATAAGCGCAAAGATTCAAGGGATATAAGTATCAGTCATATGATTAATCTTAGTGAAGAAATAAAAATAGCTAGCAATAAAAGATTCTCCATAGGTAATGAAATGAAGGTTCTAAGAATTTCTGATAAATCCAAGTTGAAAGTGGAGCTTAGTAACCTAAAGTTAAATTACCAGTTGCTCGCGTCTAAAGATCAGAGAGTATCAGCCATGCAAATATTAAACATGCATGGGATAATTCAAAGTACATGGAGCTGGAATCTTCTCCCAGGAGAGAAAAAGAGGGCTTACTGTCTGCTAGAAGTTGAATTAATAAAGCAGATGTATAGATCTAGCACATAATTGACCTTGTAGTGAAATTATGTGAATAAGCCTTAAATTATTAAAATAATATATGGTATGAAAAATTCATTATTCTCCAAGTGAACCCTTATGGTGCAAAACAAGATATTCACATTATGGGTTAGGGGAATAATTATCTATGACTTATTACTCTTATTAATAGCTTATTTAACTTCACCTTGGTTAGCTTTCATAATAGCGATGCCCATACTACTAATTATTTCTTTTATTGATGCAGAAAAATCTACTAAGCAAGTGGTGCCCAAACCCATATATAGTATAATAAAATTATCAATAATAGCTTTTATAATTAGTTTTAGCGCTAGAGCTATTAATATCTATTTCTTTGATTCACCATTAGAGAAAACATTAATATTCTATCTCTCTATTACATTGATCTTACTTTACTATGATACTGATTTAAAATCTATAATCATAAGGAATATTCCGAGGGATATTATAGCCGGATTATTGACTTTTATAGTCATGATATTCAGTACATTTGGTACGTTCTACATAGTTTCTCTCTTAGCTGGATCAAAAATATTTATTGATTGGAATGTATTCCTAATTGTTTTGCCAGCAATGATAACTGTAGGATTTGGAGAAGAAGCTTTGTTCAGAGGATTGCTCCAGCGAGTCTTTATTAATAAAATAGGTTTCAGAAAAGGCCTCTTTTTAGCCTCTTTCATATTGTTTTCATTATGGCATGTATTATGGATCTTTGACAACGGGCTAAATATTGGCTTTGTTTTTTATGTAGTGTTCACGGGGATTCTAGGATTAATCCTTGGTTTAGCTTATGAGGGTAGTGAATCATTGCTACCTGTTGTTATAGCTCATGCTTTGTGGGATGCTTATCAAAGTGGTATTAAAGAGTTCTATGTTAATGTGACATACGCAAGTATGTTATTCACTTTCGTGGCAAGTATTCTGATTTATGTTCTATCATTATTTTACCTTCATAAACTAATCAGCTATATATATTTACAGTAACCCCATTAAATCAGAGAAATCATTAATCACAATAAACCTCCTATCTAAAATATCTCTTAGCGAATCACTTACATCTATGCCATATCTATTCAAAGTAAAATTAACTAACATGTTCTTAATATCTTTTACTTCATATTCACCCTTCTTAATTGAATCAGATAGGAAGAAGACATTTGGTATACCTGCTTTAATAGCGCCATACAAATCATAATACATATGATCCCCAACATAATAAACATGATCTAGATTATTCATACCACCTATTCTTATTGCGCACTCATAAGCTTCCTTAAACGGTTTAGCTTTCGGGACATCATCATTAGTTAATATAAAATCTAGATACTCACTCAACCCTAATTTTCTTAAAACTAAATACTGAAACTTTTTCCTACCGTTTGTTAATAGAACTGATTTATCTTTATTAGCTCTAAGATTCCTTAGGAAGGTAATAACTCCATTTTTTATTCTTGGCGGCGACCTATTCACATAATCCATAAAAATTCTGTAGAAAATATCCTTTTGAACCGCTTTTAATCCTAGTTTCTCAAGAGTCTTATAAGTAATTATGTCCCAATCAAAAGCCGTTCTAAGATCACCTTTAACTACAAACGATTTATAGACATCATGAAACGTTGTGGATATCACTTCATCACTAATGTCCGTTTTAAACAATTTTTTTAGCTCTTCAAGAGCATAATAGAATGCCTTGTTCTCAATTAAAGTCCCATCAAGATCAAATATAAATAATCTATCAGTCAAATCAATCACCATGAAAAAAGAAGAATAAGTGTTAAAAAATATTAATTTATTTTCATAAATAATATAACTCGTAGCTGAATCCGTCATAATAAATATTCCTAGAATCAGTTTCAACTTCCCCTCTCTGATTATCAACAGTATCGCTTCTCAAATATTTCTTCTTAGGATGGAAATCGGACATGATATCTATATTAAATACAGTACGGAAATTATCTATATTACCAAAATAGAACTCCCAAAGCCTCTTATCTAATTGCCTCCACCTTCTACCAAAAGAAAGATCTGCATAAAGCCAACCATATGGCTCGATATAGAATTGCGCCCAATCGTGAGGGGATGGGCTTTTCATCGCTGGATTAGCATACCAGCCACTCTGCCATCTAGCGGGTATACCCGCTATCCTAGCTAAGTTTATGAAGAGTAATGCTTGAAAACCACAATCTCCTCTAAGATTCCTCGCGACGAACTCTGGGATTGATTCATATGTTGAATACTCATTAACGTATGTGTAAGTCAGATTCTTTGTTAACCAGTCATAAATCTTTCTCGCCTTTAAGTATGGGTTCTCTTCATCACCAATAATTTCATATGTAAGTCTTTTCATGAATCGATTAAAAACTATGTGTGGTAACTGTTCCGATGTATATTTTTGGTAAAAATCGCTTTCCTCGTTATATGATTTAACTTCACCTGGATTTATCTTCCTGTAGAAAGCCTTAATTTTGTATTCGAATTCAACTAAGAAAGTAATTTTCTCATCCTTAACTTCATTTAATCTTACTTCGAAATAAATAGTTCTCTGAGGAGCACTATCTGGCGCTAGAATATAATTACTAGGTTGAGCCCTAATTAATTTAACCTCATATTGCTGATCACCAACTCTTGGGAAAGGCAACCATACCCTCAAAACATTATCGCTAGAATCTAATTGCTCTTTATTCACTGTTAGTTTTATCCCTGCTCTAACTAATCTTTCTGAGAAATATCCCTCATTACCACTTGTAATTATTTCAAGTACATGATTTTTGAGAGCTTCTCTAGGCTTTCTATATTCCTCTTTCTCTTCATTTCTCATTTTTTTCTTTAGGCATACATCTTCATCACAGAGAAACAATAAGTTACTTATAAATCTGTTAAAGAAAAATCGCTTTCCATCAATGTATATGAAATCTAATAAGCCACTATCAATCCAATTTTGAATCTTTTCATCACTTATACCTGGAAATTCCTCCTTAAGCTTTTTTATTGCCTTTTCCTCAGAAATAGAATAATCTTTCCTAATTCTCCTCAATCTCTCTAACTCAAACTCTAATCTATTTTTCAAATCCCTTGGTAATTCTTTTGCCAATAACCATTTAATCTTAGCTTCAGCAGCTGTAAATAAGCCCAACTTCTCTAATTTATCTATGTCCTCAGGTAATCTAACATAGAGGAAGTCGAGCATTAAAATAACCCCAAGCAAAATTAATTAAAAATTATCAGAAGATTATTTGATAACAGATAATTAAAGAATTACGTAATTTCGGCTTGTTCTCAAAATGATTAATACTTGTCGTCTTTATAGCTTTATGCCTCATATCGACATGATCACTGTCTAGTGCTATGAGCCCGAATAATAGA
>Ga0190308_1000255_pt1 | contig 17635 bp, 20 predicted proteins | sample 48700756_MG_FD_165050 | JGI IMG/M metagenome (GOLD analysis project Ga0190308, IMG submission 165050) | Hydrothermal vent sediment bacterial communities from Southern Trench, Guaymas Basin, Mexico - 4870-07-5-6_MG | ecosystem: Environmental > Aquatic > Marine > Hydrothermal vents > Sediment ...
ATTCAATGCTTCTTAACCAAAGTAGTAAATTAGCTATATCCCTATGTGACCATATGTTCTCCACTATGTAAGCAGCTTGGAGCTTAGGAACGTAACCCTCATTACGTATCGCCCTAGTTTTTTCTATAGCATAACTCCATCTGCTTTTAAGCCATGCGGTGAACGACGATAGTATTCGCGGAGATACAAAAACCAGTTCCTTAACTGTACTGTATTTTTCAGGGAAAGCTGAAATATCGTAAGAACATGTTTTCTTAAATCCTATTCTTCTAATGTCAAATTCCAAATACACTATATTGTAAGCTACTTCCTTTATCCCGCATTTTCTATAGAACTCTACAGCTTCTTTAGTAGGCCATACTGCAATAGTGTTGCAATTATGCTTCTTAGCTATTTCAAAAGCTTTACCTATTAGGGCGCGGCCAATACCTTTACGCCTATAGTCCTTATGTACTTCAATTACATCAATAAACGCACATTTACCTAGGATGCTTCTTTCTTCGCCTATGTAAAACTCTAATTCACCGACAATTCTACCATTCAGCTCTGCAACAATAGGGTACTGGCCGTGAACAATAAGATAGTTTAAATGTATAGCGCATGTTTCAACGCTCATCCACGGACCTCCATGACTAAAACGTTCTTCAACAGTGAGATCTTCATATTTAACCTCAACCTCTCCACCATCAATACGCTTAACCCACCTAACAACATCTGAGCAGTGAACATCAACTATACCCTTAACGTCATCAAGAGAGGTCATCCTAATAGTAATCATGTGCATCACCTTACTTTGTTTAAGTAGCCTAATTACGTTATATCGAGAATACTATAAATAGTAAATTGATACTTAAGAAAGCTTAAAGTATGCAAGAAAATATATGAGACCATATGAAGGGGAGTTTAAATTAATACCAGTATTTTATGGATTTTTATGCTAATAGAGAGGTTTTACACATCATGGTTACAAATGTGAGAAAAGAAATCGAGAAGTTTGGATGGAAAGTTAGATATATTCCCCACGAAATTATTGAAGACTATAATGCCTGTTATAAGGTTGTATACCATGACAAGGTGATTTATCCTCCTGCAGCAAACAAACTAGGCATACCGCTGAACGAGATATGGCTATCTGAGAGGCTAAGAGAGTATGAAGATTATGTGCTCTTCCACGAGCTCTGCGAAATACAGTACAGATATCAGGGCTACAACGTTAGAGAAGCACATCTTAAGGCTAAGATAGATGAAGCACTGAGATTCTGCAGGGACTCCAAATGGATGGAATACTTCGAGAAGTTTCCAGACTCTAGTGTACCACTTGATTGCTTAAAAGAACTATGTAGTATAATAAAAAGCAATATAAGGAGCGCTGATACCCTTTACAAATTGTTAATAAAATGTATTACCCACCATGGCAAAGCATAATTAGACCATGTATAGCTTTCAACTTATTTAATTAAACTAGGTGAGACGTAGAAATCAAGGTAGAAATAAACTTAGAGACACTGTTGCTAAAGATGTTAAAGAAATAGTACGTGGCTGAGATTTGAACTCTCCGGAATCGCAGGCTTAGAACCAGAATAATATGCAAGAAAAATATATCAAGCAATATGTTAGAGTTTCCAATGCTTACCTATCCTCTATCTTTCCTACGTAGGAGTTTCTCTCTGGAAAAACGTCTCCACATCCGCCTTCATACATCTTTGTGACGAACCTTATTGCTTTATGCTTGTTTTCCAGCATACTCAGTCAATCGTTTACGTAGAAATAAATCGCATAATACTGTTTCAATAGTGTTCCTAAGCGTATTGTGTGACAGTAAATGGATTACTTATAGAGCGTGCTCTTTGCTTAGCACGTACCAGGTTAAGTATAAATCTTAAGAAGTACTCAACAGCCTCTATGGGATCTTCAGGTAGATAGCTTTCCTCAATTCTGTCTTCGCTACCCCTATGAAAGTGTTTTGGAAACGTTCTTACATGCTGATGTTTTTTATGTGGTGCATTGTCATGCCTATAAACTGTTCCATTAATATGCCTTCTCTCATAGTGTAAGCTATAACGTCCACTAGAACTCCAATAAATATCAAGGAAGCTACTATCGATAAAAACAACACGTATCTTCACTACTACTCCGGAAGGTAATTCCGCTTTCGCAACTTCACGTATGAAATCTCTATATTTCTTCAAAGCAATTGTTGAAAGGTAATTGTATATGGTCTCAAGTATGTCCTCTTTCAACTTTAAAGCCTCAAAGCTTCACTAAGTTTTTTCTTTTCTTCGAGAAGTCTTTCTAGCGTTATCAAGTCTTCCCATGCAGGGTGCTCAGCAACCTTACCCCTACGTATATACTCCTCCAACTCTTCAGCACTTCGAACATTGTATTTAGCGAGTATCTCAGCTATCTCAGCCTCTACAAGAGCAAGCCTACGTTTAAGCCAAATCTCTACAGCTTCGCGTTCAAGCTTCTCCGGCGGAATCCCCAAACGATGCGCTACAATGTCAACAATTCTGGCCATATCTCTATCCACATATAACTTCGTGCGAAGTGCAATAAGCTTAGTGGAAATATTACTGAGGGCTAACTAGGATTACAAGTTCTTGCATGCAACCGAAAGTAGTAATATGGGTAACCGTTTAAATTTCATATGGAATTTCTGGGTAAAGAAGATTTTTCATTGTTTAATGCAGCCGAGGGTTTGAACAGAGATTACAGGCTTAGAGGTCGGAACAGTATGTGAGAATTCATATAAAGTGGTATGAAGGGTCTTCTAAGGCGATAATTAATGCGTATAGCTGTAGAAGCTATTACTTGATGGTCCATATGAAAGGTTATTGATTCATGTCCGTTTGCTGGTTGTCTCTATTTCTCTTATCTTGTCTGACGGAACTCCATTTTAGATTACTTTTATCCCAATTACCTTACTGGCGCTAATAGCGGCCACTATTATCCACCTCCTAGTAGCATAGATGTAGTTAGTGATTCACGATACTAGCGTTAGTAGTAGATACTGTATCTACCTCCTCTCGCTAAGAAACTCCTTTAGCGCATCCTCCTTTACTTTCTCGGAGTACTTCTCTAAAACCTTGTCAAGACCCATGTATGGTCTAGGACTTGGTGTACTGAGAAGCTTCTTGAGAACTCTCCTAGAGATACGTAGCCTTACAGTACTACTTACCACAATTACTCCCTCACCATAGCTTATCTACAACCACATTATTAAGTCAACTGCAACATTTTCCAACTCCACAAAGAAATCTTTGCTACACCCATAAACCTCTTGTAACACCCTTTCCATTCCCTCATCAGCATCTACTCGCGCTCTTATAGCCCTAGCTAAGTCCACATATGACTGCAGGTTCTCCATGTTTTTACTAAGGTATGTCTCTACTTAGCACATGTTGCTTTATGAAGTTTTTCTATTCCATGTTATACCTGTCTTAGAATTTTACGTAGCTTCTCATAGTCCTTAGCTAGATGGTAGGCTTCTACTCCTGCTTTATCAGCATTACTTTTCATAACACTATCATTTGTTACTAAGATGGCATCGACGAGTTTAGCTGTTGCTATGTAGTAAGCGTCGATTGCTCTACAACCTGTCTTTAGGGCTGTGGCTTTAGCTTCTGAATGAAGCTCATCTTCTTTAATCATAGCTACATGGTTAAGTATTACTTTAAGAATTCCTGTAACATACTTAGGCTCTATATATCTAACCAGAATCGCGCAGAGTTCAACTTCGAAAACAAATGGTTCGTAAATTATAGCACCTCTATCTGATAGCTTATTTAGAAACTCAACCGCTATCTTATGCCTATTCTCCTTACCCTCAACGACAATGAAGTAGTCTACAAATACACTAACATCTATGACCATAGACTTCAACATCTAACTACCTTCTCTCACTACTTAATTTCTCAACGGGATCTTCCCTAGTCTTAACAATAATCTTTGGTACCTCCTCCTTAAAGCCTGCAAAGTTCTTTAGAACCACAATAACTTCCTCGCCTTCCTTAAGATCCAGTTTTTCTAATGGTTTCAGAACACCATTCTCGTATCTAGCACGAACAACTCTAGCCATATCCCTACCCATATATAGCTTTGTGTGAAGCTCAATAAGCTTACTGGATACACCTAAACACTAAACAGTAGAGACGATAGTCCCTAGTATGTGCGGCTGAAGATGACATTATAAACAGCCTTTAATGCTCAGTATAAAGTTGTTGAGCTCGGAAGGATCAACCCCTACTGTTGTTTACGTAGCTATTAGGTTGTTGTTCACGCTTAACAGAGCTTATACAAGGAGAACTTAAGTCTTGAGGAGCTACTTGAAGCAACATAAATATTCATACTGGTTAGAGGTGCTGATACGTAATGAGTTTGTACTTGGAGGGTGATGCTTTCATAAGTTTATTGTTAAAGCGTTAACTTAATTAAGTTTTAATGAATTGTCAGTTTAATGATTAGGCGACTAGTATGCCTAGGGAGGCAGTAGTTGAAGCATACGGGCTTTCAAAGACCTTTGGTAATGTAAAGGCTGTTGACGGAGTTTCATATTCTGTAAGAAGAGGAGAGATCTTCGGTATTTTAGGGCCGAATGGTGCTGGAAAAACTACAACGATACGTATTACTATAGGTATAATACCTCCGGATAAGGGGGAAGCTTACATCCTAGGCTACAATGTTCATAGAGAACCCGTTAAGGCTAGAAGTTTCATAGGTGTCGTTCCAGAGATCTCAAATCCTTACCCGGACCTTACGGTTTGGGATAATCTTATGCTCGTGGGGAAGCTCTACTGTATCCCAAAAAGAATTAGAGTAGAGCAAGCTGTAAAGCTCCTAGAAGCCCTTAGAATACAAGGTGTTTACAATAGAAAGGCAAAGGCGCTTTCTAAGGGTATGCGAAGAAGATTACTTCTGGCTATGGCTCTCATAAGCGACCCAGATATACTATTCCTAGATGAGCCAACATCCGGACTGGACGTAATCAGTGCTAGGATAATAAGGTCTCTACTACTAGAGTTAAAGAAGCAGGGTAAAACCATAGTTTTAACTACACATAACATTAATGAAGCCGGCATGCTATGCGATAGAATAGCTATAATGAATAAAGGTAAGATAATAGCCTCAGGCACCCCCGAAGAGCTTAAGATAAGGTTCGGGAAATACATCCGCATCCTACTTCGTTTTAATAAGGAAGTAGGTGTTGACGCCATTAAGGATAGGCTTAAGGATAGTGAGGTAGTGGTTCAGGGAGCACGGATAACGATTATTTGCAGGTTAAGTGATTTAGAGAAGGTTCTTAGCGAGATAGTGGACTTCATTAAATCACGTAACCTTAAAGTAGAGGAGTTCCAAGCATCAGGGCCTACCCTTGAAGACGTATTCGTAGAGCTTATACAGGGTGGTGCTTAATGGCTTTTTCAGAAATCAAAGATACTTTAAGCAGAGTACTTGCTTTGTGCTTGAAGGATGCGAAGCTCTACTATTTTAAAGGGCCTACAATAGCCATGGGTGTTCTAATGCCCATGTTTCTATGGCTTGCTTTTGCTGTAGGGGCGAGATACCCGTTGATTAAAACCTTGCCTATGCTTATCGCCATTTCGGTGTTCTTTACATCCTCGTCTATTACGCCTGTAATAATGCCTTGGGAGACTAGGCAAAGAACCTTAGAGATGCTTCTAAGTAGACCGGTTACAATATATACTGTACTCCTCGGTACAGCATTAGCGTCTACGCTCTTTGGGATATTAATTTCCTTAGGCCTCGTATGTATAGGTTTATTGCTGAACTTAGTGCCCCAGAATCCATTACTATTAATTCTTGGAATAACAGTAGCTTCTCTATGCTACTCCTTTATGGGATTACTCTTTGCAGCAATACCAACTGATGTACCAGCAGATGTCGTGCTCTTATCCAGTGTTATTAGGTTACCGCTAGTATTCGTAAGTGGGGTTTTCATACCCCTACAGAAACTACCTTACTATATTCTGCCCTTAGCTTTTTCCTCACCCCTAACTTACCTATCAGACTTGATGAAGAACGTTTACTACAGTACATCGTTCTTGAACCCATCACTAGATCTAGCGGTTTTATTACTCTTAACAGTAATGTTTGCATTATTAGCGCTAATAACCAATAAAGCAACGCTATTGAAACGACTATAAATTTTATCCTTGAGTACAGTTTTACCACCTTTAATAACCTTACTTAAAGATAGATAGCTCACTGGTTCGCTATGTAGTAAAGCGCCCTTAAACATAAGGAACTAGTATTGGGCTTAACCAAGCCAAATGAGGAGGCTAGTCTCGTGAAGCTTCACATACCTTCCTAAATTCCCTTCACCAACCCCTACCTACCTTTGAAGCACTAGAAGACCTTCTTTTAAAGACCCCATCTTTACCGACTACGTGATCCAGGGTTCTATACCTTTCCCCATCACTTATCCTACTCAGCTCTAGGTAACTATACCACGCACTATATAAAGAGTATATAAGTGGTGCGGCGGCCGGGATTTGAACCCGGGATCACCGGCTTGGGGGACCAGAACAATATGAAAGAAAACATATTGTTCGATATGAAAGGTCTTCTAAGGTGATAGTCTGCATGTATAATCTTGAACGCTATTACTTGATGGCCCATATGAAAGGTCAAGGTAGCCAGTGTTATTAGGGGTTAGTCATCTATGGTGGTTTATAATGTTTGTTTTCCTTCATTCCCCCTACTTATCCCCTATCCCCCGGCCTTCGGGAGCGAACCTCCCTCGGTCGAAGGATAGGTTCACCAAAATCCCCCTCACCACTCATAGGGTTCACCCAACATCCACTATTATGCGGTTGCTACAAAAAGTTATCGTTTCAATGAACAGTCATCTAGGCGTTGTAGTTTTAATACTCTTCATCTCATCTACGCTTTTAAGATTACCTTTGCTCCTCCTATACCCTGTGTTTAGAACCGATGAACTTGCAGAAAACATTAGGGCACTAGCTATCATAAGATACGGGTTTATCCCATTAACTAATAATGCTGAGTTCATAGGAGCATTGTACAACTATATAATAGCGTTAGTGTACCTCATAAAACCGAGCATAGCTCTCTCAAGACTTACTGTCGCACTGTTCTCGTCTTTAACCATTCCATTACTTTACATTTTAGGTTTGAAAATAATGAGAAATCCGTTAAAGGCATTATTAGCTTCAATAGTATTAGCTTTGTCCTCAGCGCACATTCTAATATCAAGTCATGTAGCTTGGTCTGCTAGTTTAGCACCTTTCTTCCTAACGCTTTCTCTAGTGTACTTGTCTAAATCACAAATGGATGATCAGAAAGTTAGGAGAAACATGTTCGTTTATGGCTTAACATCTGGGTTTGCTATTCAAGCACATCCATCAACCATAGCATCGTACATAGCGTTTTTAACTTCTTGGACCATAATATATGGGAAATTGCTTCTAATAAAAATTATTAAGAACACTAAGTATTGCTTATTAGGTTTCTGTATAGGCTATTTAAACATGGTTTTATTTAACATAATTAACCCTTTGGGTTCCGTAAAAGCAGTATTCGAGGCTTCATGGACGGGTCTTCACGGCGGCTTTACGTTTCATGAATTTATTAAAAGAGTGGTTTTTGTTTTCCTAGAGTATGTAACAATGTTGGTTTCAGGAATACCTATTCTACCCATTCAGCAACTTATGAAAACACCACTGTTTTACATATACTTAATATTTTTCTTTGCAATAGTTGCCTATAGTGTTAGGAAAAGCTATTTAGCTAAATTTATTGTAATGTACATTATAATATCGCTTATTATAATTTCTATAGGAACGAAGGGAATTATGTCTTTAAACATATTTGGGTTTGCGTGGGGTCCCCATTACTTGCAGCAACTCTTACCATTAACTTCAATATTAATTGCTGAGGCCCTAGCTATAATATCGCATAGTTTAAAGAAAATAGGCAGGATAAAGCGCATACTTGCATTCGTAGGTCTAATACTAATTATAGTTATATGGCCTTTCACTAATCTACTATTCGTTTACGGGTTTGTGCGTAAGGAGAAATGTACAAATGAAATATTTATTCAAACGCTAAACTATTTAAAAACTAGGTATGGGAAAGAGATTCCCATTTTCGTTGAATACTCCCTTAAAAGCCAAGGAACATTATTATTCTATGAGCTAGCCTTGCTAGAAGGTATGAATGTGTATCCTCCATTAATGCCATTTAAACATGAGATTTCCAAATACGACATGGAAAGATTTCTTTTGGAAAACAAAAACGTTACCCCTTTAGTTTTAATTGTTCAGCCATCGGGGTCATGTTTTAAAGCTATTGAGGAGTTACATGCAAGAAATATTATTGCCATCAATGAGTACCATACTGTAAGGGCGTGCTTTAACGTTGAAGTCTATAAGGTTATTGTGATCGGAGAGGTTCATATTTAGAAATAAGCTAAATAGTAGGTAATAAACTACTATAGTGTTGTGATAATATGAGCATTGAAGAGGTCATTAATATCTTCTATAAGGAGTTTTCAGGCATAAATGCTCTAAACAAACTCTACGAAGTTTCTAAACACCATAGAATTCAGGGCTCAACAGGGCTTATTGAAGCTGCTAAATTCATTAAAAATTACTTGGATGAACTGGGATTTAATGTCAGTGAAGTAAGGTTCCCTTACGATGGAGTGTCAAGGTTTTTCGGTATTACGGTAAATATGGGGTGGGATGTTTACGATGCATTACTATATATGGTTAAGCCTAAGGAGAAACTGCTACATAGGTTCTTAGATTCTCCTACATTAGTTGTAGCGCATAGCCCAAGTACTAAGGGGGAATTTGTTGAAGGTAAGCTCGTTTATGTTGGCGCAGGGTTTAGTGAGGATTTTAAGAAAGTAGATGTTAGCGGAAAATTTGTTCTAACATATGGTAGAGCATATAGTGTGTTTATCGAAGCAGCTAAAAGAAATGCTTTAGGCGTTATTGTTTTCCGAAAAGATTCTAAAATACCTGAAGCTGTACCCTATCAAGGTCTTTTTCTAACGAAAAACGAAGTCAATAAATATAAGAATACTGTTGCTTTATCAATATCAGAGAAAACGGCTAAGGAGCTTCTCTCATATTTGAAGAAGAGAGAAGATGTTACTTTAAGAGTTTACATTGATTCGGAGTTTAAGGTTGGTGAGGGTGCTGTTATTCTAGCAGAATATGAGGGGAAAAGTGAAAAATATGTAGGGCTTGTAGCCCACTATTGCCATCCAAAACCAGGCGCTAATGATAATGCTTCAGGAACAGCTACGCTAATGGAAATGGCTAGAACACTTAAAGTTGTAGTAGGTCCTAAACTTGGAAAGCCAGATTTAGGTTTCAAATTTATATGGGTTCCTGAATATACAGGCACACTTGCACTTTTCTCTCTTAAATCTGAATATGTGAATAATATAATCTATGCTATAAACCTGGATATGGTTGGTGAAGCCCAAGACAAAACAGGGTCAACCTTTATAGTGTTTAGAACGCCGATGTCACGTATCTCATTGTTAAATGCTGTAGTGGAATATGTGGCAGAGAAAATTGTAGGAAAACTAAAAACCTTCGGGGGAACAGGTAAATTGCCAGTAATAAGGTATACTTTTGAGCAATTTTCCCCAGGTAGTGACCACGATATCTTCAATATTATGGGTATATCGTCAGTAATGATTAACCAATGGCCTGACAAGTTCTACCATACTGATATGGATACTCCTGACAAGGTTGATCCTGAAATGCTCAAAATAGCCGGCACAATATCGTTGTCAACACTATACGTTATAGCGGCGAAGCCATTCTATGATATTATTCTAGACATTACATATCACTGGATGCTTGAGTACTACCATAAAATGCTAAGGGAGGTAGCAGAGGATAACTTAGTTTATAACATTAGGTGTCAAGAGCTAAGGAAGTACATGTCAAGGGTATTTGCAGAGTTTACAAAGATATGGCCTGAGGGAAAGGAAGTCATTAGAAAGTACGTTGAAAAGACAAATAAAGGGCTAACTATAATCAAAACTAGAATCCATAGAAGACCCATTAAAACGCCATGGAGAAATAAAGTTATACGGCTTAGAAAGCGCGAACTTATTTCATTAAGAGAGTTAAAAAGGAAAGTTTCTATTAGAGACTATGAGAAAATAGTAAAGCTTTTTGAGGAATACAGAGAGCTGAATACATTATTGTACTCTGCTGTGATAATGTTATGGGAGGGAGAGCTAAGATACGAGGAGCTGATAAGGTACTTAACTATGGAGTATGGTAAAATAAATGAAGATAAACTACGAGAAGCATTTAAAATACTGGAGAAAGGAGGTTTCCTAGAAATAACATAAAATGTTCCAGCCTAGATAAATAGGAATAGGTTTAACTATAACATTTTAATAGAGAAGAATTGTAAAAGAATATTAAATATCGGGTGTTTAATGTGCCAGCCAAGGTCAGTAAATATAGTGGTATAGCATTGTTGGCTGTGGGTTTAGTGTTATTGTTCATAGTGTTTTTCCTAGCATACAACGAGTACATAAGCGTTGAAAAACCTAGTGCTACCGGAGTAGAAAGCATGGTTGCGTGGATTATGGAATGGGGAGCATACATAGTAATAAAAGTTGCTTTCTTAGGGGTAATGGGGTGGGTTGGTTCGATAATAACTATGAGAGCAGTAACGTTACTTACAGCATATCCGGAAACTATACCATCTGAATAAAACCATCTCTTACCATGGCTGACGTATATTTTTTAACACTTTAGGTGTCGTGTTTGAAGGGAGCTGCTAAAGCTATTAGAGCTATAGGTACGGCTTTGGCAGCTTTACTTGTATTTGTCATAATAGTAGAGCTTTATTTTATGTATACTGATTTTGCTTCGCAGAATGTTATGCTGGAACCTCTTATGAACGAGGTTACATGTAGTTTTAACGGATCTATTGGTGTTTTAAAAGTACCTATTAAAGTATCATATAACGGTTCCCGAACACTTAAGAGTTTAAGAGTTGTATCTTTAATGAACACTACAGAAACTTCTCTAAAGTTTCAATCTAAAGAAGTAACATTAGAAGCTAAATCGTCTAAAACAGTAAAACTTCAAATGGCAATCCCGGTTAGTTTAGCCAATAGTATTCTCAAAGAAAACACTACAGTATATTTTGGCTTAAGCTTCATGTACGATGGTATTTTCGGCGTTGAAATACTTACTAAGTCTCCTCAATCACTGGTTCCTAAAGCACAGCTTTATAGTTCCTCATCATTTGAATATGCTGATCCAAAGTATGAAAGAGTGATATTAGTTTTCGCAATAATTAATCCGCTACCTGTACCCATTGAAGGTGAAGCTCATTTTATTGCTCAGGGGGATAAGCTAAGCTATAAAGTCGCTAAGAAGATGGTGTTGAAAGAATGTTTTGTAACACCTTTAACAATAGAGTTCGTTGCTCTTGATACAGACTTGAAGGAGGGAATAACTTATACGCTGTTTTTGAAGGTAAAACCAGATGTTGAAATAGTTTTGAATAAAGGCTTGTTAAAGGTGTGAATAATGTTCAAGATCATACTTAAGGGTGCTTTGAGAGGTTTACTTGAAGTACTTGTTACTATTGCTATACCATTATATGTAATATACACTTTAGCTACAAAGTACATTGCTGCAATTCCAAACGTTCCACTTACCCTCAAAGGTTTAAGGTATCCATACTCTATAGAGGAGATAATTACCATTTTAGCTTTCGTGTACATTCTAATAGCGATATTGGAGGAGCATAAAACTTGGAGAGTATTAGGCGCTTCGTTGAAAACGTTTATCACAATAATATGTTTCCTTGTACTATATACTCTACTTAATGGTGGTATCTTAAATTACACTGGTACTATAATGGGTTATGATGTAATAACTACTATAGATATACGTATATTCTTATACCTTTATGGTATATTGATAGTTTTCCCTTCACTTTTAGCTTTTATACTTGAAATTTCAGGGAAGGCTTCAGGCGTCTCAGAGTAACAGAGCGAGAATAGCTTTTTGTACATGCAATCTGTTTTCTGCTTGATCCCATACGATAGACCATGGTCCGTCAATAACTCCGTCAGTTACCTCCTGTCCTCTGTGAGCAGGTAAGCAATGCATGAAAATAACGTCTGGTTTCGCTTTCTTAATAAGCTTAACATTTACCTGGTAATTTGATAATTCCCTTATTCTTTCTTCAGCTTCCTTCTCCTGACCCATACTAACCCATACATCAGTATATACTACATCAGCTTTTTCAACAGCTTTTTCAGGGTCTTCCTCGAAAACTATTTCTGAACCGGATTTTTCAGCTTCCTCATAAGCTACTTTAAGCACTTTAGGATTAGGCCTGTACTTCTTAGGTGAAGCTATGGTTATATGTACGCCGAACTTAGTTGAAGCTAATAATAGGCTTTGAGCAACATTATTTCCTCCATCACCTACAAAGACCAGCTTCAACTCTTTCAACTTACCTTTCTTTTCAAGAATGGTAAACATGTCAGACAGTGCTTGAACAGGGTGAAAAGAATTACTTAAGCCGTTAATAACGGGGACTTTTGAGTACTTAGCCATTTCCTCTAAATCTTTGTGCTCATAAACTCTAGCAACAATACCGTCAACATATCTACTCAGGGTTCTTGCAGTATCTGCTATGGTCTCTCCTCTTCCAAGCTGCATTTCATACCAGTTAAGAGAAATAGTGAAACCACCTAGTTGCTTCATAGCTACATCGAAGCTTACACGAGTTCTAGTACTTGGTTTCTGAAATATCATGGCCAACGTTTTACCTTTAAGTAAGGGTATGATTCTTTCCCCGGAGTAATACTTAGTTTTAAATTCTGCAGCTTTTTTCAAAAATAGTTCGAGTTCTTCTCTGGTAAAATCGCCAAGCCATAGAAAATGTCTTCCTTTAAGATTCAACGTTTTAGCACCCTGAAAAGTACAGTTTAAGATTTTAACTTCTCTAGTAACTCATCTATCATTTTCAACGCATTATTATATGTATTTTTACCTTTCTCAGTAACCTTATATTTCTTAACACCTTTCTCAACAAAAACTTCTAGGAGACCCTCTTTTACAAGCCTGTAGAGAACAACATATAAGGTTATTGTTGTTGGGTTAAATCCGAATTTCTTCCTTATTTTAACTTTAACATCGTATGCATATGTTGGTTTATCTTTTAGAACAGATATTATGTACAACCATAGTGTTTCTATAGTTATCTTTCTACGAAGCCTATCTAAGGCCTTTGTTTTGAGCAAATCTATTAACCTCTACCATGAATATTTTCAAAAATAGCTTACGTATATAAACATTTATATTCACGGAAAACATATTTATACACATACATATTTATCTATATAAATATGAATTAGACCAAGGTGGGATTATGGGCAAAATTAGAGCTGCAATAGTTGGTGTAGGTAATGCAGCTTCAGCGCTAGTTCAAGGAGTATACTACTATAGGGATGTTGATGAAAACGCTTATGTTCCAGGGGTTGCTAATGTGAAACTTGGTCCTTACCATATAGGTGATATAGAGTTTTCGGCAGCTTTCGATGTTTCAGTAGAGAAGGTAGGTAAGGATCTTAGTGAGGCCATATTTGCTTATCCTAATATTACGCCGAAATTTGCGGATGTACCTAAGCTTGGAGTTATTGTAAGAAAGGGTAAAGTTCTTGATGGTGTAGCTGAGCATATGAAAGAGTCGTTTAAACCTATAGATGACGATAACGATGTCACGTTAGATACCATAGTTGATGAGCTTAAGGAAGCTAAAACCGATGTTCTAGTTAATTTATTACCTGTTGGTAGTGAGGAAGCTACTAGGTTCTATGTTAAAGCAGCTTTAGAAGCTGGCGTTGCCTTCGTCAACGCTATTCCGGTGTTTATAGCTAGTGACCCTAATGGTTACTGGCCGAAGCTCTTTGAGGAGAAAGGGATACCTTTACTAGGTGATGATGTTAAGGGGCAGATAGGTGCTACGATACTTCATAGAACCTTGGTAAGATTGTTATACATGAGAGGTGTAAGGGTTGAAGAAACATACCAGCTAAACATTGGTGGAAACACAGACTTCTTAAACATGACTGTTGAAGAGAGGTTGAAAAGTAAAAGGATAAGCAAAACAGAGGCTGTAACGTCAATTTTACCGTATGGTAAGGAATTGGAGAGAGAAGGTAAAGTAAGGATAGGTCCAAGCGATTACATACCATTCCTAGGAAACACTAAAGTAGCTTACATTTACATTAAAGGAATATCGTTTGCGGATTTTCCAGTAACATTAGAGGTTAAACTTACAGTAGATGATAAATCAATGATTTCAGGAATACTCATTGACGCTATAAGATCAGCTAAAATAGCTAAAGACAGAGGATTAGGAGGAGTAATAATAAGTCCATCAGCGTTCTTCTTCAAACATCCGCCAGTACAAGCGCCAGACGATGAAACCGCTAAAAGATGGTTTAAGGAGTTCATTGAAGGTAAGAGAGAAAGATAGTTTTTTCCTGCCGCCTTTACACTAGATACCTATTTATAATATTCTCTCTTCTACATTCGTTTAGGTGTGACTTAGTGATGCTTGTTTTCACGGCTATGTCCAAGAAGAGATTCTATCTTAGAGCACATATTTCAAAGTTTGTTTTTGAAAAAGGAGCCATACCTATAAATCCGTTCATGTGTTTTAACTACTTTCTTCTAGATACTGTCGATAGAGGTCTTGTTAGGAAGGCTAACTCTAAGCTTTTAAGTATATGTGATGAATTATGGGTTTTCGGAGAGATTAGCGATGGAGTTTTAAGAGAGATAATGCAGGCTAAGAGGGAAAAGAAGAAGATTAGGTATTTCAAAATAGTTGATAAACCACTAAAATTTATAGAAATTAGCGAGAACGACGTAGAATACGAGGAGGACGCATTAGCGATTTTAGGTAAAATATGATGTTCAAGCCTAAGAGCGCTAAGGACTTCCCTGTAAGCAGTTTTTCCGTAGACCTAGGTAGCGGCTACGTTATGTGTGGCGTTTGCGAAAGAAGATGTTTACTTAAAGAGGGCGAGAAGGGATATTGTGGAAATAGAGTAAACATTAATGGTAAAATTCACGTTATTGGATATGGTATTCTAAGCGCTATTGAGAGTAGACCAATTGAGATTAAACCCCTCTTCCATTTCTGGCCTAATAGTACTGCTTTAACATTCTCCAACTGGGGATGTAATTTCCACTGCCCTTGGTGTCAAAATTATCATTTAAGCTTCCAAACACCTGACATTAAATGGGGTAAGACGTATTCTCCAGAGAAAATTGTAAAAATGGCTCTCAGAAACGGTGATGAAGGATTATGTGCAAGCTTCAATGAGCCTACTACACAACTCGAATACTTAGTTGACGTTTTTAAATTAGCTAAGAAGAGAGGACTATATAATACTATTGTGAGCAATGGCTACATGACGTTTACTGCACTTGAGGCACTTCACGAGGCTGGGCTTGATGGCCTAAATTTTGATATTAAAGGATGTTATGAGACATATAATAAGTTCATTGGTGCATTAAACCCTATGATAGTTTTTCGAAATGCCAAGAGAGCATTAGACCTAGGAATACATGTAGAAATGGTTTACTTAATGATAACTAAGGCTAATGATTGGGATGAATGTTTGAGATGGATTTTGAAAAGACACGTAGATTTACTTGGAAAAAGCGTTCCCCTACATATAAATAGGTATTATCCTGCCTGGAAATATTATGAACCGCCTACGGACATTAACAAGTTAATTATGGCATATAATATTGCTAAAGAGGAATACAATATAGAATACATTTACATAGGGAATATAGGTGATTGGCGTTATGAAACAACATACTGTCCTAAATGCGGAAAACCATTAATTATTAGGACAGGATACCGCGTTTTAGAATACCGAGTTACTAACGATAATAAATGTCCATACTGCGGTTATAAAATAAACATTGTCGGAAAGTATGTTAAAAACAAAATGGCAGTACTACCTTTCTAGCTTTTTAAAACGCTTAGAACACATGCTGTTATAAGGGATATTCTGCTTAAAACTTTCCAACCTGTTTTAAGCCATTTCATAGAAGGCGTTAAATTAACATCCCTTATCCACATTAACCCTGTTAAGCCATGTTCTTTATAGGTTTTAAGATTAGTTCTTATAAGCTTGGGTGATCCCCAGTACCTACTGTAGACATATATTTCGCATTCTTCAGCCTCCTCACTTATTCTCTTAACGGGAACAATAAAGAATGCCGAAAACACATTAGGGTCTTCAACTTTAAAACTGTTCTTAGTAACAACTTCCTCTAATTTGGATCCTGTTTTTACCTTTACGTTTAGGATTTTCATCCACTTTTCTATCTGTAATTTGCCCTCTATTTTTACTAACTTATATGTTCCAAGTTCTTCCTTCTCCACGAATTTAAGTTTCCATAAACTTTTAAAGCCATCCTCGCTTACCTTGTAGCATTCAATACCATAGTATCCTACAGGGTCATAGTATAGGACTAGCCATTTAGATAAGTTGGGAGAATAGCCTGCAATAAAGCCTATAGGGCATGTTTTCGGCAGTAAGGGTATATTATGTTTGGGAGGTTTGAATGTTGGAGGTAATATTTTTCTCCCTTTATCACTCTTATAAACAGCTATTACTCCATACTCTGAGTGTCTTCTAATAAGGTCTTCAAGAAGGGATCTAGGAATAGATGTTATTTCGCAAGCATGCTCTACAATGTCCTTATTTATATTCTCATATATTTTCAAATACTCTTTGGGCAACACGTTTACATATATATGGCCAGGGTTCTCTAAGTCATCGGCTATTTCCATTACTACAGGGTATTTTCCATCCGCGGACACTGCCTTAAATATTTTCTCTAAAATTGCGCTATATACTTTAGTTGACGTTGCTGATGCTTTAACATATGATTCTTCGGGTTTTCCAAAATATATAGTACCAAGTGTTGAGACTTTCGTGTAGAAAGTGAACTTTCTTTTTTCTACATCACCTGTTTTTACGTGAACTATTTCGTTAAGTATGGAGGATATTTTGGATGCGATTTCTGATGCATCTACTATTCTTCCGTCTACAAATCTTCCCCATAGGATATGTTTTTTCGTATAGAAGTCTTTGCTAAAAACTATTTTGAGCTCATTATCAATGGTTAGCGGCATTTCCTACCACTTTTATTCCTCAGCCTTCTCTTCTACTGCTGGATATTCTAGTGTTCCTTCAGAATAGGTTATGGACTTTTCTTTCCTAAAGATATCTATTGATAATCTTACACCCTTGACATTAACGTTTATCTCTCCGCTTTCCTCATTATAGTCAAACGTTACTTCTCCGCGAACCTTAAGTAAGTAGCTTTCAGGAAGCGGTAAGTCGTAGCCATTTTTTATTAGTGCGCTAGCTATCCTGTAGGACAAGTATTTTGTTAGTCTCCTACCTATTTTATTTATTTTTGTTTTCTCCATGCCTATGAAGGCATCTTTTAATGGTCTAGAGAGGCCTACGGTAACTACGTATGCTGGGTCGTTTGCTGCTCTGGTTGTGAACTTTAAGGTTACCATAGTTTATCCCCACTTTAAC
>Ga0190308_1000257_pt1 | contig 17591 bp, 17 predicted proteins | sample 48700756_MG_FD_165050 | JGI IMG/M metagenome (GOLD analysis project Ga0190308, IMG submission 165050) | Hydrothermal vent sediment bacterial communities from Southern Trench, Guaymas Basin, Mexico - 4870-07-5-6_MG | ecosystem: Environmental > Aquatic > Marine > Hydrothermal vents > Sediment ...
ACCGATGAAGGATGGATTTTCTCGGTGGATAACCTGTATATCTACACCGTTGAAATGAATAATGTTATTGCAGAAAGGTCCATGGAAGAGTTTGAAGCGAGGGCAAGGGCGCTGGCACGTGCAATAATGAAAAACGACCCGGGCAGTCTTCCGCCAAGCGAGAGACCGAAGATAACATGCCGTGACTGTCCGTATTATAGCAGGTGTAAATTCGACGGGAAGCCAGAGAAAAAACTTCCATGATTTTTTTTGATAGAAAAAAATAAAAAGAAAAAGGACCACCACAACATGGCAGGCACATGGCGGTCTGTTCCTCCTTGTCAGGAAGGAGGTGAGGGAGGTGATGTTATATGGTAAATGCATATAAAAAATTTATTGTTGTGAAATGTCCATCCTGCGGGAAGCCATCCATACATCCGCTTCAGTATCGTAAAAGGTTTTCTGGAGTCAGGAGGATAAAATTTTACCGTTGCCCGTGGTGTGGGTATCACGGGAGAGTGAGAAAGGAATGGCAGGAGAAAGACTTTGTTAGCGCGAGAATGCTATACGCGAGAATAATGCGCACGAATTCGCGAAATGATTTTGTTTCCGCGGATACCCTTCTTCCATCGGAGAGCCCTTTCACAGTCGCGAAAACTGTGAAAGAAACCGTTAAAACGGAGAGACACGAAAGGCAACCCGCTTATAAGCCGGTGAGGGTAAAATTCACACATCCCGTTTATGTGAATCCCGGCGTGGAGGGGATTTCCATGGATAGTGTGAATGTTATCGATGGAAAGGCAGAAAAACGTTTCCCGGTGAGATTCAGGGGATTCGAAAGGGTAGAAAGAAGAAGCCCGTTGCGTTTTGCGGGCAGGGAGAAGCCAGAGAGATGGTTTTCCGTGAAAGAGGGAAAGAAACCAGATCCCGCCATGAGGGTGGTTGGCAGGGAGAGCGTCGCGAACCCGGTGAGGGTTGTCGGCTTTGAGAGGGGAGGTATTGAAACGCGACCCGACAGGCACGACATTATAATTAACGTTAGGGGATACATGGTAAAGAACATGGTTGCGCGGTTTGCCCTTATCGTTGGTAGCCCGGTGGCACATCACGTTTTACATGGCGGCAGGTTGAGCAATAAAGCACTGAAACGGCTTGGCGTCAATTACCAGTGGCCCAAAAGGGAACACAGGAGCTCCCGGGAAATGCAGAAAATGATGGGGGACATACTCGCATACAGGGGACCACCGTTAAGGGTAAGGGTAGTGTTCCATGATTCAATGAAATACATGAGCGAGAGAACTGCCATGAAATTCGCGAAAACTCTGGCGATACTCACAGGGAAATTCAGAATATACATCGTTCCATCACCGTTTACATCAAGAATAATCGCCCGCGTTTTAATGTTATTGAAGACACGTAAGAAAGCCGTTACTGCCCAGAATGATATATCTCCCCTTCATGGTCTCTATCTCTTCGCGATTCATGGTATAAAAACCACTAAACCAAGTAAACGTGTCTATATCGCAAAGGGACCACCAAAAATAAAAAAATAGGTTCATTCCTTTATATTCCCGTATATCACGTTTGTTGCCCTTATTCTTGATGTGAGAGCGTTAAGCTTTTCCTTTGCCGTTTGTATGTCTGGAACCTCCGCGAGGGTATATCTTTCCGAATACTCCACAAAGACAGGTGTGCTGTATCTCCTTGACAGGAACGGGGAATGTGCCTGAAGAACGAGAACAATGTGATACTTCGTGGTAAGCGCAGACGCGAAAACCATGTCCCTGTCTGCCATCTTCTCGAAGCTTTCTAACGTCGATACGCGAATTATCATGTATCTCTCTCACGAAAACGTTAAAAACCATTCTATACATCATGTTACATGATACTCTTTGCGGAGTATTATAACAGAAAGATTCCAGAGGGTTTCCAGATAGGCGCCGAGGGGGAGGGATACGTTATGTGTTTCAAGGGCAACCCATCACCGGGGGACATACGGCTTACCAGAAACGCGGAGAGACGATGGGTAGACCTTTCACGAGACGAGGAACGGAGAATTCTCAAAATACTCAAATCCGAAAAAATAACGGTAATAAGGGAGGATGACATCGCGAGAATATATATCTTGCCGGGGAACGAGCAAAAGGTGGCAAAGGTGATTATTGCTCTGCGTATAACTCGATAACGCTTTCAAGTTTTCTCACCCCGTTCTCCTCGATGTAATTTTCAATTCGCGTTTTTTTGCCGTTCTTGATAACGCGGGAAATGTATAACCTTCCCTCGTGGTTAATAACGAGTTCCTCCATGGGGATGTCATTTTTTCGCGATTAAAAAATGATCCGATACCGTTTCGCGGGGTAACATAACGCAAAGAATATATAACGTTGTTTTTAAAAGTGATATGAGGAAGTTAGTCCTTGTATTGCTTCTTGCGATTATGTTTTTGCCATCAACACGCTACACTGTCAGATACCTTCCCATAGAATACACAACAACAGGAACCGTTCATACCATCGCGGTTGCAGATGTGTTGATGAAGGGATACGACCAGATAATAGCGGTAGATAACGCGAAAAAACTATATGTTCTGGATCAGGGCTCGCCGGCTTATATCAAAACGTTTTCTTACTATCTCTCCTATGCCCTTGCGATTGATGACGTTGATAATGACGGGGAACTCGAAATTCTTGTCGGGGACAATAACGGCTCATTGCATGTTCTAAACGGTCTTGATGGTTCTACACTCTTCAGCAAGTATTACGCATCTGGCTACCTGAAAAACATACAGGTGGCAGACATTGACAATGATCACTTCAAGGATGTGGTTTTCAGCATTGGTTCAAAACTATACGTTGCATACGCGAGAAACGGGACGGTTAGATTCTCAACAACGCTTCCAACAACGATAAACAGTATCGCGGTCGGGAATGTTGTTCTTGATTCGCGAAAGGAAATTGTTGTAACCGCGGGATACCATGTTTACGTGTATCTCTACAATCTCACCGCGTGGCTCGATTACACCGCGCCAGGTGCCACCTATCAACTCGCGCTCGGGGATTTCGACGGGGATAACGTTACCGATATAGCGTTCGGCTGCGATGACAACCGGGTATACGCGATAACGGGCAACGGAACAAAAATCCTTGAAGGAGAGGGAGACGACGACTTTACAACCGTTCCAGCGGTGGCGGATATAAACGGGGATAACGTGGATGACATCGTTATAATGTCCGATTCCCATACCGTGTATGCCTTCACCGTTGATGGTGCGATCTTCGGCTCGCATATTTCATGCTCCTCCCTGCAATCGGTGGGAATAGGGGATTATGACGGTGACGGCAAGCTTGATATTGTAGCTATAAGCGACGAGTCCATTTTCATACTGACGTGGAACGGCGCACTGTTTCGCATAATTTCAATGAGCGGGGGGATAACCACCTCTCCCGTGTTCGGCAACCTCGGGCGCGGGCAAAACGAGATAGTAATCGCGCATGGAAAGACAGTCGAAACAGTTTTCATGAGCGGACGGTATTACTGGCAAGGTGGCACAGGCTCTTTCAGGACCCGGGAGATTCATGACCCTGACAGGGACCATGTCACGGATGGCGACCCGGACCCGAACAACCCTGACACCGACGGAGACGGACTGAAGGACGGGCAGGAATTCTTCATCGGCACTGACCCAACAGTGAAGGATACCGACGGAGACGGACTATCCGATGGATGGGAGGAAAATAACGGTCTTAACCCGTTGTGGTATGATTCCGACGGCGACGATCTCTCCGACGGATGGGAGGTGGACCACGGTCTTGACCCCCTCTCCAGAGACACCGATGGCGACGGGATGCCCGACGGATGGGAGGTGGACCACGGTCTCAAGCCATCCAAGAACGATGCCCTTGATGACCCCGATAACGACGGTCTCTCCAACATAGAGGAATACATATTCAATACGGACCCGCTTAACCCAGATACCGATGGTGACGGGATTCCAGACGGTATGGAGTTCACGACACGCCGGTACGAGGAAATGGCAACACTGATTCAACTGACAACGATAATAGCGCTTGCGGTTGGCGTGGGCTTGTTTGTATTAATAGCATTCAGGAGAAGAAAGCGAGAGGTTATCATAATAAAGCCATCCTGAAAAACGTTTTTTCGCGATTTTTTGATTACAAAAGACTTAAAAATTCGCGAAGGGTAATCTATCATGACGCTTACAGAGGATCTGTTTACCGCTATAAACTCCAAGTTCCACGGCTCCCGCTACCAAATAGCAGGCATAATAGGCGCCCTTTACGCGGATAAGCCGGTGCTCCTTCTCGGTCCTCCCGGCTCTGGTAAAACATACATTCTTTCGCAGATAGCCAACGTTTTCAGTGGAAATGTTTACTACCGCCTGCTATCGCAGTTTACCACGCCCGAGGAACTTTTCGGCGTTCCAGATCTCAACGCCTATGAAAAGGGCATCTTCCGAAGGATACTCGATTTCACGTTAATCGACAGCAGGAATGCGGTGGCACTTCTCGACGAGGCATTTCGCGCATCAAGCGCGGTTAGAAACTCGCTCCTTGACATCATGGCAAATCATCGTTTCCCCAACGGAAGGGAGATGGTTCCCGTGAAGACACGAATAACGTTTGCCTCGAACTTTCTATCGGATGACCCGGAGGATCAGGCATTCATAGACAGGTTATCATTCATATTCGTTCCATCCGCGCCTCTGGGTCGAATAGAGCCCGTTAACATGTATCGGCAGATGGTTCTGATAAAAAGCGTTGCCAGACCCCCGGCAACCGAAAAGCACACGCTCGAGGAACTCGAGGAGAAGAGAGCGTTGATAGAGGAGAAAAAGACGGAGCTCGTGAGAAAATACTCATCGACAATTCCCGTTATAGTCGCGGAGGTCGAGCAGATGTTCGGTATAAAGTTCTCGAACAGAAGAATGATTCACATGATAGAGATGGGTCTCGCGGTAAAACACATAGCGGAGGAGATTAGCGGAAAGACCTTCAGGTATAAATCCGCGGAGGATCTCGTTCGTGATATTGTTTACACCGGGGCGTTATACTATGCCCCCCGGTCGCAGGAGGACCTGTTCGAGACAGAAGCGGAAAGGAAGCGTTCGCGGTATCACAGGCTCACGAAAACCGCGCCTAAAATGCCCATTATCGAGAAGGTAAAGGACGTGACGGAGCTCTTTGAATTTGTTAACAGGGCATTCGACTATCTGTTCGCGAAAAACGTTACAAGCGCAAGGGAATTCGTGGGACCGCAGTTAAGCGAGGGGAACATGGCGGAGCTCTTCATGTCCCTCGTGAGGGACGTTCTGCCCCTCTACACGGAGGAAAAGCAACATGAAATACTTGGCGCGGCGAGAAGGGTGGCATCAAAGCTTCTACTTGGGCAGTATCCCGAAAAAGAGTTAAGGGTGCTATGGAAAACATTAGGGGTGAGCGTTTAGTGCTGTTTGACGTTGTCAGTGTGAAAAAAGAGATATTCATGCAATTCGCGAGAATAATAAAGGACGAGTTTCCACACCTCGATGACAGGGAACTATCCTTCGCGACCAACCTTTATCTACTTCTTTACCCCAAACCACCAGCCTCCGTGTTGCCAGATGACTATTTTACAGACGAGTTCGCGAAACGCCTTTCCCGGCTTCTTGAATATTCGCTCTACGAGATAAAAACGGTACACGAGGAAGTCCATGGCGATCACGACAAGACAATGAAGGCGATATGGTTTCTCATGTCGCACATAGTCGAAAAACATACCCGGGTTAACGAAAAGGCGCTCGCTTCCATGAAAAAGGCATCTGAAGAGCTCGTGGACATGATAAAACGCGAAACGAAAAACGTTCCCCGGGAGGAGGCAAAGGAGAGGGTAAAGGAGATCCTGCGAACGGACGAGAGGGCAAAGGAGCTCGTTAACAAAATAGTCGACAACGCGAAGAAGGTATCCGAACCGGCACTCCAGAAAAAAGCACCATCAAAACTGACCGCGGCGCCCGTGGAGGAGCTCGCACACGAGCTCGGAAAAAACGTTAATCCCGGGCAGATAGAAAATGTCCTTGAAGAGATGAGAAGAGAGCTCTCTCATAAAATAAAGAAAATACAGGAGGACATGGAAGAACTTGCCCGGTATCCATCCGACCCTGATATTCAGAAAAAGGTTCTCGGGAAAAACGTTAGACCCGACGTTGCCAAGAAAATCGCGAATGACATGTTATCAGAGATAGAAACCTTGAAGGAGAACATTTCCCGGGAACTGAAGAGACTGGAGACTCACGCGAAAAATAACAGGCTTCCCGAAATGGACAGGATAGCGGAAGAGCTCATGGAATTCGGCAGGAAAACATCATCAACACTTGGATTCGATCCGACGGAGGCATACGGGCTGACAGACCCCGTTGCTTCCGCGGAGAAGCTTCTCCCCGACAGGGTTGAATTCATAGCCTACCTGCTGGACAAAATCGAGGGTGCTCTCGAGAGCGGGGACCCCGGCAGAATAAGGGAGGAGAACATCTCGCTCGTTTATCTCGTTAATCTTATCGACGAGGCGGTTGAAAGGGACAGTGAAATGTTCGCGACAGTGATATCCCCCAAGGACATCCCGCTGGAGGAAATCAAACGCGGATTGAAGGCAGTGCTTGTTTTCGTGTCGCGAATGTGGGGAAACGTTGCCGGGGAACTTGTAAAGGACGAGGAATTTGACAGGATACCCATAGCGAATATAAAGAAACTCATGGACATACTGAAGAAACTCGAAAAACACACCTTCACGCGAACAGAGGAATACCACTACGGGGAAACAAAAAACATTGTTCACGCATCCCCCTACCAGATCATAGAGAAGCACATTCTCGTGTCACGTTATCCCCACCTTCAAGGTCTGTCCACCAAAAAACGCAGGGGAATGACAAAAGCCGTTGTCCTTATCGATAAAAGCGGAAGCATGGCAGTTAACGGTCTGATACACGTCGCGAGGGCAATTATAATAGCGTTAAATGCCATATTCAAGATGGTTGCCATTATCCCCTTCGACGCGAAGACACATCCCCCAACAATAATAGAGCGGAAAAATAACGCAAAGGCGTTTATCACCGCCCTGCGGAAGGCTGTCGCGGTCGCGCCCATCGGGGGAACTGACTGCATGGTCGCACTGCGGGAGGGGACAAAATTCGCGAAGGAAAGGGGCTTCCACGAGGTTATAATAATAACAGATGGTTTCTGCGAATGGGGGCTGAAAAGAAAGGACCTCCCGCGAAAGATACACATAACGGGAGTGATACTCGACGAATGCGAGGAATGCATAAAAGCGATGAAACAGTGCGTGGACGACATGGTTATTGTAAAAAGAGGCAAAAAAGGAGAAGCCGTGATAGAGCTTCTCAAAAAAATTATTTAGCTACATTTACCCTTATTTTTTGTAATCTCTTAAGGCGTTTTAGAACCTTGGTCGCAAAATGCCTCGACATCATTTCTGCATTTACGAGAGACGCCCTTACGAGCTCCGAGAGAAAATCATCCCCTCCCGCCTTGAGTAGAAGGGAGGGTGATTTAAGAAGACGAGATGGCGGTATGAAATACGGCGTGCCGTTTATCTTGCTCGCAACGAGAAGCGCGGAAAGTGTGATAAATGTGGTATATGGTATGCCCACTTTCTGAGCGGCTTTTTTGATGAGATTGATTTCCTCTTCGTTCATTCTCACACTTACAATCATGTTAATTTTATGCATTCAAATTTTTAAATATTTTCTTTGAAGTAATACGCTTTTTTATAAACGGGGAATGGACATAACGTTATGAACGAGGACACCATCAAAATGAGACTGGCATCCCGGCTACAAAAGTGGTTCGGTATAGTTTTAACAGAGTATCCAGTCAAGGGAGGGCGGATAGACATTTTGGCTGACTATCGAGTTGTAATAGAGGTAAAAAGTAAGACGAGATTTCTTGAGGACGCGAAAAAGCAGGTTCTAAAATACGCGAAATACATTCCAAATTCAATTCCAGTGGTTACTGATGGAGAGACCTTCCTTCAATTCGCGAATGGAAAGTGGAAAGCCATAACCTTCGATGACCTCGTGGCATTTGCGAACCCGCTTTACACTCCAGAGGACGTGGCTCGGGCGGTTGAATCCCTGAAATCAAGGGCTATTGAGATTCTGAGGGAAGCAATATCGCAGAAGAGACCATCAATAAGGACTGCCTACGACCAACTCATGAAAAAGATATACCACGAAAGCACGGAGGAACTTTTCATATATCACTCTCTGATAGCAATAATTATCGATGCCTTTATTGAGGAGCTTGTCGGGACCCTTCCATTTGACATACTGCCTGCCGTTATCTCATGGTGGAGAGGGATGCCACAAATCGCGGAGATAAAGGAGGAGGCGCGAGAAATCGCGAAAAGACTCGACCCACAATACAGGGGAGACATATTCCGCGAGCTTTACGAGGCTGTCATCCCGAGGGATGTGCGAAGAAAAATAGGCGAGTATTACACCCCAATGTGGCTCGTTGAGTATATCGTTAAACGCATTGTTAAACCAGAGGACATAGTCCTTGATCCGTTCTGCGGTAGCGGAAGCTTTCTCGTCGCGAGTTTTTATCACAAGATAGAGAACGGCAGAGAGCCTGAAAAAGCCATGAAGGAGGTAATGGGCTTTGATATAAATCCAATCGCGGTGGCGGTGGCAAGAGCAAACCTTGTTATTGCATTTAACAGATACACGACAAACATTCCGTATCCGCGTGTTTTCTTGGGAGATTATGCAACAGGGGGCATTTATGACCTCGCGGAGCTAAAAAGGTTATCAGGAACGATATCCATGCTCCCGCCAAGCCTTGAACCAAGACACGTGGCACAACTGCATCGTGCAATTCGCGAATACTTGACAAAAAAGAGAACAGACCTTCTTGAAAAAATATGCAACGAGCTTTTCGGAGAGAACGGCAAAACCGCATTTAATAACATTGTGTTTGCCATTGATGCACTTGTGAAGAGATATGGTGATGGAGTGTGGGCAGAACTTATCACGTCAATATTCGTTTCGAAAATTTCTGTTATGCCAGATGTGATAGTCACCAATCCACCGTGGGGTCTTCTTTCTTCAGTAGGGGGCCACTATGGCAAAATACTAAGAGACAAGATACGGGGATACACAACCAGAATAACATCCGCGGATATCTCGCAGTCGATGGTAAAATTCTTGCTTGAAAAATGCGAAAATTCGCGAATGGCTTTTGTCATGCCCGCGGAGGCAGTTTTTGTACCGGGATCAACCCATGGTCTCGCGAAAAACATAACGGAGCGTATGCTGAAAGGAAAGGAATGGCATGCAACGTTTATTAACGCGGATGTTTTCAGACATGGCGTTTTACCGTCAATACTGTGGATTGGGATACCGTGCAATTTTGAAATGATGAATATCTCTGATGGGAAAATACATGTTAAACCAGAGAATTACGTTTCAGCATCCGCGTATGAGGATTTCATGAAAAATGCGAGAAAGAAATATCCTCGCCTTCATGCAAAGGGCGCGTATATAATGGGTCTTTTCACCGGGACGGCGCCGGTTGGGATGTCTTACGAAATTGATAGTTATAGTGAGGAAATGAACATGGCTGTTATAAAATTAGCCGGGCTTGGTAGTGTGAGAGTCCCGCTTGACATATTACGGAGAAACACCTACAAGCTAACATATCTCGGAAAGTTATTCCCGTTCTATCATGAGCCACTTTTAGTATTGAGGAGAAGATATGCTCTTGAGCTCGTAAAGGATGCCGTCAGATATGAAAAATGTAAACGCGAATGGAAAGCCCCAGACAGACCCAAGGTAACCCGGTTTGCATGTGTATGGCGTGCCATGAGAACGCCTGTAGCCGGTGTAGTGAAAAATGAGGTTATAGATTCCACATGTGGATATATTGAGTGTAGCAACATTGAGGAGGCGTTTTACTACTGTGCCCTGCTGAATTACATGGCATTTACACTCGCTGAAAGCAATTTAAGGTTCTCCCGGCATGCCTACGCCAGACCGTTTGCCGTTATAGTTGCGTGTGGTCTCGAGTGGCATGGCGAGGACTGGCAAGAAGAGGTCGCGAAAATTGTGATGGAAAGCAACGTTGGAGAGGCAGTGAAAAAAGCCGTCAAGGAAAAAGGATGGAAGACCGTGAAGAAATACTTTACCCTGCCAGAGGTAAAGGAGCTCATGGAACGGCTCGACCGCTATTTTACAGACAAAAAAGAATGCATGATAAAAAACGCGAAAAGATATGGCTTGGTCTTTTAGTTCAAAAATTATAATACCTTTTTATTATCCAAAAATTAATATACCACGTCATATATTGTATGCATGCACGTTTATATAGGACAAGTAATTCCAGAAGATTTCGCGGAAAAAATTATAGGGAATTTAACGAAATTTTCACGGGAATATACTGCTCGCACAGTAGACCAATATTACCTCACGGCAATAAAAACAATGTTTCAGGATTATGGTGAATGGCTATTATTTCCTGATACACCAAATATTAGTAATACCATTTCTCCCTATCACTCAAAAATAATCCTGCTACGACGAGACAATTCAATAGCTATTGAACTCAATATAAGGAACTCTTCAGTGCGAGTGAAAGTGATTAACGTTAGAAAAATATTGCTTAAAGTAGAATACGAGGAAATATGGTGGTACGACCAAGTAGAATATCCAGAGTCCTATTATCACTTGGTTCTTGTTTTTAAGGGGGAAGGAGTTGTGTACTACGGCTCTACCAAATTCATTAGATACATCTCAATCAAGGACATCATACCGTTCCCGTTGAACAGAAATAAAGTGCTCAATAAGATTCTTAAGTTGATGTTTGGAAAGGTAAATGAGATAACGTGGTATTTCTATAAAAGTGATTTCAGGGCAGTTCTTAAAGATATAACCTTCAGAAGTCTCAATGACTTTGTAATAGAGGTAATGACATTAAACGACTCCATATTGGCAACTGTAAAAATTACACAAAACGATGCCATGCTAAAGATTTGTGACATAACGCAAAACCAAGGAAGAGTGTATAAGGCAAGTATAAGTATTACAGAAAACCCCGAGATAACATCATGGTAACCTCTTTTTTGGTCGCCTAAAAAACGCGAAACTGTTTTCTAAAAAACATTATTTTTATGAATTTTACATGTTTCCGCGAGAGAAGGCAGTTTATGAACTTAAATTAAATACTCCTATTTATAAATTAATGGCGAGAACAATATTATGAGTGAGGAGGACTTAAGGATTAAAATCGCAAATATTCTTTTGAATAATGGCTTTAAGGTTAAATGCGAGGTTCCCGTTGGACCACGACACGCGGACATGGTTGTTTCCGCGAATGGAAAGAAAGTCGTGGTCGAATTCAAAAAAGACACGAAAGAAAGCACAACGCTCTCCGCCTTCACACAACTCGCGGGTTACTGTTCTTTTCTCGGAGTTCGTTATGGTATAATTGTAAATCCACGGGAGCTTTTCGTGTTCGATTTTTATAAACATGGACCGTTTTACGAAAAACTTGTTTCCCGTGGGGACACGGAAAAAATCGCGAATGTATTAAACGTTATACTTTCCGACCGGGAGCTCTCAATAGCGTTTAACGAAAAGCTAAATTATCTCGTGGACATTGCGAGAAACATAATTTACTCTGTCAAGGGTTCGAGGGAGGATGCATTTCGCGCGTTTCTCCAGATATTTTTCTACGAGGCGGTCAGGCATGTTTATGGTCTGCCGAAATTTTCATTCGCGAATCCAAAGCATTCTATCGAGCTAATAAAAAACATAGATTTCGCCGGTATATATGCCGTTATTCCAGACGATAGCGTGTTTCAGTATTTCAAGCAACTCTTCGATAACATAGACGAGAATCTCTTTGTATCCTCCGACGCGGTAGGTTACATATATTCGCGAATACTGTCGCAGGAAGACAAAAAAGCTCTCGGGCAGTTCTACACACCACTTGACGTGGTAGAATTCATGATAACGCTTGCATGGGATGACTTTACCAATACGGTGCTTGATCCCGCGTGTGGCTCTGGAACATTTCTATCAAAGGCATACGATAAACTTAGGGAATACGGATTGAGACACGATGAAATACTTAAACGCCTGTGGGGAATTGACATAAGCGATTTTGCGGTTATGTTATCAGAGCTAACTCTCGCGTTAAAACAACCACACGAGAAAACGAACAGGCTTCTTATTATAAACACGGATACAATAGAGTATCTGATGCCACGTATTGTTGGTGAGAAAAAAACTGTTTCGCTTACAAGCGAGAAAATAAAAAACAGGATGACCCTTATCGATACTGTTGAGCGTTTTCCAGACTACTTCGACCTTGTCATCATGAATCCTCCTTATATTCGCCATGAGCTCTTACCACAAAAATATAAACGTATTCTAAAACGACTGCATTTCCCCAAAAACATTGACCTGTTCGCCTATTTTCTGATAATCGGAATTGCATACTCTCGGAAGATGTGTGCCATTGTTCCAGACACGCTTCTATGGACATTCTCGAACAAGGTAATCAGAGACTATCTGCTAAAGCATGGGCTCAAATATGTGATTGTTTCAAAGCGTGGAATCTTTCCAGATGCTAAAGTGCGAAGTGTTATAATTCTGTGTGAGAAAGGCTATCAAAAAGACGTTTATTTCGCGGAGGTCGAGAACTTTGAACTCGCGACTAAAATAAAAGACCGTGCCAAGCGATATAGCAGAAAGTTTCTCGCGAGAGTTAATAAGTGGGTATTTCCCGATATTGAATTCGACGATACAAAAACAGTGCAATTATCCGAGCTCATAACGGATATAAAAATGGGAACAACAACCTCGTTAAGACGTTTCTTTGTAAATCCCTCGCTTTCTCAGGAAGCTCGTGAAAGATACTGTATCAAGGCATTAGTTAACCCGAGAGGAAAAACGATAGAAGAAATGATTGGATATGTCTTACAATTGTCAGTTGGTCTTTCTAATTTCGAATCGGTGAATATCCCGCGTGAACTTAAACAATATATAAGACAATATCGTAAAGAACTTGAGAAGACCGCGGTTTCAAGGAAATTCATGAAATCCCTGACACATGAATGGTTCTACCCAGATATAGTGGTTAACAGGCTAAACAGTGTTCCGCTCTTCCGTCCCGCAAATAAACTGCCAATAATTAATCGATTTATAGGAATCACTCCGAAGAAAAATGTTGATTCGCGACTTTTGATTGCATTGTTGAACAGCTCATTCGTAATGTATCAGCTCGAGATATATTCTCCGAAGTACGCGAATGGCGTGCTAAATCTTACCGTGAAAGATCTGAAAGACTTGCTCGTGCCGAACCCAGAAGCATTCTCTGAACGGGAAAAACAAGTTCTTCGCGAAAACATGTTTAACATTGACACAATCGATAAAATAGTGTGTGAAAAACTGAAGATAAACCGCAATGAGCTCATAAAAAAGTTAGAGAGTGCGAGAAAATCGCGAATTTGCTATTCTAAAAAATAATGTTTTTTCAATGAACCCCGCACAGTTCCTCGAAATAGCTTACGTAATAGTCCCATAAAGCATCCAGCAAGTCCCGGTTGTTTATTTCAACGGAAACAACATCGCCCCATCGAACAACAAGTATTCCCCTTCCAAGTTCCAGCTCGACAGTTGGTCCACCATAGCCAAGTTGAACAATTACCTCGGTTACTGTTAGTTTTCTGCCGAGCCATACATGTAACTTAACAGCTAAAGGCTCGAATTTCTTAAAGAACTCGTCAATTGTTTTTATTTGCTCCAGATCTTTCTTGTAATCCATGGCAACCTTGGTCACAGTTTTAATCCATTCCTCTCTTCTCATCATGAAAAAAAGGCATATTTCATATAAAAAATAAGCGGTATAACGTTATACCCGTAAAATTTTCGAATGTAAATTATACAGTAAAGGGAAATCTGTTTCGAGAAAAAAATGTTTTTCACGAGAGATATTTTACCATAACCGCGGATACCGCAACCGCGGTGTCGAGCAACAGAAACGCAATCGTCAGGTCGTCGCACCCGACAATAAACGTTGTTATCGTGAGCCCCACGGTTATTATCGGAACCTGAACGTCCTGAACGCGGAGAATGTAGCCAGCTATTACCATGATAACGGGAACATAAGGATACATCACGCAAAAGGCAGGCCACAGGTATAAACCCAAGAACAAGCCAACAGTATCAATATGAAAAATCACGGCATCGGAATTGAAGCTCCTTACGAAGAACAGCGCGAGCGAGGCGGGAAACAGCATTAATGCCGTGTATAACAGGGGCATTGAAACGTTAAGAAGGAACATTGGAAGTGTCGCGAACATTCCCGCAAGGATTATAAACGTGTGCTTCAGTTGCCAGTCCTCAATCTCCATAAATCATTTTTCAAAAAAACGTTAAAAAAGTTAATAGCGTGGTAGTGATATAACCAGAAACAGCAAATTTTCGCGACGGGGAAAAAAAGACGGGGCGGGTAGATTCCCGGTCCCTACGATTTCGGGCTCAGAATTTTTTAGAACAGAATTAAGGACCTTCTAATCCCGGGCTACCCGCTCCCGGCGATTATATTACAACGTGGCGTTTATAAATCTTCGTAATATCTTCAACGGTATTCCGCGACCGTTCTCTGATGCATCACTTTAAGCAGGGGAATCAGGATAGTGTGCAGGCGAATGAATGATTCCATCAGTTTCTCGCTTTCACATGCGAGTTCAACCAGCAATGACGCGAAAACATTATTCCCCCTTATAACGTAGTCGGGGGCACACGTGATACTCCAGCGGTCGCGAAGTATCGCTATCCCGCCCGTTGCCATCCATGGCATCATGTCTATCTCCTCCATGACTTTCGCGATTTTTATGTCTTCCTCGTATTCGCCCGCGTTCTCAACGCTTTCCACGTGTCCTATCACATCCTGAAATATTGCCTTTATCCTGACTTTCTTTAGTGGGGGAGAGTAATCTGGTATGTAAAAAACCCGGTATATCACACCAGACTCTTCCTTTTCGTAACAGCCATCTCTTTTAACGTAGCCCATCGATTCTAACAACTCACCTATCATGACAGATAAATAACGTTGTTTTATAAACAGTTCGAAAAAATAAGGCAGGGGGGAACGAGTCCCCCCCTTATTTTTTCCCCACTTAAAGCATACAACATATATGTATACAATTGGGAGGGTGGTCTAAAAGTCCACCCCCACGTTTCAGACAACAACAATCTATGTATTTCCTTCCAAAAAGCCCCAAGTGTCATGGGGGTTTTATCATACGTAATCCCACTCATAGCCCATAATTTAATAACCGGCACCACTTACTGGCGTCCATAACTTCTTAATTTTTTAACAACATCGCATATAACCTGCTCATCATTTTCTCCGCCAATAATTCTCTGTAATGCCCTGCTAACGTATATTATCTTTTGTTTTATGCGGTCATATATCATAACTACCTTGTTTTCGCGTTTTTTTGCCCATGTGTCTATTTCTATCAAGTAGTGCATTACAGCATATACATGTATCACCCTTCCCGATATTGGTCCTCTAATTTTTACATGATTATACCTGCTTAGAATACTGATTAACATCTCAACGCACATGATACTCTTTAACGTATCCGTTTATAAGCAGTTATAATTTTTCGAAAACTTTTTAATTCCGCGAAAAAATGTTATCATGGAGATTGTCGGAAAAACGCGAATAGAAATGGAAAATCCCTCCCGGGTAATCGTGATAACGCGGGACGGGAAGGTATTGAGAGGGCTTAAAAACCTTGAGAGGGATTACGTTATTGCGGTTGCGTTCACCGGGGAGGGCGTTCTCGTTAGCATAAATTCAAAATGAATTCACACTCCCCTCTCCTGTGCGTATTACGGTGTTTTATATAGTAATGCGGATACTCGCAAACATGTGGCTAAAGTGCGAATGGATTGGTAAAACTGTCTCTGAAAAAGGCAGGGTCCCGGTAAAGTTCGCGGACGGAACAAAATACTCCCTTCGTGTAGATCAAATCGAGAAAATTGTGGAGGTCTTCTATCCCGGCGCCGCGGGTTATGTCTACTACGTTCTCTATAAAACATCACATCCAGAGTTCTACGAAAAATGGTCGGAGGAACCAGACGGAGGGTATCAATCCGAGTATGATGTCGAGGTGTATAAAGTCCCCATCTGCCCGGTGTGCGGGTGGGAAATTGAGGACCTCGAATACGAGGAATGTCCCCGGTGCGGTGCGCCACTCTATAAACCAAAATACATAACTCGCCTTATTCTTTCCAAACCATAAAAATTTATATATCCCTACATTTTTTGTGTCATGAGGAAATGGATATTGATAGTGGCGGTAATCCTGATAGCGCAAGTAATGGTTGTTCCCTCTAACGTTATGCCGAGAGCGGAGATTTCGCGGATTTCCATAGGCGCAACGGTTGTGGCGTCTGGTCCTGTTGTTTATGCCGGCGCCGGCAACAAAGTATATCTCATCCAAAATCACGCGACTCAAAATTTCACAACGCTAACCGGCTCCATCACGTGGATGGAATTCTTTAACGATACCCTGCAGGCAACAACAGAGGAAATACTCTCGGACCACTCGGTCGCCAGAATATACGTCCTCTTCCCGAACGGAACCATCAACGCAACCATCACCCGCGACAGAGGCGCGGGTGACTATATAACCCTATACGACCTTGAGGACGGTTTTGCCGTGGGCGTGATAAATTCGTCTGCATCAATGTATAGGGGTTATATTATTCAGTATGACAGGTTTGGTTCATACACCGAATATGTATATCTTCATGCGAATTTCACGTCTGTTGTCTGGAACGGTAGCGGGTATATCATAGCGGGGCAGAACACGAGCGAGGGGCGGTGGTGTTTATGGTTCTGGGACGGGCAGTTGAGGTTTTTGCGTTATGCGAGCGAGACGGTGCGTATGCGGGTGTATAACGGGCATATCTGGTGTGCCGGGAATTCGCGACTTTACAGGCTTTCCCTTGACGGTTTATCGACGGTTTACAACGTTAGCTTTGACGCGAAAGACGTGGAGCTTGGCGAGTATGGTGTTGTTGTTGCGAGGGGTTCCCTTACATACGAGGACAACGGGACCAACGTTTTCTACACGTTGCCACAGGGCGGTGTATCGGTGTGCGATCACCGGGGAGAAACCGTTATTGTATCGGGCGGGGATGTGATTTTCCATTCGCGGGATTGTGACGGCGACGGTGTCACTGACAGCGACGAGCTCTCGATGGGAACGGACCCTCTCGACCCCGACACGGACGGTGATGGCGCGGATGATGGCGTGGAGCTCTCGATGGGAACGGACCCGACAAATCCAGACACCGACGGGGATGGCGTTCTCGACGGCGACGAGATATACTCCCCCGGCGGTGTTGACCACATGGACCCTCTCGACCCTGATACCGACGACGACGGCGTGGGCGACGGGGACGAGATTAACGTTTGGCACACGCACCCCAACTGTTCCGATTCCGACGGAGACGGACTGAAGGACGGGCAGGAGGCATTTACCTATGGAACGAATCCCGCGAAGGCGGACAC
>Ga0190308_1000258_pt1 | contig 17584 bp, 21 predicted proteins | sample 48700756_MG_FD_165050 | JGI IMG/M metagenome (GOLD analysis project Ga0190308, IMG submission 165050) | Hydrothermal vent sediment bacterial communities from Southern Trench, Guaymas Basin, Mexico - 4870-07-5-6_MG | ecosystem: Environmental > Aquatic > Marine > Hydrothermal vents > Sediment ...
TTGGTGCGAGGGTGATAAAAGTTGATAAACTTGGCTATGGAAATGCTTATATATGTGGATTGGAGCATGCTGCTGGTGATTACATTGTTATGGGTGATGGAGATGCCACATACGATTTCTCTGAGATACCAAGGTTACTTGAGCCTCTGAAGCGGGGCGAAGCAGATATGGTGATTGGGAGCAGATTCGATGGTGAAATTAAGAAAGGTGCAATGCCTTGGCTCCATAGATATATAGGGAATCCTGTGTTAACTTTGTTTTTGAACTTATTTTTCAAAGCGAATGTGAGTGATGCGCACAGTGGATTCAGAGCTTTAACAAAAGATGCTTTGAAGCGAATGAAACTCAGAACACCCGGCATGGAGTTTGCATCTGAGATGATAATAGAGGCGAAGAGGAGGGGTTTGAGGATAAAAGAAGTTCCAATAACATACTACCCAAGGCTTGGAGAACCGAAGCTCAATTCATTCAGCGATGGCTGGAGGCATCTGAAGTTCATGCTTCTATATACACCTAAGCATCTTTACATCTTACCGGGATTCACGCTGCTCATGCTTGGCATCTTATTGATGCTATCTGCCTACTTCCACATAAACATAGGCTACACCCCAGGACCGCATTCAATGATCTTGGGAAGTCTATTAACAATAGTTGGCTATGAGATATTCATGCTTGGTATATTTGCAGGTGTATACGGTAAGAGAAATGATTTCCTTGAATTAGATTCAATTACGAAAGCAATTTTAAAGCACGCTTCACTTGAAAGAGGAGTTTTACTTGGAGCAGTGCTCTTCATAATAGGCTTCGCTTACTCATTACATTTGGTTTTAAACTGGATGGGGAGTGGATTTAAATCGCTACCTTTAAATGGACAGGATATGATCGGCTTTACACTCATAGTAATTGGAATTCAAACAATATTCTTCTCATTCTTTCTAAGCTTAATAGGAAGTGCGGGTGAATGAATAGTATGAATAGTTGTAGCGGGACTTGTCTTGTTAAATATCAGTTCAGCTACATTCTTTGCCGAGCATAAGATGATACTGGTTCAGCAAATTTCACATCAAAGCTCGCGAAAACTTGTTACATTAAATTATATAAAAGTGAGAGGTTAAGGTAATGAATTAAGGTGATGGAAAAAACTTGCGAGAGTGGCATTTATGGATTTATTAACACATATTTTCCTACCTTTAACGGCTTTGTATGTGGTGAAAAGAGAGGCGTTTAACACTCCCTATCCTTTCCTATTGGTCTTATTCGCAATTCTTCCAGATTTTGACAAGTTAATAGGAATGCCGGGACTTTTTCACTCGCTTGTCACACTGTTTCCTTTGATTCTTTTCATTTTGCTTTTTGAAAAGCTTGTTAAAGGAACAAGTATGCACACAAGCATGGCAGCTTTTTTCATTTCCTCTCATCTTGTCTTAGATATTTTGGATGGCGGGCCTGTTCCATTCTTCTATCCGTTCATTAAGACGGGTATAGGATTGGAGTTCCCATTGAAAATAACTTTTCATAGCCTTACTTTCTCATTTCAAGACGCCCCGATGCGATTAGTTTATGCAGTGCCGAAAATGAGTTTTACTTACGAGCTACTCAGTGGGTTCGGTGTGGCGTCCCTTTTTCTTTTTGTTTTTGTTTATTTAGCGAGAAGGCAAGGAGAATGAATATCGCATTTTATGCCATCTTTGGATAAAAGGCACAAAAACGAATGTATGAGATTTCAAAAAGACTAGATGATAAGCATGAGGTTCACCGAGAATTGGATAGTGGAAAGATGGCTATTTCGTTGATGTGAAAAACTACTTAAGATAGATGAAGTATCTAAAACCTTCTTAGAAGGATTATCCGAAAAGATCTTCAAATGAGTTTGGAAGAGTTTATAGAGAAGTTCAACGAATTTAAAGGAAAAAAGAAACTCTAAACCCTTTAATATTTTTGTATGATTGTGTATGAAAATCGCCTTTGTCTACGATGCGGTTTATCCTTGGATAAAAGGTGGAGCTGAGAAGAGGATATATGAGATTGGTAAAAGGTTGGCTGATAGAGGGCATGAGGTTCACTGGTATGGAATTGGATGGTGGTTTGATGGTAATAATGGTAGAACAATTGACCACGATGGCATAATCCTGCATGGTGTTTGCGAGCCGATGCAACTTTATGTTGATGGAAGAAGGAGCATAAAGGAGGCTATCTATTTTGCCGAAAAGCTCTTGCCGAAGCTAGTGAAGGAAAGATTTGATGTTATTGACTGTCAAGAGTTTCCTTACTTTCCTTGTTTTACCGCTAAAGTTCATTCGTTATTTAGAAGAACACCATTGGTCATAACTTGGCATGAAATATGGGACAAATACTGGTTTGAATATCTTGGTAAGAAGGGTTTGTTTGGATGGATTGTAGAAAGACTGACCGCAAAATTGATAAGTAAAAATATTGCTGTTTCTGAGAGAACTAAAAAGGATTTGGAAAGCTTAGGAATAAAAAATGTTAAAGTTATTCACAACGGAATAGATTTCAAAAAAATAGAGAGTGTAAAGTCTTCAGAAGAAGAATCAGATATTGTATTCGCTGGAAGGCTGATTAAGGATAAGAATGTAGATGTTCTGATTAAGGCGATCTCGTTGATAAAAAGGGAGATTTCCGATATTAAATGCATAATCATCGGAGACGGTCCTGAGAAAGAGAAGTTAATGAAGTTGGCAAAAGAGCTTAGAGTTGAAAATAATGTAAAGTTCGTCGGATTTCTTGAGAATCACGATGACGTTATAGCCTATATGAAATCGTCTAAGGTTTTTGTTCTGCCTTCAACAAGAGAAGGATTTGGAATCGTTGCGTTGGAAGCAAATGCATGTGGTTTGCCAGTTGTTACGGTAAATCATGGGAGAAATGCAGCATGCGATTTCATAAATGGTGAGAATGGATTTATTTGTGAGCTCTCGGCTGAAAATCTTGCCGAAAAGATATTGATTGGACTGGAAATGGGCAAAATCGTGAGGAGGAAATGTGTGGAGAATGCGATGGAGTATGATTGGGACAGAATAACCGAGCTAATAGAATCATTTTACAGGGGTTTGATATGAGAATCATTCACGTTTATGATGGGCATGAAAGAGTGTTTCTTGGTGAGGGTTCTGTTCCCTCGGTCGTTTATCAGATAGCGAAATACACGGCAGAGAAGGGACATGATGTAACAGTCTTGGAGAGAAAATGGGAAGATTTGGATTACAAAGAAGAAATTAACGGGATAAAATTTGAAAGATTTGACCTTAAAATATGCTCTAATGTTTCCAACAAGGAGATAGTATATGAGCAAATTAAAAAACCATCTGGAGCTTTACGCCTGATTATGGATAGAGTCCTTTTTGCAGTCAAAGCAAATAATTATCTGAAGAAAAATGATTTTGATATTGTTCATGTTCACTTGCCCTTCGCTGCTAATGTCCTTATAAACTTGAACAGAAAGATTCGAGAGAAAATGGTTTACACCGCACATATCGGGGAGGAGAAGAAAAGATTTAAACTCAATTCTGGAAAAGAAATGCCCTTACTACTGAGATTTTTCTCTCCAGATATGTATTTGATGAAAAGAGTTAGGAAGAGTGTTGTTCTGAATGAGCCTCTGAAGGAAAAGCTCATTGAGAAGGGGATTGAGGAAGGAAAGCTGGAAGTCATTCCAAATGGAGTGAATGTGGACGATTTCAACTTAAGCAAAGAGAAGATAGAAATAGTGAAAGAAAAATATGGACTTAATGAAACAACGGTGATGTTTTCAGGAACGGTAACACCGAGGAAGGGTGTGGAATATTTGGTTAAAGCTGCGGAAATTTTGAGAGATGTTCTTTTCCTAATAGTCGGGAATACGAACCTTGATAGAGAATATGCGAATAAGGTGATGGAATATGCCAAGCAAAGGAATTTAAAAGTCAGATTCACCGGATTTGTGCCTTACGAGGATTTGAAGGCTCTGTATTCTGCATGCGATATATTCGTTTTGCCTTCTTTTGGGGAAGGGGATCCAATAGCATTAAAAGAAGCTTTGGCATCGGGAAAACCTCTGATAGGCACAAAAGTTGGAGGAATTCCTGCGCAAATAAAAGATGGCTGGAACGGGTTTTTGGTCGAGCCAGGCAATGAAAAGCAACTGGCAGAGAAAATAAGATATTTGATTGACAATCCTGAAGAAAGAGAAAGGATGGGAAAAAACAGCAGGAAGCTTGCGAGGGAAGAATTCGACTGGAAGAAGATTGCGAGAAGATACTTAAAGGTTTATGAAGAGGTGGCGGAATGAAATCCAAGAAGAAATACGCTGAAAAATTCGTTGGAATTACGCCAAAAGATTACGAGGAGCTTGAGGACAGGCACAAGAAAGTGCTGGATATTTTCTCTCGCTACAAGTTTGAGAGGATTTAGATATTGGCTGTGGAGATGGAAATTTCTCTGTTTTGCTGAAAGAAGCATGCAAAGCGAAGGAAGTTTATGGGATTGAGATTTCGGAAAAAGGAGCTGAAATGGCGAGAAAGAACAGGGTTAAATGCTATCAGCTTGATGTAGATGAAGAAGATTTTCCATTTGAAGATAATTACTTTGATGCCGTCACAGCATTTGAAATAATAGAGCATTTGTTTGACCCAGACCACTTTCTTGAGGAAGTTTACAGGGTTTTGAAGCCAGAGGGAATTTTTGTTTTATCAACACCCAATTTGGCTTCCATTCACAACAGAATCGCTTTGCTTTTTGGTTATCAGCCTTTTCCGGTGGGGGTGTGAGTGCGAGAATGAATATTGGTAGAGTATATGAGCCTGATTCTGAACATGCTCAGTCATTAGACCATGTAAGGGTTATGACTTTACGCTCGTTAAAAGAATTGCTGAAGATTCACAAATTTGAAATCTTGGAAGTGAAGGGTTCATGTGCGATGTTGCCTGAGAATATGAGATTCCGAAGTTTTATTAAGGCTGTGGACAAGTTCTTTTCGAAGTTTTCATCATTAGCTTACAGGAGTGTGGTTGTATGTCGGAAAAAAGGAACATAGTCTTAATAACTCTTGATAGCGTGAGGGCTGACCATTGTAGCTTTATGAGCTTTATAAGGAGATTACGGCTTCTGCAAAGTGGGGGGATTTGATGGCAGAAGAAAAGAGAGTCATATATTTCTATGAAAAAGATGCTGAAAAATATGAGGAAGAAAGATTTATAAGTGAAAGAGGGAAATACGAGGATATAACTCAAAAAGATATCGTATTTGATATGATAAATTCATGGAAAAACTTAAATATATTAGAAGTAGGCTGTGGAACAGGTAGATTTTCCATCGAGATTTCTAAAAGGAGTGGCACTATAACAGCGTTAGACCCCGCTTTATCTATGCTCGAAAAAATTAAGAAAAGAGCAAACATAAAAGATGGCAGGTTTGAGTTAGTATGCGGTAGTGGCTATGAGTTACCTTTTAAAGATGATTCCTTTGATGGATGCGTTTGCATTAATGTCTTAAGCCATTTACCAAATTATGGAAAGGTATTTAGAGAGATTCATAGAGTTCTAAGACCCAATGCGTTCTTCATATTTAATTTTCCTAATCTATATAGCCTCCTTTTACCAGCAGGATTATTAGTGAATCTTAGGAAGAAATCATTAATAAATCCAGTTTATACTAAGTGGTATACACTAAGAAGAATAAAGAATGATTTACAAGTCGCTGGATTTAGAATTGAAATGATGAAAGGCGTACTACTGCCAGCAATCAATCCCATACCCCTTCAAATAGTAAAAAAACTAAATGAGATTTCGAGAGATTCTACCTTAAAGTATATTAGTGCTGGTATTTTTATAAAAGCTGTTGCAAGGAAGGATTTATGAAGATCTGTTTAATTGCTCCAAGAGTAGGTAAAGTCAAAGGAGCTTTCATTGGTGGGAGTGTAAATAATGTAGTTAATTTATCAAAGGAACTGGCAAAGAAGCATGAAGTACATTTGGTAACCTCATCCCCTATCGGCACTTCTGAAGTAGAGGGAATTGACTGGTGCCAAGTCCATCAAATATATCTAAAAGGAAATGCAGGTGGTTTACGATATGGTTTTGAGTTCCTAATAAAGGCTATTTATACCATAAAGAAACTGCATGAAATAGAGAATTTTGATGTAATAAATAGTCATTCAGGAACGCCTAAACTAGGATTAATATCCGGTCTCGCAGGAGAAATATGTAAAGTTCCGTCCATACATACTCTCTATACTTCTATTACTCCTCCATCAGAAATAGACAAAAAGCAGCATGCTATGTTTTCAAATTACCGCCTTTTTTCAGGTCCTTTTTTCTCAAAACTTCAGCTCTCAAAATTAGACTGCATTATTGCTATTAGTAATAATGTGGCGAAATCTGTAAGCAGAGTGTTTAATAAAAAAATCGAGGTAATTCCACCATGTATAGATACATCTCGATTTAATTCTCCTAATCTTAATACTTTCAATCTTAAAAATAAATTTGAGTTAGAGGATAAAATGACAATAACATTTTTAGGTGAAAGGGAAGCGAAAGGTTTGGGAATACTAATAGAAGCTATAAAGGAAGTAAGGAAGAAAGTAGATGTGAGGGTTATTATAGTAGCTGGCCTTGAGAAAGAGAAAGTAAGGGAGAAAATAAAAGGAACTGAGGATTTGGTGGTCTTGTTAGATATAGTTGATATGCCCTCTATTCTGGCTATTAGTGATATATTCGTTGCACCCTTCTTAAGTACTTTTGATATTGCAGATATTCCATTATCAATCTTAGAAGCTATGGCTGCAGGGAAGCCTGTTATTGCGAGCAACGTAGGTGGCATACCGGAAATAATAGAGCATCAAAAAAATGGTATTTTAGTAGAGCCTGGTGATCCTGGGGCCTTAGCTGATGCAATAGTTTCATTGCTTGAAAACAAGGATGAGAAAGAAAGAATAGGAAGAAATGCACGTATTCATGCTGAACAGTATCTTTCGACAAAAAGGGTTGCAGAAGAATATGAAAGGGTATATGAGGAGATATTGAAAGTTCATAACAGGACAAAAAGAAGATGAGCTTTATTATCTTAAAGAAGACCCATATGAACAGGAAAATGTAATTAACGAGTATCCAGAGCTTGCTAAGGAGATGAGAAGAATTGTTGAAATTCATGTGAAGCAGGAGATGGAAAGGAGGAGGATTTGTGAAAGAATTTCAACGATTAGAGGAGGTGTTTAAGATTTCAAAAACTATATGTATAGCTCATGGAGGAGATGTAAGTGAGCCAAGTGGCGGTACTAACAGAGTTACTGCATTTGCTACAGCTTTGCGGAATGCAGGTTTTGATGTTCACTTGGTTGTTCCGAGCCCTAAAAGAGAATTTCCTGAAGATTTACGAGATATTAAGATACATACTGTTCCTATTAAAGCGAGGAGTATTCGTGATCAGATTTTTAGAGCATTACTTGTTTCGCTTAAAGCAAAAAAAATTGCTAAGAATAACAATGCGATATTACAGATTGAACACGCAGTTCTTGCAGGTTTTGCAACTTTGGTCGGCTGTTCTGATTTCGTTTTAGACATGCATGATTTATCGAGTTATTCACCAGCTTATTTGAGTTTACCTTTTTCAAAACTAGTTCAAAAATTTGTGTATGAAATGGAAAAAAGGGCTGTTAACCGAGCATCAAAGATAATCGTGGTGTCTAATTTAATGAAATATTTTATTGTTAAGGAATGGAATGTCCCAGAAGAAAAAATAGAAGTGATTCCAAACGGATATTTTGAAGATAAATTTAAAGATTTGAACCTTAAAAATATTGAAGAAACCGAAGGAATGATTGCTTTTCTAGGAACATTACATCAGAAAGTAGATTTAGGAAAGATCATTAATTTAGCAAAGTCGATTAAAAATTCAAAAATTTATATAATAGGCGATGGTCCTGTGCGGGGTAAATTAGAGAGGATGATCAAGAGAAACAAACTTGAAAATATAATCCTAACAGGCAATCTCCCATACCTTGAGTCACTTAGGTTAACAGCTAAATCAAAAGTAGTTATAGCCCCCTATTTATCGGGTAAATCTTTAGATGTTTCCTGTCCTGTCAAACTTTACGATTATGCAAGGTTAGGCAAAGCTATTGTTGCAGATAAAGTAGCAGAAATATGTAAAATATTTGAAAAATATAATGCTGCATTAATTTCAGATCCATCTAATCCTAAAAAATTTATAGAAAATGTTCAAATTCTATTAGAAGATGAAAAATTGAGGAAAAAAATAGCCAGTAATGCAAGAAAAATTGTAAATGACTTTAGTTGGGAAAAACAAGGAGCAAAGTTGGCAAATATGTACAGGGAGTTCATAATATGATTGAGCTTATCCTTAGAAGAGTCACAAGGATTGTGTAAAGAGCTGGTTGATAAGATCAAATTTTGTAAGAAAGGTGGGGAGGAAGTAACTCGGAGGGGTCGAAATTAAAATCGGTAGTAGCAAGATGCTGGTTGACCCAAAAACGGATGGTGAATGGTATATTTACGGTTATGAGGGTGCTGAAAAAGGTGTAAGGGATGTTATCCGCGATAGTTTGAGTAAGGGAGATTGCTTTGTGGATGTAGGTGCGTTTTGGCAAGAGAATATGTTGGCAAGGAGGGAAAGGTAATAGCTTTCGAGCCGAATCCTTTTAATTACCAAAAACTGAGGAAAAACATCGAATTGAACTCATTGGTTATTATTCAATACCTTTACAAATGTGGTTGCCGAAAATATGGCATTAGCAGATAAAGAAGGTTCTTTAAAATTATTTAAGGGTAAATACCAACTCTACATTCTCTTGTTCTTGGAACACAGTACACTAAAAGAAGATTATGTGATTGTAAAAGCGATCCCATTCGATAAATATCAAAAAGAACACTCTGTTATTCCAAAATGTATTAAGATTGATGTAGAAGGGGCAGAATACTACGTTCTCAAGGGAATGGAGAGGACAATTAACACATATCATCCAGACATTATCTTGGAAGTCCATCCAGAACATTTGAGCAATTTAGGACTCGGCGTTGAGATGCTTTTAACGTTTTTAGAGAAAAAGAGGCTATAAGTTGTTTGCTGTTCATGATATGAAGAGTATGTCAGCAGAAGAACTATCAAGAGTGTGTAGAAAGAAGAGAAAGACAGCTTATGGTGGAGAGGCAAACGTTATCGTTTTTGCTTCTTGCAAGAAAGGACTGAGGTAAAAACATGGATGGGAAACCTGATAGCGCTGTCATTCACTTGACCGCTAAGAAAATTTTCATTATCATTGTATCTCTTCAATTAGCACTGCTTGGATTAATTGGACTGGATAAATTAGGATTAGGAATCCCCATCCTCAGACAAGCTGTGGGTTTCATCTATTTGACTCTTGTTCCCGGTTTTCTCATCCTCAGACTCCTTCGTATAAATAATAAGGTTAATTTAGAAACCCTTCTTTACTCAGTTGGACTAAGCTTATCCTTCTTGATGTTCACAGGCGCATTGATAAATTCTTTATATCCCCTGTTGGGCATTACAAAACCTATTTCAGAAATTCCATTGATTGTTACAATCAGCATTATTGTCGTTCTCCTATGTTTTATATGGTATTCACGCGAACGACGCTCTTCAACATCCTTTCAGATCAACATAGAACAAATTTTTTCTCCTTGTCTACTTTCCTTATCATTCCTTCCTTTCTTAGCAGTTTTCGGAACATACTTAATAAACTTTTATAGCAACAACGGTTTTCTTCTCGTTCTTCTTACGATCATATCCATTATCCCCATAGTAGGCATTGCACTTGATAAATTCTCAAAGGAGTTGTTCCCTTTCATAGTATGGATTATCTCTATTAGCTTATTACTACATACTTCTCTCGTTTCTCCATACATTTGGGGTGCGGATACTAACTTTGAGATGTATCACATCAGCAAGGCAATAGATTCCCACTTGTGGAATCCGGTTAATCCAAATAACCATAATGCTATGCTGAGCCTAGTAATGCTTGGTCCTATATTTACAATTTTGCTTCAAATGAATATCACTTGGGTTTTTAAAATTATCTATCCTTTACTTTTCTCACTTATTCCTGTTGGATTATATAAATTATTTAAAGATCAAACCAACGAGAAAATAGCATTTTTATCTTCTTTTTTCTTTATGTCAGTACCCATCTTTTACACCGAAATGCTAGCGTTAGCCAAGCAGCAAATCGCTGAATTTTTTCTTGTAGTAATTTTTCTTCTATTGATGTCTGGTCAGAAGATGAGCCTGAAAGAAAATTTGCTACTGCTTATTTTTGGCTTCTCATTGGTAGTATCGCATTACGGTACTTCTTATTGGTTTATGTTTTCCATTCTTGCATCTTTTATCTTTCTTTTTTTAAAAGGGGCACAAAGTGAAAGCACTCTCAGGTTTTCTTTTGTTGGGTTTTATGTTGTTCTTACTATAACTTGGTATATCTATATTTCAAGCGGTTCTCCATTCGAAAGCGCTGTTTTCCTTGTAAACAATATTATGAACAATCTGGAGTATTTCTTTGCTCCCAGTACTGCTGAGGGATTCGATATTATAACTAACTCATTCAAACCTATAATGCAAGTTACCATTTACCTTAATGTGTTCAGTCAACTTCTTATTTTGCTTGGAATCTTCACATTATTTGCAAAAAAGGAGAGAACGCGCGCTAAATTTACGAAAGAATATAAGGCTTTTTCTCTTGTAGCCTTTATTTGGGATATTGCTGCTATAGGAGTTCCATATTTAACCTACGGTGGTTTTGGTGCAACTCGACTTTACCACCTTTCTCTTTTTGTTCTATCACCATTTTTCGTCATTGGGTTTATACAACTCTTTAAATGGATCGCTAAATATACCAAGGAAATAGACTGCCCAAAGATAATTAGTGTATTTCTGATGCTTTTTCTCTTGTTTAATACACAGGTTATATCAGAACTAGCAGGGTATGAACTTTCTTCCCAAGCGTTATCATATAGTCATGATTGGGAGAAATCTACAGAAATTACGGACAAAATTAAATTTCACAATTGGTATACTAACGAAATGGATGTTTCAAGCTCAACATGGTTAGGGAGAAATAAGGACGATAGATACAAAATTTATTCTGATATGTTTAGAAGCCGGAGACTGCATGGTTATGGTGAGGTGTCCAAAGATAGCCTAGTAATTTTAACAAATAGGACAAAAGTCGAAGACCGGGGCTACATTTATTTAGGTACATTTAATCGTGATGAGGGTTTACTTACATATACACAACCTGCAGGTCGGAATTTAATGTGGTGGAATTTGTCAGAAATTTTGCCAAATTTGGAAGTCGAGTATAACAAAATCTACACCAATAGTGGTAGCGAAATCTACTACCGCTGAATCATCTTTACACCAACGCCACCTGCAGTAACTACATTCCCTATAAGCCATGCAATTCCAATACCAACTATCCCTATGCTTCGTGCCAATAAATAACTTCCCACTAAAGTTATAACCGCAATACTTGCATAAATCCAGATTACAGGCTTGACCTCTTTTTGAACTCTCTTAATAGAAGCATAAACAACATTGAAGGCAAAAGGAATGCTTGCCAGCACCAAAATCAATAAAACATCCAGAGAATTTTTAGCATACACCTCTCCAAAAATCCAGAGCAAATACTTTCCAAACAGAAATATGCCCGCTATTGCCATAGCAAGCAAAATAAGAATAAACTTCATAGCTCTTCTCGCATTCCATACCATCTCTTCCTGGTTATATGACCCTTCAGCAAGCAAGGATATTGAAGTCCATCTTGGAATTGCCAGCAAAAGCATTGAAATTTGCCAGGCAATGAAAAAGTATGCGTTCCTTTCTGCACCTAATACATTTATTACCATTATCGGTAAAACAACTCGGGGTAGCTCTTCAAATATCCTTGCAATATAGTTGCCGGATGAGAAATGGAATAAATCGTTTATTACTTCTCTTTTTACTGAAGGAAAGGGTCTGTATTTGCATACTCTCAAAATCAAGAGAAATCCGAGCAGAAAAGCCAGTATGGGTGTTAAGCCGTAGGAAGCATAGATTCCAAGAGCACCAAAAGCAGTTAAAAATGGAACAATTCCGATGCGGGCAAAAGTTACGATTGTTTGAATAAATGAGTATTCAGCTTTCCTGAATCCAACAAAAACACCTGAGCTTTGCAATGCTGTTAAAGGTGCTATGGCTGTAAAAGCCACAAAAAGCAAAAGCAAGATTTTATTCTCTCTTATGATGCTCAGAGAAGGGCTCCATATATTAATTCCTGCGATGAATATTAAAGCCAACGCAAGCGAGAAAATGAAAGAGATTGTGAGGCATGAGTTTATCAGTTCCTGTTTGTCTTCTCGCTCCGGCAGAAATCTCACCAAAGAGATGTCGAAACCCAAGAGCGAGAGCATGGAGATTAAGCCCATAGCTGAAATAATAGCAGATGCAAGACCTATGTCGGCAGTGGAGTAGAACCGTGCAGCAATCAGCCAGAAGAAGAAGCCTGAGCCTGCTGATGTGAGGGAGGAGAACATGAGGAAGTATGCATTCTTGAAAAGGGGGTCGCTCAGATGCTTTTTCAGTTCCTCTCTGTTTTTCGGTATCCAAAGCACCATGCTTAAATCCTCCTCGCCAAGCTCTATCCTAAAGATGAGGGTCACTTGCCAACTGTTTTGAGATTAATTTCTTATTTATATCTTCACCCACCCAAACTCCTCTCTTTTCACTTTCCCAATTACTTCCTCGAACAAACTTCTTATCTCTTTCTCATATTTTTCCTCCTTATAAAGTATAATCCCGTCATGAATAGCATCTAAAGCGGTGGGATGCCCCTTGCTAATCATCTTTTTAAATTCCTCTGATGTATATCCAACCGGCTCTATTGGAGCAAATGTATCATTTAACAGGAAAAGAATCTTCAGCCTTTTCTGGAAATTCTTAGGAAGCAAATCTGAGACAATTAAAATATCCACATCACTGCCAACTCCAAAACCTCCCTTAGCTATCGAGCCGAATATTACCAGTAACTTCGGCTTTAATTTCATCTTTACCCTTTCAACATATTCCATTATATCCTCATAATACGGTATTACATCCATTTCTTTGCCTCGCTCCTCACGAAATCTATTATCTTTTTTGATGCTTCTAAAGCTTCATCAGCAGTTTCAGCATCGTAATACTCAAAAGGTGAGCCTTCGGGATGAGCATTTGGATATCTTGGTGGAATATAATGCCTATCAAGCAATCTCGCCATTCTCAAAATTTCCGCCGGAATTTCCATCTCCTCCTTGAGTCTTCCTAACAAATTCACAACTGAATGACCATAAGACATGATTCCAAAACCGTATAGGAGACCTTTTACTGCATATTCCGCTGCTTGCTGCGCCTTACACTAATTATAATTTCAACTCTGTTTATTGTTAATCTCCTTTATCGCCTCTTTTATTCGCACTAAAAACTTCTCTGCATCTTTGACAATGGCTTCAGCTTCTTCCTTCGAGATCTCACGAGAAATTGAATAATCCACTTCCTCTCTGAGTTCTTCAGCGATTCGCAACGCTCTTCCATAGTATTTTTCAACCACTCCTTCATCAACGAACTCCAGCCCAAACTTTGAGAGAAGTCCTTTATGCGTCTTCACCGTTATATCTCTTTTCAAAAGTAGTGCCTTCGCTGCAAAGTACATACTGTAATAAGCCCTGCTCACGGCGTCCTCATAAAAACCTTCTCTAAGCAAATGATGTGCCGCATCAAGCCTTCTTTTTGCTTTCCTAATAAGCATCTCAATCTCTGCTTCTTCAGGCAAGTTTCACACCTTCCGAAATAATATTCCTTAGAAATGAAAAATTTCGCCTGTCTTCAAATTCGTTTTTTGATAAAACTTTCACAGAAATGTCCTTCCCGGTCTCCAACAGAATATCAAAGGCGACCCCTATAAGCGCACGCCTCAACTTGAAATCTTCCTTCTTTACTACGATTAAGACATCTATATCAGAATCCTCTTTAGCTTCTCCCCTCGCAACAGACCCGAATAAGATAATGCTATCTATTTTGTCCTTATATCTCTCTAACACTCTCCTCACAAATTCTTCCACCGCCTCCCTATACCTCTTTTGAATTCGCATATCTTTCATCTTTAATCTGCAATGACTATATAAAAGCTTATCTCGACCCTTACTTTAAACTGATCATTCACACTGCCAGCTCTAAAATCTTAGTTATTTGAATATTACCAAACTTCGACTTTAATTGTTTCATTAGCGATTTCAGCATCCGGAATTTTCATCTTCTCCTTAACCCTTCCCACCAACGACTGAATGACCATAAGCCATTATTCTATTTTACATATTCCGCTGCTTCCTGCGCCTTAATCTTCACTCAACTCTGTGGTTTATCGTGAATTTCCTTTATTGCCTCCTTTATACGCACTAAAAACTTCTCCGCATCCTTGACAATATCTTTGGCTTCTTCTTCGGATGGCTCGAAATATATGTCATAATCTGCCTTTTCACGCTTCGCTTCCGCTTTTGCCAAACTCTTCGCATATAATTCATAAGTCCTTCAGTAACAAACTGCAATCCGAACTGCGAAACAACATCAGCATGCATCTTCGGATAGATGCCTCTTAATGCAAGCAAAGCCTTGGCGGCATGAAACATTGCATAATACGCCTCGCTTATGGCTTCAGAAAACATGCTCAAGTAAAAGATTTGCCGCCCTCAGCTTCTCTTCCGCCCTCTCCAAATGCTTCTCTCATTCTTTCATATAACACCACGCCTTCCCTCAAGACATTTCTTACAAATGAATGTCCTTCCTTTGCTGCAAAATCAAAACGGTCTTTTTCCATATTCTTCGCTGAAATAAACTCATCATATTCCAATAATATTGGAAACGATACTTCTACCAATTCCTCTAAGCTCACATCACCAACTACTAAAATATCAATGTCAGAATCCTCTTTCGCTTCTCCCTTCGCAACAGATCCGAATAAAATGATCCTATCTATTTTGTCCCTGTATTTCTCCAACACCCTCCTCACAAATTCATTCACTGCTTCCCGATATTTCCTTTGAATCTGCATATTATTTGATCCGCAACGACTATATAAAAGCTTATCTCGACCCTTACTTTAAATACTGATTATCCACATCTCTGCTGACTCCAAAACCTCCTCTATTATTGTGAATATTACCAAATTTCGGCTTTATCATTCTCATTCTTTCATATTCCATTACCTCATAAACGGTATTATATCCATTCCTTTGCCTCGCTCTTCACAAATCTATTATTTTGATACTTCATCAGCATATTCACCACGCTCAACGCACAATTTTTCCTTCCCTCACTCCTTTTCGCCCTCCTACATGCAAGCACGATAAATAGCATTCGAGCGGGCTTCTTCCAATTCCCGCCCCGCTGACCCTTCACAAATGCACATTATAAATCCTCATGCATCAAAATCTCTCTCCATTTTCCTCGCACATCAGAATCCTTTACCGCAATTATAATTTTCGTTCCTGCTATTGCATGAGAGGGGCGACGAGAAATAATATGATATTTATTAGTCCGTGTGAGATAGAGATTCCGTATATTGTTCCGGTCCTTTCTCGCACGATTGAGAACAGGAAGCCGACGAAAAATGCGAATATACAGTCAAGAATGGAGAGATTTCCAGTGTGAAGCACAGCGAAAATTGCTGAAATAAGCAATATACCGCTCCATTTGCTCATCACTCTCGTTGCATTATACTGGAGTAAACCTCTGAAAGTGAGCTCTTCCACGAGACCTGTGCATATAATTAGGATAAGCGATGCACCTATGAAAGAGTGATGCGGTAAGGGTTCAGGCTTCAAAATTTGATATTCTGCAAATCCAAGAGGAACAGCAAGAGGAATCACTCCGCATTCAAGCGGTATGTTCCGCAGTATCGGCTTTGAAAACCCCACATCCCCGAGTTTAATGCCCTGCAGATATATGCATGTGAATATTGCGATGAATATTGGTATTGAAATCAACATAAACCATGATATCCGACTGAAATGGGTGAGAGGCATGGATATACTTAGGATGCGGATGAGTGGAGCAAGGACAAGAGACAAGATGAATGCGGATAAATTCCTATCTGATGTGAGTGTTGAATGTATAAGTGTTGCGAAGAGTATGAAAATATGAGCTGTTATTCCTATTCTTGCATCTTCCACAGTCAATATCTCAGCAAGTGCTATCAAAAACAAATAGGTGATTCCTACATAGATGCCAAGATGGGAGGGCTTAATGTGATTCCACATACCTACCTCTCCCGTGCCTTCTCTTCTACCGACGATTTCTGTTTCGCCTCCCTTCAACGAAATCACCTTTTCCCATGAGAGAATTCAAACTTCCTCACAGGTAGTGTCCTCACGAAGCACTTCTCTCAGCATGTGAATTCACAACTACACAACTCACCCACCTTTTCGCAACTTAAAAGGAGAATTTATATCACCTTTCTCCTTTCTTAATTGACTTCTTCCTCCGCAGCATCATTAGTAATATTATCATGATTGCCATTATAATAATTGCTATCAGAATGATAAGAGTTAGCTCCTCTTTCTTCCTTTCTTTTATCAAGATTTGCCCATTCCTTACCGTTATCTGCGTTCCATTTCTTATCCCATTCACTTCCAGTCTCAATTCACCCGAAGTGTGCGCTCTTCCTACTGCTTTCATTTTTATTACGGCAAATTTTACCGTTCCTTTAAGATGTTTATTTGTATATGCGACTATTTCAATGCGTCCATTTGAGATATTATATGAGAAATTTTCATAATCCCCCGTATATACTTCCTCTACTTCCACTATTGGTGGAACAAAGAGCGTCAAGTTCGCATACTTAATGCTATCTCCTGTGATTAATATCGGAACTTCAGCATATTCCCCCTCCTCAATCGTCACATTTTCTATTTGAATAATAATTTCTCGGCTCTCTAAGGAGGGCGAAAGTGAAGGTGGAGACGGCGAAGGTAAGGGCGTGGGAGAAGAGAATGTAGGCGTAAGTGCGGGAGGTGGAGAGAGGGCAGGTGTAGTAGCGGGGGAAGTAGTGGGGGATGGAGAAAGAGGTGATGTTGGTGCGGGTGAAGGAGAAGTAGGTGAGGGGGAGAAGGTCGGCGTGGTGTCGGTGTCGGAAGGGGAGCTGGTGGAAGTGGGGGAAGTGGATGGAGTAGGAGATGCTATTGGAGAACTTACGGAAATAAAACCGTTTAATGCCGTTGCAGGGACTTTCTTCCCCTCATTATCCTTCAGTGTCTCTATCTCCAAGTTTAATGTAGAATAGCCTTCATTTTTTGCTTCTATATACAAATTCGCCACAATTCCCTCCTTTAACCCCCCCTTTCCTGTTTGAAAAACAACTATTTTTATCCTCCCAGGAGTATTATTGCATATAAGCCGGTCAAAATCACTCCCACTCACCGAGATAACACGCACAATATCTCCATCATAAGTGACAACTATCGTGGCGCAGCTTATCTCTTCATCTGCATCAATTGTTATTGGAATATTGACATGTTCTCCCACAGTTATTGTGGCATTACCGATTTTAACA
>Ga0190308_1000265_pt1 | contig 17443 bp, 22 predicted proteins | sample 48700756_MG_FD_165050 | JGI IMG/M metagenome (GOLD analysis project Ga0190308, IMG submission 165050) | Hydrothermal vent sediment bacterial communities from Southern Trench, Guaymas Basin, Mexico - 4870-07-5-6_MG | ecosystem: Environmental > Aquatic > Marine > Hydrothermal vents > Sediment ...
CATCTTTAACTATTTCTTCAACTTTAACCTTAGCTTTCGAGATATCAAGGTAAACCATTAATTCTAGATCTTCACCAGCACTAATAGCGTGAATATACATGGTCTTAGTACCGTGTTTTTTAAGAAGCCCAGCTAGGGACTGAATAATTTCAGGTCTATTAGCGGCTTTTATTACAAGCCCTAAAAGTTCCTTACCTGGCGAAAATACTGCCCTCGAAATATCAAGAGCTTTCCCCATAAGCATCTCCTTTAAGATACAGTTAATTCCTAAACTGAATTATGCTATATAAGCTAATTGGAAAATATCAAAAACTACTTCTTGCCGATGTAGTGGGCTATATATGAAGATAGCAGAGTCGCCGACGCAAAGAAGATAACAAGTAGGATAGCAGGTAAAATGTGTTGTTCTTGAGTTATAGTCAGAGTCTTCGAAAACCACACTAAAGACGATAACCCCACGATTAAGCCAACCCACTTAAATCCTACATTAAAACGGCCTGCTATAAATGCTAAAACCAGGAGTATAGGTATGAGATATATCACCGCTAAACATCACTTCTTCGATCTTCTAAGAAGGGTATTAAATACTACTTAACTATATGTAGGAGAGAATTAAGAGTATGTATTACTGCTATAATTGCGATGAAGCTCACTAATTAGACTCTTCTAATTATCTCAACAATGCCATTAATAAACTTTAGAAGCTCTTCTGTTTCCCAGGACCATTCCGAGAAAAGAACAGGGTTTTTGGGTTCGCCAAACCACTTTAATCCATACTTACCGCATAGATTAGTGATGTATTCTGCTTCTTTCTTGGAGAATTTACCTGTTTCTACAAGAAACCTATCTCTAGGGTCTGTAATGCTCGGTGTAAATACCATGTAATTATATTCTAAACCTAAAATGCCTGATATATTTTGCAATGTAGAGAAAACTAGGCATGTTAAATGGGTAAAGTTGACAGGTTTACCTAGCGTAACCCATTCTCTCAACCGACTTAGAGCGTTAGGTACATACCCGGTATCAGCATATCCTCCAGCATCATTATATCCTTTAGAACGCAATGCGTCGCCTAAGATGATTAAGGTTTGAGGTGAGGTTAGGGACTTCTCCGAGGCAAAATTATTTTCTTCAAACCACAGTATTGGGGCTCTAGTGAGTCTATATCTTTTCCTAATCTCCTCTGAAAGTTCAGGGTAGTCTAAATATAACATGTTCGGGCACTCCTTCTTAGAAATTAAGCTAAACTATATAAACTAAGTGTAATACTGCAATACTGTGTAGGCATAGATAATTTATCAATAGGGCATAGTGTATGGTGAGGAAACAAGTAGTAATCATTGCAGTAATTGCTCTATCAATTATAGTTATAGCCTACTACTTAGCAGCACCTAGTTTTACACCGCAACCGAGTAACAAAGAACTTAGAAGAAAAATTTTGGAAACAATAAACGATGTTAAGCTTAGAGTTGAGGAAATAAGGGGGCTTAGGTTCCCTAAAGAGTTTCATGTAGAAGTAATTGATACTAAATGGGTTTTAGAGCATTGGGCTCCACCAACTAAGCCAACAGAAGAGGAGATTTATGAAGAAGTAGTGTTTAAACTTACGCTCCTAGTTCCGCCCAACTTCAGTATTGTTGAAAGCGAGAGAAAATGGACAGCATCGTTTATGGCTGCAACAGTAGGCTATACCCTTTACGTAGTAAAGGACGTGTTCAACATTGAAGACCCCGTTAGTAGGAGAGCTTTAGCTCATGAACTAACCCATATACTCCAATACCATTATTTCCACCCTGAATACCCTTCATCCTTAGATGGTAAATTAGCTGTTCTAGCCCTTGTAGAAGGAGATGCTGACTATGTAGCTGATCTCTACTGTAACTTATCTGGAATACCTCCAAGACCTAAAGTAGGTATTCCTGTAAATGAACCCTATATGGCTCTTAAACTTTTCCCGTACACTTTCGGTGAAGGCTTTGTTGAATATTTATATTCGAAGGGAGAATGGGAGCTAGTAAATAACGCCTATGCCAATCCTCCAGAAAGTACTGAGCAAGTACTAAACCCTGAAAAGTATTTGGAGAGGGAAGAACCTGTTAATGTTAGGATAAGCTTGAGCAAACATGGGGAACCACTATATGTCAATTCTATGGGAGAATACTACATATTACTAATTCTAGCTTCTAAAATAGATATGAAGAAGGCATTTAAGGCAGCTCAAGGATGGGGAGGAGACTACTTAGCGCTATATCGAGAACAGGATAAATGGATTTTATGCTGGAACATAACGTGGGATGCTGATTTAGATGCCCAAGAATTCTATGAGGTGTTCACTAAGGCATTAGCGAAAATAAATGCTTCGGAAATAGCATGTTTAGACAATAAGAAAGTTTTCAGGCTATACAATTACGTAATTGAGGTTACGATAGGGAATAATGTAACATTCTTACATGTGCGAGCAGCTACAGCTGAAACCTAGGTAATATGCGGTTATCTAGTTTAAAAAGTAAGTAAAAAGAAAAGCATTACAATACTTAAGTATAAACGTTAGAAAATAGTAAATCGTTACTTAAGAATTTAACATTAAATCAAAGCTGGTTTAAATATGTGGACAAACATACTACACAATTCTTAAGAAAGTGAATAGTTCGTTTGAGGAGCAATTACTGGAAGTCAATGATCAAAACTTAGCCTGTAAATAGCAGTATTGTGTGAAACCCAAGGCCACTGAGTTTTTAACTAGGAAGTTTCCTATATTAAGTTAGGTGATGAGAGAAACGGGTATGAAAGTTATTAATGATTAGAATGGCTGAGCGCTGGCCTTACTTCTTCAAGTATCTTTCCAAGAATATTAGTGCTGGAAGAAGTATTTTGACCGCATCATCCATTTTAGCTATGTAGTGCCCCATATCCGGCGCTATATGTGCTTCAAAGGTTTTACCTAGCTCTAGAAGTTTACCCATGTATTTAAGTACGGGTTTTAGTGGTGTTCTAGTATCGTTTTGTGGGTGAATTATACATAACGGTGCAGATACTTTATCAACATATGTTATTGGAGACCTCTTCATGAACAACTCCTTTTTCCCTGCAAAAAGCACCTCTATGAACTTCCTAAATATGTCATCGCTAAGTCCATACATTTCTTCCCAATTAGCAACACCTGCCCCGGCAACACCGCACTTCCATAAGCCCGGATGTTTACCCATAGCTAGGAGGGTCATGTATCCGCCATAACTGTAGCCCATTATAGCAACCTTTCTTTCATCTACAATACCGTTCTTAACACCCCAATTCCTAGCATAAACAACGTCTAGGAGGTCTCCACCACCAGGATCCCCGATGTCGAGTATTCTGAAGTCATCACCGTATCCTGTAGAACCTCTGAAATTAGGTGCTAAAACATGGTACCCTGTGGTCACTAATGATGCTATGAATATGCTCCATAAGTCTCTTACCTCAGCCCATGGACCTCCATGAACATAAACTACTCCTGGACCTGGCTTAGAAGCTATTTTACTTTCAACAATATACATAGGTATTTCGAGATTGTCAAAGGACCTATATTTTACAAACTTTACTTCGCCAATTCTCTTTCCAAGTTCTTCAGGTAAATCATTGTCCACTATAGTTTTGTATACTCTATGCTCTAAATTCACTTCTAATATTCTAGGTGGCTGTACGAGACTAGATACTGCAACAAATACTTTGTTCTCCACGAATGCAGGTACGCCATGTATTGTACCTGTAGGTGTTGGTACCTCTCTGCCGTCAATGAAGAGCTTTGACCTACCATTCTTCTTCCCTACTGCCCATATTTTACCATTAGGGGTCCAGCCATAAATGTCATGTTCAGTAGGATTATATACATCGTAGTCTCCGTAACTGAATTTCACTTTCTCAATAACGTTGCTTTCAGGGTTGTAGAGGTATAGCCTATTTGAGCCTTCGAAATTGCTTTCAAATAGAACTGTTTCTCCAAGTACTCTAGGTAGTTTGTTCTGAGAACCTTCCTTAGGTGTGTAAATTTTAAGTTCATTAGTTTCTAAGTTTAAGGTAAGTATTTCATATGTTTTCGGGTTTTTCCTAAGATTACCAAAACCAACTACGTACTTGCTACTAACATCGGTTACGAAAGCTAATGTTTCAAGTTTAACAATTTTCTCCCATGAACCATCCATTTTAGCTAAATATATTGCAGTATCTACTGCTGTGGCTCCAGTAAAAGCTACGTAAGACCCATTAAACGCTGTACCAAAGATTCTCATTAGAGGGGTGTCGGCTAAAAGATCTTCCTTACCAGTTCTAACATCCACGTAAAATACCTTGTGAAGTTCTTTACCCTTAGTTACATCTCTAGTAAACACCGTGTAAGGTGATGTAGCTACGGGTATTGCTGTCTCATGTACAGGTTCTACGGTAAGCCTCTTTACCTTCTTAGATTCCAGATCAATAGACCATAAGCTTCTAACACCTTCTTGTGTGGATAGGTAAACTAGGTTGTTGGCTGCAACACCTAAAGTAGCATATAATGGTATTTTCGCAAGAACTTCAAGTGTTTTAATAATATCTGAAGTACTTAGCTTCATACAGGACACCTGAAATTAATCATTAATATAGTAAGCTACCCAAGTTTTAAGTGTTCTGTAATTAGCAGTAATAGAGTCCGGGATTATTTTAGCATAGTAGCTCCGATAAAAACTAGAATAGCTACAAGAACCATCCTCACCCTGAACTTTTCCCTAAGTAAGGCAATTGCTAGGGAGGTTTGAAACAACAGGTGATGCTGAAGCAATAAACGATGCTTTACCAGAACCTAAGTAGGTTATTGCGTTAAGTAGCATTATTACTCTAAAACCTATACCGAAGAATTCTCCATTAGATAGGATAATCAATGTCTTCCTGCTTTTACCAATGAAGTTAACGTCTAAATTAAGTGCTTTAGTAAGTAAAGTAAGCATAATACCTACTAGTAGTGTTCTAAGATAAATTATAGCTACAGGATCTACTTCACCATTCAAAAGATAGTTCATTGAAATTATCGATAATGCGTAGCCTAATGCTGCTCCAAGACCTGCAATAGGCCCTAAAATACTTCCAGTACCTAGATTTTTTCTTTCCAAATAAACTAATCATACGGACGATAGTATGAGGAATCCTCCTAAAATGTTAGGTGCTGTTAATTTTTCACCAAATAGCGTAACAGACATTATAGCGACCAATAGAGAATAGGTGCTAGCTAAAGGTGTAGCTATTGAAGCACCTACTCTCTTGATCGAGAAGAGAAAGAAAGTATCGCCAACCATAGGACCTGCTAATGCTGAAAAACTACGAACACCATGAGCTCCCATGGCATGTAAGGCATTATAAGCATTGGTGTTAATAGTATAAGCGCACCGTTCTCCCGAGGGTGGTAGTTTATTGTTTTTGATGTTTATTCTTTATCACCCTCGGGTTCATCACGGTCACCGCCGACCCCCACACCGCTCTTCAGGAGCGGTTCTCGGAAACCGGCAGTCACCAAGACTAATTTACGACCTGAAACCATATAAGGTTTTAAACACACAACACCAGCAAACCCCATAACCCTAAAAGAACTTAACCATAAACTTAAATAAAACTTCCCAATAAACACTAAAAACCATACTGCCCCATGACCTTATGGTGTTAGCCTCTAGAACATGCAGGTCATTCCTCATTCTAACTTTGTAAAGTAAAGGTGATAGGCCGAAGGAGAATAAAGCTACAACAGCGTACATTAACCCTATGATTCCCTCGGAAACCACAATGCATCCTCCATGACTGTATTAACTTTCTAAGCTTTAACCCTAAAACATACGTATATTGAATTTAAACTTTACTTTGGACTTGGACGTGCCGTTTTAAATGTAAGCTTCGGGGAAGGCTCTATTACCCTCCTAAGCCATGTCCCTCTAATAAGCCACGCTAGCGCAATAGTGCCTGCTCCAATGTTGCTTATAGCCATAGCTAACCATACTCCTAAAGACCCGATTTTCATAATGTACGCTAGTAGTATGCTTAACCCTATTCTCAAAACCCATAGCCTTACTGTTGAAAGTGCTGCAACAAACCTTGTATGACCTGATCCAGCAGCTACAGCTCCTGCTACAAAGAATATTCCGAAAAACGGTATTGAACTACTTACCGCATGAATTAGCTTTGAACCTTCAGCTACTACGTCTTGTTCATTAACGAAAAATGAAACAGCTTGATCGCTGAAAACAAATAGAAGTAGAGCTCCTAGGGCAAGAAAACCTGAAGTAAACGTAACCGACGTTTTAGCTATGGACATAGCCCTACTATATTTCCCCGCGCCAATGTTTTGGCCGACCATTATTGAAGTAGCTCTATTCAGCCCTCGCGTAACTGCCTGCATAATGTTTATAATCCTAACCACAACACCGTAAGCAGCAATAACCGTTGAACCGAATCTAGAAACAATAGACATCATAACCGTAAATCCTAAAGCATTAAATGACTGCTGAATGGAAAGAGGAGTTCCTATCGAAAAAACTTTTCTAAGCCACCATTTCTCAATCCTAAGATCACTTAAACCTACTTTAATGCCCTTAAACCCTTTAAAAAGAAGGAAACCTCCAACAATGGAAACAATAGATCTTGAAACAACAGTAGCTATAGCTGCTCCAGCAACGCCCATAGCAGGAAAACCTAAAAGACCGAAAATCATTATTGGATCTAAAATTATGTTCGTAATTGCTGAGGAAACGTTAAGTATTGTTGGTGTTCTAGTATCGCCTATAGCATTAGCTACGGTGTTAAACGCGAAACCAAAGAAGACAATAGGTATTCCGAGGAAAATAATTCTAGCATAACTTACGGCTAAAGGATAGATGCTTGGAGGAACACCTATCATAGAAAGAACTTGAGGAATAAATAAGTAGCCTACACCGCTCAAAACTAAAGCACCTAAAAGTAGGAAGCTTATAAGCTGCCCAGCACTTTTCTTTGCCATCTCTTTATCTCCAGCTCCCACATATTGGGAAATAAGAGCTATGCCTGCCATAGCATAGCCCATACCTATAGAGTAGAAGAGCATAATTAAAGGCCAACAAACAGTAGGTGCTCCAAAAGCCACCTTACCTAGTTTACCAAGCCAGAAAGCATCAATAAGATTGTAGGACATGTTAACTAGGTTAGCAACTATAACAGGCCAAGCAAGCCAAACCATAGTACCTACAATAGGCCCATTCACTATCTTACTTCTAATAATATCAACACTGGCCCTACTATCCATGCTCAATATAGGATAAGCACCTTTACCATATCGTAGAGAAACAATATTATAAAAATATTCAGCAAAAACATCTAGAGAAACCGCTATAGCCTATCAAAACCTACATTATAAACGTTATATCATATTAACCGAAAGCACACAAATTTCTATGCGACATAGGATGTAACTTCAGAAGCAATACCGCAAGATGTTGAAGAAGCATTAATTCACTAGAGCGCTTAAGGAGGAAGAAAACTGTTGCTACAGGAGGCAGTAGTGTGAAAAAATACTAGTTTACTTTTTAGCTAGCTGCGTCTAGTATACCATATTGCAGGGTTTCTGGATTGTAGAAGCAGTCTACCAGCTCCTCTTACTGAAAACACAAATCCTTCCCCACCGAAGAAGAATGTTTTGAGCCCGCCGAATTTCTTTATGTTGTAGTCTAATGTGTCGTCCATGGCTACTAAGTGGGTATTGTCTACTACTAGTTTTTCTCCAGGCTTAATTTCTCTCTCAATAATACTGCCGTAGGCGTTAACCCATACTCCGCCTACTCCCGTGAAGTGAAGCCACATTAACCCTCCTCCACCAAATACTCCCCTTAACCCTCTCCACACAACCTTATGTTTCACATTTCCATGGCTTGCCAGGTAACATTTATCATTAACTATGACTCCTTTAGCACCATCGAGTCTAATGTACCTTATATCTCCAGGTATTGGCGGTGCAAGCCAAACAGAGGCCGACTCCCTAGCCCTATAAATGTTTACAAACAACGACTCACCAGTAGTTAGTGCTCTAAGAAAACCTCTACTTTTAGTTTTAACTTCAATATCTCCTTCAACCATCATTAACGCTCCGGCTTCGGCTTCGATGGATTCTCCAGGTTCCAAGTTGATTTTCAACACAGAATATGCTGGAGCATACAATATTTCGTGCTTCAACCCATTACACCGATATAGTGTCAATTTTCTGAACCAATATAAAGTTATCTCAGTGTTTACATAGAAAATATAGCAGAGTAGCTATGGTCTTAAACAAAACTGCTCTTAAAATAGTTGTAGCGTTGGCGACTTCAATAGCTGTAGTGTTTGGTTCGGTAACACTCTACATATGGTTTATGTTAAGTAATGCTAAGTTATGTAACATAGTAGTCCCGGAGATACAAACTAAATGGGAGAACGGTGAATTATATTCTTTCGAAATAAAGTACTTAGTAATATTTAATAACACTTTACCCTGCAATGTAGTAGTTAACTACACCATACCAGTAATATACATTTACAACATTACGCTGAACTATTTCAAAGAGCATGGTACCAAACCTATTGTATTATATAATATATTAGATCCTAGTGAAGTAGACGCCGCATGTTGTAGGTTTGAAACTAACGATTACAGGATTTCAGAAGCGATGAGAAAGCACATTAAAAAATATGGGAAAGTAATTCCAGTAAACTACACAGTCTCAATTAAATGTAATTGTTCAACCAAAATACTTGGGCTTTTCACATTAACTTTGCAGAAAACGCTTAACTACAGTGGAATCCTTATGGTTAATACTTCAAAGTATCATCCGTGGGATATTGAAGCTTACTGGTATCCGAACCGTGTAAGATTCGGTAAAGAGAGCAAATTACACGTTGTTGCTTATGGTCCAGTAAATGGAACAGTAGAAGTAGTAATCGTAGATAGGGAATTAAACATAGTTGTTGAGAAGCATAGGTATAACGTTACATTGGATGAAGCAGAGCATGAGGGGATAATTATTCCATTTAAACCTCGTAGGCCACATGCAAAATATTATGCGGAAGTGTTTCTTAATGGTGGAAAAGTCTGGAGAACCCTAATAGATTTAATCGTAACATAGCTTAAACTGTAGAAGGCATAAACGTTAAAAACATGTTCTATCCAAGTATTAGCTTAGTATGGTCTAGTAAGGTTTAAGGTGAAGTCTTGAATAGTAAAAAGGTAGAACTAGCTTCCAAGATATGCAGTGATATAGTGTTGCTTTCTCCATCATTTTTCCACGTAATCACAGTAACGTTTTTAGGGTGCTTAATAGCTTCTAATGCGCAATTACTGCCTCAACTATTATTTTTCGCTATTGTATCTAAGTGTTTTGCTTTAACCTTAGAGAAACATTTGAGAAGAGCATGGAGTATTCTGTTTCTTCTACTATCACTAGCTGTTATGGCGTATTTTCCAACGCTATTCCATGTAGTTTTAGGAATATTACTGCTTATTACATATTTTACCTATTTTAAAATAATTAATGCTGGCAATAAGCCTCCATTAGACGTACTAAACCATGGTCTAAGATACGTTCTTCTTTACATATTAGCTCATGGATTAGAAGGGTTAGGTAGCTTATTGAGCCTGCTCGGAATAGTTGTTGTTTTCACTTCAGGTATTGCTGGAGAGCTTTTAGTAGGTATTGATAGTAAACATGGATATTCAAAATCTACAGCAGTTATCATCGGAGCGGGTAAGGCTAAGGTTTTAGCCATACTGCTACTTTTCATTTCATTCACCCTAGGTTCTATAGTTTTAAACGCTCTTTACGAATTCCCTCTTAGCGTAGGTACATTCACAATACCTGCATATTTAGTGCTCTCCTTGACTCTATGGTCGGTATTTTCCATTTCAATTATGAGAAACCATAGGAAACCGTTTAGCGATGTTAGGAGAAAGGAATTTCTCATATTTGCTTCTATACTAGTGCTTATTCTCATCTTAAACCATCTAGGCGAAACTATATACTCTACGAACGATGATTGCGGTGTAGTAGAAGTAAATGTAAGAACAGTAATTAGCGGTAAAAGAAGCTGGGATGTCCCCTGGATAGTATTTGACTATGTTGACGAAAACAACTTTTACTACATAGTTCTACACAAGAATGGCATTTTAGAACTATCCAGAATGGTTCATGGTTCTCGCGAATTATTTCTAAGTTCGTATCAAACATCTCTTAACCCCTTCGACTACCATACATATGTTTTGAAGTTTAATAAAGCAAACATTACTATATATGTAGATAATGTAGAATATTTTAACATATCCAGAAACTCTAACAGCGTATTTGTAGTTAAAGTCTCTAGAAGAATACAGGGGGATCCCTTCTGGCTAGCATGGATAAACATAGCTTATTTACCATCTGAGAAGTAAGAAATATTTTAAACTTATGAGCATATTTACGCTGTCAAAAGCGTTTTTATTAGCGATATCAGATATGTTTGGGCTAAAGTTATAGTGATTACCGCCAATATAGGTGCGAAGGGCATTACTGTTGAAAAGAACAACCATTCAATAATGGATCTCAAATGGGCACCAGCTATAGTAAACAGGGTAATGTAGAATATTGTAGGTACAGCTACAACATATGCTATCGCATATTTACCTCCCTTATTAAACCATATGGGTCTGAGCATTGCAGTTAGACATGTTGATGACAGTATAATTGAAGTTAGTGGAATACTCATTACCACTCCGTAGCTGTGGGCTTTTCCAGTTAATGTGATTTTTAATGGGCATGTTAAAGGCATGGATGCAAAAGAGACAGCAGCAAATATTAGGAAAGAGATGACAATATATTGAAACATACCTTGCTCAAGAATTTTACTTAACATCTCATACTTTGCTTTCGATAAGTACTTTTTCTCATAAAATGCTATTAGGGTTATGAATGCAAGCGAAGAAAGAATAACTAATGTGAGAACAATATGTCCGTAAACATAGCCCCCAGTACTTATACCGTATGCTGAAAGTAGGAGCGCTAAAGCTATATTGAAAACCACAGCATGGTTCATAGATATCTTCTCCAAATAAGACTTAAAATATTCGGCAAATTTAGTAGTAAAGGTGTAGTAACCAAGATCAATAATAAGCTTACTTAAATCAACGTTCTCGATAGGCCCTAAATAGCACCACCTACGTCCGTGCTTAAAGTAAACATAAATCCTATTACCTAACTTCTTAAGGACCACAGAACCTTCTCTACCACATTTAGGGCAGACACCTCTGCCAATAACTCTGGACGACAACCACTAACCCTCATGCTATACTATAATACATTTATAATATATTATAGAGCCCGGAATCAGGAAAACTACGCTTTATTGCATGCGAAGTGTATTCTTAAAGCTATGGGAAGCAATTTAAGGTTATGTGATAGTTTGAGCTCTGCCTTCACTATTCTGCTAAAATGTTTTTAACAAGGTCTTTAGGTATAAGTGTTGTAAGAACTATTAAAGGATTAAATCTTATGTCTCTAAACCCAATATTTTTTAGTAATTCCTTGAACTCGCTAACGTAGTATAGTTGTATTTCTGCTTCCTCGCATCCAGGCACCTGGTTAACTACATCATATACTTTACGAGTAGTAGAGCGTTCAACATTCTTAATGTACTCTTCAGCATATTCCGCGCTAAGCCAATAAACTCGCATACCATTGTTAAGCAATAGAATGCACCAAACATTTTAAATTAGCACATTATTATTTGAAAATTATGTAGATAGTAAGTAAGAGAATGTTTCTGCTTCGAGAAACTCTTATTCTAAGTTTAACTCAACATTTACCTTATATTTCCCCCGGCAACCAAATATTTCTCTAAACACTTTATCTGCTACTTCAGCGGCTTCATCTACGGTAATGTATCCGTTTATAGATTCTACAGAAGACCCATCCATATAGTGTAGTTCTTCAGGTTTCCATGTAGGATATTGAGCTAATAGTTTTTTCAAACGCAAAACTTCACTATCTGATAATTGGTATAAGGGTATGTCTAAGAGAACATAGGCTTTACCTCTCCATCCCGCAAACTGAACAAACACCTTTCTATTCCCGCATTTAACTTCAAAAATGACGAAGTTGTTGTTCCCACCTTCACTAACTATTCTTCTCAAAAACCTCCTAAAAACCTCTACACTACCTTCCATCAACGCGCATCAGCTATGCCCATACTGTTCAATAAGCTCCTAAATAAACTTTTACCTATTTAACATGTTAAACTATGGAAGAGTATTTAACTATAGTTCCTTTTCTAGCATAAATATGTTAGCTTGACAATACTATTTCATCCTAAAACACTGCAGTACATTACTCCTTTACTTACAATTTAGAAATCCTCCTAAACCTAAAGCGCTATAATATATGTCTAAAACGTTTTTATATGACCATGTTATACCTTATGGTAAGAGGGGTAGAATTGCTGAAGAAAGTATATGTTTCAGCAATTCTACTAGTACTTCTCCTACTCGCCATCGCTAACATACTGCCAACAGCTAGAGGACAAGATGAGGAATGGGAGCTTCTATGGTCCGACCCTAGACCCGCCGTAGATGTTGCCATATCAGCTGATGGAGGTTACATTGTAGTCGGTACTTCAGAAAACATAATACTTTACAGTAAAGAGGGAGACATTTTATAGTCTTGGCCTCCGGGAGGCGGCCTTTTATTTGTAGCAGTAGATATTTCTGATGATGGAAGTGCTGTTGCCGGAATAGCATATAATTCTAGTGGAAAATCTCTTATGGTGTATTTCTGGAAAAACGCTAACACACTATCGGGAACACCTGACCCAACATGGGTAAGTGAGAACTTAACTAGTGAAGAAACATTTTCAGCTTACGAAACATGCGGGAAATGTTTAGCTCTTTCAAGCAGCGGAAACCATTTAGTAGTAGGGGTTATGAACGTTAAAAGCTACATTCTATTCTGGAATAACACATTAAACATACCATCCGGAAGTAAAGACTTGGCACCAGCATGGAATAGTGAACCCCTAAGCGGAACCCTAGTAGGCGTTGATATTTCAGATAGTGGTGAAGAAGCTGTTACCGGTATAAACCTTCCAAATCATGGAGGAGCACAAATAGTCTTCATTAATAACTTAAATGCTAAACCTAGTGTTCTCGTAAATGCGTATGAAAACTATGTATGTGGCGGGGTTGCTATTTCAGGTGATGGAAAACACTATGTTGCAGCGTTAAGTGGGCCAATAGTAGCAGCTTATAGTTCTGGTAAGCAAGGGATAATGTGGAGTAATGTTATAGAATCCGATGCCGAAGGCGGTTACGTCTTCTATTTCAATGAATCAGGACTCCAGTGGGCTTCAACAGAACTATATGGCGGAATTATTGATGTTGATATTTCAGATGATGGAGAAACAGTAATTGCCGGTTCAAACGTTTACCCATTGAGCCCTGCCGGTTTTTACGTATTTGAAAATGTGGCCTCCATATATTACACTACAGATCCACATATTGTTTCTCCATCATATGTATTTACAGATTTCGTGTATGACGACGATATTTTAGATGTTGCCATGGATAGTACAGGTTCCGTCCTAGTTTTCGGCACTGGTAAATCTGTATACTTCTTAACGCACGAGGCTGAACTAGTATGGGTTTACCATGGCGGAGACTATACGGTGTCTGATGTTGTTGAAGTAGCTGAGAACGGCAGATACGTTGCAACATGCGGAAACGGTGTAGACAGCGTCTACTTGTTTGGCAAACCCCCGGCAGTAACGCCTTCAGCTGTCGGCGGTGAGTTAGAAAAGGGGAAAGTGCCTTCACCGAGCTTAGAAGTATGTTTCGCAATATTAGCAGTATGTTTAGTGGCGGTAGCGATTATTTACCGTAAAAAAGCATAAAAACAACATAACTATTTTTTATAGTTTAAGCCGAACTTCTTCTATGCTTTAACTATTTAAATTCTCATAGTCTCATATTCTATGAGTTTATTATTCAGTTTACTAAGACACTATTTCTGAAGTGTAAGGAATTGTTTCTAGTGATTGGGCATAGAGCTAATGCTCCTAGAATACTTAAGTGGTACCTTAGAATAGGGGTACCGATAATTGAGGTTGACGTAAGATACGTTAATGGGGAATTTTTCGTATTTCACGGTCCCAGCTCTATTAGGAGAGCAAGTATTCCAGGGAAAATAATGGCTTGGATAGATTACCACTTCTTCTATAGAGACCCCCTGCTTAGACGTGTAAAACTGGTTGAAGTACTCGAGAAGGTCAACGGTAGAGCAGACATAAACTTAGACATTAAACAGCAGGGTTTTGAGAGGGAACTTTTAAACTTAATAGATGATGTAGGGTTTAAAGGGAAAATCTATGTTTCCTCTGAAATACATTCAATACTGAAAAGAATTAAGGAATTAAGTAGTAGAACAGTAACAATAGCTTCACTAAATATTCTACCTGTAAACCCCGTAGATGTTATATTGGATTCTAAAGCTGATATGGTATCTATACATGTAGGCATAGTTTCAAAAGAGTTAATAGCACAGTTTCATGAAGTAGGGTTAAAAACTTTATCATGGACTGTAAACGATAGGAAAACACTACTAGAACATATAGGGATAGGTGTAGATGGTGTAGTCACGGATAGACCTGATTTAGTGTTAAGCATAGTTAAAAGTAAGGAGGCATTACATTAAGAGTAAAAGAGCAGAGCGCTTACGAAATAGCCACAGATTCTATTATTTTATTTTAGAAGTTAATTTTAGTAAACGCTACAGTAATATTTGAAGCTAGGAAACGGTTTGGTGATATAGTGGAGGATTATGGGAGCATAATTTGCGAGTTTAAACCTTCATATACTTCTTTCCTTAAGGTTTTTAAGGGACTATGGTTTCCAATATTCTTCACAGCCTTCTGCATATGTGTAATTATTTTTATTGAAGGACTTTTTTCGCCAAATCTTCTAATGGAAATAATATTGGTTATTGGAGGTTTTCTAGTACCATACCTTTACTTTCCCCGATCCTTTGTTTTAACAAGTAGAGGAATAGTTATCCAACGTATCTTCAATAGCGTATTCATTCCCTACAGCAAAATAAGATACATTAAGAAAACAAGTTTGGAAGATGCTGTCCGGGAGTTTAAGATCGAAGGATGGTTTCTAACGCACATAGCTCTATGGATAGTAAAGCAGATGTTAACCCATGTAATTGTGCAAGACAGCAGACACATATATTTCTATGCAACAGATTTAGAGAAAACAATAATAATAGAGAATTACAACGGAGAAAAATACTACATAAGTCCTCAAAGCCCAGAACGGTTTGAAAGAACAATAAAAATATTCACGAAAATAGTATGAAGCATTTCTATTATCATTGCAAAGAGTTTATTTAAACAAGGTACATGTCATAGAGACTATGAAGGGGTAAGGTTATTAGCTGTACTCCCCTAAGTGTAGTCATGTGTTAACGTGGTTCCCATGACTGTTATCGTCGATATTGAAAAGAAAGGTGTTAGAGAAATAAGTGGTGGTTTTAAGGTTTCAGGTAAGAAAGTAAATCTATGGGTTAGAATATACGATACAGAGTTCGGAAGAAAAGCTAGGATAACCGTATCGTTCTACGATGGAACTAGATGGGTCAATACTCCTCCAATATGGCTTAACAAGAGCCTATGCGAAGAACTATCTATAAGATTAAGAAGAGTTTCTGAAAAATTAACTTAAAAACAACACTAGTGAAGCAATACATTAAAATGCCATGCTTTCAATAGGTATTAGAGTTTAACCTAGCTTTCCTTAATAATTTTACGTGGCAATAACCTGTATTACATATTTTATTTAATTATCTATCTATGCTCCAGCGTGTGCTTCCTTCTTGAGCTTATATTTGATTGTAAAGTATGCTATTGCGCCTGCTAACATTAGCAAAATTACAGTAAAGTTGTAGTGTTTTAGATGTAGGTGGTGATGTAATAGTAGTCGGTATAGTTTCGGTTTTGGCAAGCACTATTACGGAATTTTGTTCTACTAACTTAAATTCATGTTTATCGTACTTTATGTTAGTGTGTCTTATTTCTAGTTTGAGTACAGTAATGTTGCTTAGAAGCACCGTTTTTAGCTCATACCCTTCCTCTATTACAATAGGTTCCCAATTAACGTTTTTCCAGCCTATTTCCCCACGAATTCTATGGGCCAATAGACTGTTACTGGGTATGATTCTGTCGAAGACTTGTTTAAAGTCCGCGTGTACGTTTTGCCGCTAACTACTATGCCGTTTGCCGTTCCGGTAGATTTAAAGCAGAAGTCTCCCAGACCTCCTCCTATGATATAGGTTTTTAGAGCTTGAAGTTCCTCATTCACTTTCAAAATCACTATGCCGCTTGACCTGCTTTCTGTTTTTCCATATTACCTACGATGTAAATATTATTGCTGATCACATGTATCGCTACTATACTTCCCTTACCTCCATAGTTAATGTATTTTGCTAGGACATGTTTACCGTTGGCGCTAAGCTTCATTAGTACCATGTTCCCTTTCTCATTGAAACCTCCAACGAACAGGTAGTCGTTGTAGTAGCTTATTACCATATAGTGGTTGCCAACATTTTCAATATCGAAACCTATAATCCATAATGGATTAAGGTCCTTACCTAAACATACTAAGTGGCCATCAAAACTCCATTTCTTAGTTGAAAACCAAGCTAAACTGATAACCTTAAGCATAAAATTTTCCGTCCACGTATTCTATTGACTTAAAGTCTACTGGAACCCACTCCCCTAGAGAGTTTTTAACTTCGAAGAGCAGGCTCTTAACTATTTTTACCGTTCTCCTTGAATAGGATTAGTTGGCCACCATCATAAGCTAAAATCTCATCTCCTAAATCTAATAATCCGAAAAGGCAATTAGGTATCATATATCTCCATAGGAAGTCACCGTTCTCGCTAAGACTGCCCGCTTATTTGGGTATTTAGGATGTTTTGGAAACTTCGGAAACGCCATGTATTATCTTTTCTTCATCAATATAGATTATTATGCCATCAAGCTTTGCCGACGACGGCAATAATCCCGTAACCTGTACCCTGTACCCTGTGGTGTACGGGAATGTAGCTCCCGATGGACTACCGACTAAGGATGAAGCGGCTAAGGGAGAAGCACATGCGTGGTTACTAAAATAGCAGAAATACCTGAAATACCATGCACGGGCAACCACATATGAGGAAACTGCTTCCTAAAGCGGAGAAGCCTACAACAATAACTTTACCGTTTTTCAAGAGTACGCTATAAGCCCATCTTCTAACATCTTCAATAACCTTATACCATTCTAACTTCTCCTCTACGATATCGTATTTGGCGTTGAAGGGTAAAGGCTCATACTTGTCATTAACATAACGGTAGTTGTAACCGCATGTATGCAAGCTCTTGCCTTTG